>JAESFH010000027.1_pt1 | contig 306759 bp, 242 predicted proteins | sample 9269381 | NCBI WGS metagenome assembly JAESFH01 (sample SAMN14504062, study PRJNA617094) | algae metagenome | isolation source: Aphanothece sp. CMT-3BRIN-NPC111 and co-occurring heterotrophs from well... | place: USA: Clark Mountains Wilderness, California | collected 2010-04-18
CACTTGTTCCGGTTTCAGCTTGTTTTAATGCAAACACAATTTGGGCTTCCGTAAATTTCGATTTTTTCATAAGGCAATTATCACTTGTTTAAGGTACTAATAACTTGCCCGATTTTATATTTTTGAACTGTCCTAAAAATGGGAGGACCTCACCGAATTAGGTTGCGCCACCGATGTTTTTTCATGTGGCAAACAATTTGGTTAGCAAAGTAGACAAACAAGTTTTAAAAATACTTGGCAGTCATTCAACGTCGTTATGGATAGCATAAACTTTAGGGATAAGAAAAACGATCTCTCCGAATACAAGATTTTAATTGTTGAAAGGGAGCCTAAAATGCACGAAGTCCTTAAGGATAACCTGGAGTTGGAGGGTTACCATGTAGAGATCGCAAATGATGGTGAAGCTGGACTTGAAAAGATGAAAAAGCGAAATTACGTTCTCATTATACTTGATACTGTGCTATCAAAATTATCAGGTTTTGATGTTTGTAGAGCCCTCCGTGCTGCTCAAGTTGATACGCCCATAATTTTGCGAACATCCAAAATTGAAGAACTCGATAAAATCTTAGGGTTTGAACTGGGCGCTGATGATTTTATAACAGACCGGGTTAGCGTTCGTGAAGTTCTTGCGCGCGTTAAAGCAATGCTTCGTAGATCTCAAACACCCCTGTATAGCAACAGGGAGTCCTATGTTAATATTGGCCGACTTCACATTGATTTCAATGCCTTGCGTGCTAAAAATGATCAGAAGGAAGTGAAACTATCGTATAAGGAGTTTGATTTGCTGAGTCACCTCTATAGAAACAGAAACAATCTTATAAGCAGATACGATCTACTTCAAAATGTATGGCGTTATCGTAATGGACAAATTTCTACTCGAACAGTCGATAATTTTATTGTACGTCTTCGCCAGAAAGTTGAAGTGAATCCAAATCAACCAAAAATTATCCTTACAGTATATGGAATAGGTTATAAAATGATCATTTAAAATCGGTAAAAAGACGTTTGAGATGTTGTTATAGGATCTATACGTTGAGCACGGAGACTTTATTTGGCTGGAGCTGCACCAAACACACTAGCGGCTCTATGACGGCGACTGTTGGAATGAAAGATTAAAGGGCGGAAATTCCTACTCGGAGGTTTTATCCTTCGTTGCCAACGGAACGTCTACTGTGGATGGCAATGATCAAACGATAATTTAAAATTAGTTTTATTTTTTAACTGTTGGGCTAACACAATGCATTCTTATAGATCAGACATCCAAGGGCGGATTTGATTGTGGATGTAGCTATGCTAAAGAAGAAAGGATGCGATCCTGAAATATTTGAAGTATATGAAAACTAAATAAAAGACGGTCGCGGACTTTGGCGGATTGTATAAGGACAAAAGATTGCGTGCTCATTTGAAATAAGGGAATCTGGGGGCATCAGAGAACTGGCTTGAGATTGTTCATATCCATCATTGCTCACAATTAAGAGACCAAAAAAACTTTTTGCCTCAAATAAATTTTCCCCACCGGAATAATTTTTCCCGTATTTCATTAAAGAAGGCGTAGTGCTTTTTTTGTATTCATCCGTTTAGCACTGGAATACTATGAAATCCGTCAGTACAGTAAAATTATTTGAAATTGTAAAAGTAATAAGGCCAATGCAGATAATATTTTGGCTGGCCATTTTTGTCATCACATCTTACTTTATGCGCGGTGCGGATCATTTTTTATTGCTCACACCGGAAGCGCTGGGAAAATATTTCGACTTACGGTGGACATTGATCGCACATATTACCGCAGGCGGAGCCGCATTGATACTGGGGCCAATACAGTTTTGGAGTCAAGTGCGCGTATATAGTAAGAGAATCCACAGAGTGATGGGTCTGTTATACTTAATGGCCATTCTTGTTAGTTCTGTCTGCGCAATCATACTGGCCTTTACAACATCTTACCAGGTAAACTTGCCCTATGCATTTTCGCTTCAAGTTTGGGTAACCGTATGGATTATTTCGACCTTTATTGCCTATAGAGCCGCAATATTAGGAGATTATAAAGTACACAAGGAGTGGATGACCCGAAGCTATATCGTGACTGTAGCTTTCGTAGTCTCAGGCGTTCTCTTGAAAATACTATTGGCCAAGGCGTATGGTTCTTTTGAAGATATTTCTCCTTCATTGTTTTGGTTTGGTTGGTCTGTGCCACTTTTTATTTACCAGATAATCTTATCATTTAAACCAACCCGTTGATAATCAGTCCAAAATTTACTATAGAGAAAAAATTATTCCCTACAGCGTTATCATTGATCAATCCTTATCTTTAAAAAAAGAACTTATGTATACCAAAAAGAAACCTGAGGACCTGGACTGTGGCATTGAAGTGGCTATTAAGGTTTTCATAAGCAAATGGAAGCCATGCCTGCTCGATTGTATCGACAAAGAACTGAGGAGACCAAGTGAAATTCACCGAGCTCTTCCCAACGCCACACCTCGTGTGCTGAATATGCAGCTGAAAGAGCTTGAACAATACCAGGTGATCACCAAAAAGATCTACCCAGGCCTTCCACCGAAAGTCGAATACTACTTGACAGAAATGGGCAAAAGTATTCTGCCTATTGTGGACCAGATGAATCAGTGGGGAAAGAAAAATAATGAACAGATCAAAAGGATCATAGAAATGCAAAAAGTATTAAGCAAGGTGCACATCTAAACTTTCTTTCAAATCTCTCCCTATAGCCCACCATTAGTAGATGACCTCTCCTTGTGGGTAGGAGAGGGGAAGTGCTGACGCCGTTAACGCAAGGTGTACACGCTAGGGTTAAATTTTCTGAAACAGATCATCCTGCGTGTTACTTGGTGACCACAAGAGGATCAGACGATGAGTAAGATGGAAGCTACCGGATTTAGATAGTCGGTATGACACGCCTGCTTCGTCTAATTCTCTTGCATAGTCTACAGCTTCGTTATGCAACATTATTTTCAACTGCCTGAATAAGTGCAGATCTCGAAAACGAAATAACATACAAGGAATGCAAATTCTTATTCCACATAGCAAGGAAAAATTTGTTTTGGCAGTTTAAATCAAGGATGGTTGATCGTACAATTTGTCAATTGAAATAAAAGCGTTCTCAGTAAGAAGGTCCCTGGTACTTTTTTGAATCTGTTAAGGTAAACGCGCGTTTTGATCAAGACAACTCGTTCTCCAGTTCATTACCCATGTAGTCGCCTGATCTTTGGACATTGTCTCGACATCTCCCCATGTTATCTATTACTCCTCACGGGTGTGCGTACTAATTTTAGTTTTACGCATCCAAATCAACCAAAGGGTAACATAAATATGAATACACAAACTGTGCTTCACATCGCCTTGCTTTTACACATCATTGGGCTGACAACGGTTGCCGGCGCTACGCTTGTCAGTTTTATCTCATCAAGAAAATTTGGTTACAGTATTTACAGGATAAGATGTTTGCAATACGTGGGTGTACGCCAGCAGTTAGGGTCTCGTGTTTAGATTCATTTTAACTGATGGTAACCACTAGAATGGAAAGACCAATTTCTCAGATGAACTCAGGCGGATTTATTAGGTTAGGAGGTTTCGCCGCTTTTGGTTTCGCTGCCTTGATTGTTTTAACAAATGTGATTGTGGTACCTGCAGGCCTTCCACTTACAGGGGCGGGTTTAGATCAGGTTGAAAAATTCTACAGAGGAAATGTAGATACTGTTGGCGTATCCTCCTTGGGAACACCGGCTGCCTGGGTTCTTGCAACCCTTTTTGGCGCGGCTGTTGTCGCGGCGCTACGTCGCGGTAAGGAGGAGAACTGGTCCCTCGTCGGATTTGCAGGATTAATGTTACAGAATGTCGCCTTTGCTATAATTATTGCCACGCGTTTAGGGCTTACTTTGACGAACCATGACAAGAGTGCGCTCGCTGCATTATCCGCCCTTCACGACTGTTTATTTACGCTTAACGGTACGTTTCTCTCAATTGCTTTGCTCGGTTTTTCTATTGCTGGGATTCGTGCAAAACTCATTCAAAGGTGGCATGCTATGCTGGGGCTGATATCGAGTGGACTCCTATTTTTGTCCGCGACGCTTACGCCGTTTATCATAGAAAAGACCGGTCCGCTGGGTTTTTTAGGACTCGTTGGTTGGCTTCTATGGGTCATGTGGATATTGATATATGGTCTTAGACTAATAAGATTCGGCAGGGTTCCATAAAAATTGGATTTAGATTAACATGGTTGAGGCTAAATCAGCAATAATTAAATTGCACCGATGGTGAATTTGAAAACATCCTACAAATAACACTGCATGTGGAGGGGAAAGATTATCTAGCTTTTACAACTTCGGATAGCTTTCATACTTTCCGTTAATTATACATTCGCTAGTCGGCCCTGCAGCTGAATTCGCAGTTCTTGAATCATTCGTTTGCTGCCAGCCGCTTGATGCCTATTTTTTTGTTCCTGTACGTTGCTCCGAACCATTCTATATCGTACACGCTGGGTTAAATGCAGTTATTGGTATATTCTAATTTGCAACTTTACCGCTATACGCACACTGCAATCATTGCTTTGCTGACCTTTATATTTTTATAATTTTTTATACTTCTTAATACTTCATTCACTTCTTCCTTTGGTTTATCAAATACCTTTGACTCGTCAATATTGAACAATCAGCAAGAGGAACAACTGAAACACCTTTTAAGGTCTTTGGTTTTAATATTCTCTTGTGCGATAAAATGATCATTTGCTACTGTAGAATTACCAAACAAAATACTATTCAAAAAAATCTACTCAAAAAGTTTATGAAAACAAGGAAACACGTCGTGCTATTAATATTTACGTTGACGATGTCAATGATTGGAATAAATGTATCTACAGCCCAAGTAGGGAAGGAAAATATTCCAGATATGGACCCGGTGGTTTTTAAAAACTACATGAACAGTAAATTGAAAGGCGCTGTCAAAGGTTACGCATTTTATTTAACTAAATCAGGGAATTATGTTACATCGGACGCGGGAGGAATAGCAAAAACTTCTCAAGACAACAACGGTAAAGTAATGCCCTATACAATCAATACGCTTCAGGAAATAGCAAGTGTAAGTAAAATGATTACAGCAGTTGCTATACTAAGAGCACTTGAAAAATCCCCGGCCGTGGACGTAAATTCAAAAATTGGTCCCTGGCTTCCTAAAGGATGGAAGCAAAGTGCAAGCTTTGGAGCAATAACTTTTAGCCAACTCCTTTCTCATATGGCAGGACTTCGTGAAGACAACTCCATTACGGGTACTTATGAAGAAGTTATGGAGAAATACGCTTTGAAAACTATGAATCTGGACTCTCAGAAAGTGAGTTCCTATTTGAATCTCAACTTTCAGATACTAAGAGTATTGCTCCCGAATATAATCAGCGCAACGTATAGACAACAGGATCTGTTATGGACCTCAGAATTAAACAATAAAAAAATTACCCGTACCCAATACAATGCGTTACTGGCTGATAACGGATCTGCCATATATCGCAATTATGTAATGGAATATCTTTTCAAGCCTGCAGGAATAACAGCACCTACTTGTAATCCTGTAGGGCATCCCAACCTTGCTTGGGCATACGAAAACAAGAATAGCACAAAAGGAGCTGAAGGAAAAGACCACACCCTATATTGCAGCAGTGGCTTCTGGCAGGTCTCAGCAAAGGACTTTGCTGTGTTGATGACTAAAGTAATGCATTCTGAGGACATTATCAGTAATTCAACCAAGCTCATCATTAACAATACATCCAATAAAAATACTGTAGGATGGTCCTATAAGCTAAAGCGAGGCAACGGATACAATTATGGTCATGGCGGGGATATTAATTGGGGTTTAAGTGAAGTGCATTCGTATCTGCTTTATATGCCAGGTAACTATGTTGCCTATGTTCATATCAATTCCGGCGAATTTGGCTCTTGGAGTTTAAGAGGTTTGTTATACCAGGCTTATGATTCCGCCCGGAAATTTCCTTACAACTGTTACAATAGTGGCACCACATATCAGTTTCCTAATGCATCCGTTGCAGGTCATATTGCAAAAGTAGGGTTTGGTAAAATACAACAAGCCAGTGGAAAAAGTACCGGTTATACTTACTATAATAATTATGTGACTTCTTTTAAACAGGATAGCAGCTATTCTCTTACGCTTAAATCAAATTATGAATCAAAAATGGGGATGGTATATTGGGCAGTATGGATTGATTATGATCAGGATGGTGTCTTTCAAACTTCAGAAAGAATTTATGCCATAAAAAGCGTAAGCGGGCTGGAGCAAAAAACACATATCAAAATACCAACATCAGCAACGAAAGGAATTACCAGAATGAGAGTCGCACTTAAAAGGCACGATACTGAAGTTATTGCAGATGCCTGCACTTCATTCTCCTATGGTGAGATCGAAGATTACAACATAGACATTACAAAGCCTTGTGGAATACTTGCCAACTTAAAAGCTGTAAACATCTCTTCCACGGGAGCAAGTTTAATATTCGATAAACCGGTTGATAAAGTATTGCATTATGTATTGCGATATCAATGGGTCGGTGCCGCCACGTGGACTATTGTCAATCCTCCGCTGTCTTCTCCTTATAGTTATATTACGCAGGATGTGGCAAATTTAAAACCCAATACAACCTACAGGTGGCACGTTAGAAGTAGTTGTGGTGACTTTTCAGCTTATAAAACCTTCACAACTCGAGACGTAAATATTTGCGGAACTGATTTATACGAGGCTAATCTTAACACTTCAAATGCAAAAACAATTAATCTGGGCGAAACGAAAACAGCCTTGATTTGCAGCAGCACTCTTACTGCTGATCAAGATTGGTTTAAGTTTAATGTAACGTCTAATACCTTGTTAGGTACAAAGGTTAAAATTGATCTTACTTCACTTCCTGCAGATTATGACCTTTATTTATATAGCGAGGAAGCTGGTCCAATTGCATCATCTTTAAAGAGAGGATTAACAAATGAGCTAATAGAAAAGACACTACCCACAGGAGTATATTATATAAAGGTAATAGGCTTTTCAGGAGCTGAACATACTCACTACTATTATCAAATAAGTATTAAAAAATCAGATGCAATAGCAACACTCAGTCTGGCAGAGCCAATAGATGAAACCAGTAGCATCGCTTCTGAAGTAATTGTTTTTCCGAATCCTGCAAATAATGGTGTAATGAATGTTTCTTTTGAACAGAGTTTGCCAGAGGGAGTGAAGCCACAAGTAAAACTTTTCGAATCAACAGGAAATGAAATAAATACCAATTTCACTTATGATACAGAAGGGAAATTAATAATAGATACCAGAGGAGTTGAGAAAGGACTGTATACGCTCAAAGTAATTTTGGGGCAAAAGGTGATTTCTAAAAGAGTTGTAGTACAATAAAGAAATATCGAGGATACAGAGTATCAACATACCATTTAAACGCAAAACCTTTGGGACCTCTCCCGAAGGTTTTGTTAGTGGAAAAACCACCGCCATATGTTATGCTTCTTAAGCAAGATTTGCTTAAGATCCTGAATTAAAAAAAAATGCCGTATTTATAATCCAGGGAAGAAGGAGCTTCAAAAAGCTGAAACTGCCGAGCAGGATAAAATATTTAATTCTTACAAAAGAAAATTTACTATTGACCTGAGGTATTTTCAAATTTCATCTGAGAACAAATGGAAGACTATTGCCAGCCTTTTCTGAGCCAACCATTAATCATGAAAGTCAGTTGCGCGGAATGTAACTTGCCAACCCATGCTCGTGAGCATATTTTACGGAGCCGACGGTATTTTTCGCGCCTACTTTGCGCATGAGGTTTAACCTATGGTTGTTGAAAGTCTTCTCACTGATAAAGAGGGTTTACTCCAAGTAGCGTGGCGCGGCCTTAACACACAGTCATGCGAGAAAAATATATTCCAAGCGTTCATTTCCGGTTCTTTAGAATCCATCACTTTAAATTAAATATGGGCTCAACTAAAGCTTTAATTGAAATAAACAACAGTTGTTTTTTTTAATTTCGTCCTAACTTGTCCGTCTAACATTATGAAGGAACTTGAGCAGATGAAGGAAGTATCAACGCTAAGTGTTGAAAAGATAATAGACCTAATACGGGCTTTAAGAAATGAGCTGGTGAAGGATGTTTTAAAAGACGAGGAGCTATCCCAGCATTATAAAACCCAGTTCAACAAGGAGCTAAGCAATATAAAGAAGGAATTTTTGAAAAGGGACTTAAGAGAATTATTAATTTCACCAGTCGACCTTGTTCACTATGCGGGTCTTATCAACCAGATGAAGGAAACCGGTACGGCTTCTATTACAGAAAAGAACCATAGCTTCTTCTACCACGAGCTCAACGGGATTTTTAAAAAGTATTCGATTTAGTTTAAGGGCGTACTTTTAGCGGCGTTGGTATTTTCGAAAATGGCGGTTGAAAGGTTGGTGAAATAAACGAGCTGCTTTAAAATGTATTTGACCACGCAAAATGGTCATTGACTTTTAATCAAATCGGCACTGACTTATAAGCAGTAATTTGTTGTAGCTTCAAAAGTTCTGAAGGTGGATTGATGACGTTGTTATTTTTCTTAGGTGTTGTCGCGATTTTTAGTTGTTTAAATATACACGTAATAAAAGCGTACCAGCTACTAAAAAGTGTCGATCTTAATCCTTCCTAAAAGTGGTGTAGATGTTTACTTCCTATTTGCCTTTATTTACTAGATCTTCCTCCGTCCTCCATTATAAAAACAAAACTGGTTGGTAGATGAAGTAGCCGATTGAGGCCATCACGAGCTCCGAACCACATAATCCGCGACTGTCTTGAAAAATACATGTTATTGTGCTTTGTGAAAGGCCTGCATCCGTGTTTAAGGGTTCAAATTTTAAAACATGCTTTTGGCCGCTTAATGAATAAGGCAAGCTTTGAAATTACATTGTTGACTTCTGTCTATTTTAAAAGTAAGCCGGGAAATATTTAACACGGATGACTGGACATTTGCCGTCAGTTAGTTCTCTTTACAAATAACATAAACATAATATTATCAGTTTTTTATTCCGACATGCTATGTCAAATTTTGGCGTTTGTTACAGCACGTTATGGAGCAGGAGGCCACTTTAGTAGAAAAATTAGCACAAGGTGATGAGCATGCTTTTAAATCAATTTATGAAGAATACCATAGTCAGCTTTATTTTTTTGCACTACGATTTTTAAAATCTAGGCAGCTATCGGAGGAAATTGTGCATGATGTTTTTCTGAAGTTGTGGGAGACCAAACACTTATTAAATACTAGCCTTTCCTTTAAATCTTATTTATACACCATCACTAAGAATCTCGTACTTAATGTTATATCTCGAGCGGATAAGGAGTTAAAAATTAAAAATGAAATCATTTCATATTCTCCATCAAGTCACAATATTGTAGAGGACGATATAACTTATCATGAATATGAAGCCATTGCCCATGCTGCAATTTCCCGGCTCCCAGCACAACGGCAAGTTGTTTTTAGAATGTGTCGGCTGGAAGGATTAACGTATGAAGAGGTAGCAGAAAAACTCGGAATTTCAAAAGGGACTGTAAGCGATCATATGGTCAAGGCTGTTCGATCCATAAAACAATTTATTATGGTGCATGCTGATATCACACTGATCATTCTCGTCTTTTATCTTTAGTTCATGAATGGATGTCCAATGTCATGTTACGTTAATATTAAGAATATTAACGTTTGTTTTTTTTGAGTAGCCGAGCATAGCTTGCGCTTCTTCTGATTGTATTAGCTGTAAACAATAATACAATTGGATAAAGATATCTTATACCGATTCATAAACAATGCTACCTCAGATTCAGAGAATGAGGTATTACTCAAATACTTTAATACCGAGGAAGGGAAGGAACAGCTTCAGATCCTTATGGAGATGGTTGCTAATGAAAAAGGTGCTGTTCCACGACTTGATCCAGGCACTTCAGCCCGCATTTATAATAAACTCTCCCAAGATATTCAGCAAAGAGAAGCTGTTAAAAAAACTCGAGTAGTTTTTTTCCAGCAGAGCACGTTTCTGAAAATGGCGGCTTCTCTTTTGTTATTAGCAGTATTTAGCCTGCTGCTGTATTCCAGCAGAAGTCAAATCAATAATCTTCTATTTCCAATTGCCTATGTTGAAGTTGAATCTCCGATAGGGTATAAAACCGAGGTTATACTCAGTGATGGCACTGTAGTTAAGCTCAACGAAAAATCAAAAATTAAATATCCCAAAGACTTCGATCATACAGTGAATCGGGAAATTGTTCTGCGGGGTGAGGCGTATTTTGATGTGAAGCGGAATACTGCAAAGCCTTTTATCATCAACACAAGTAAATCGCAAATAGAAGTACTTGGAACTTCTTTTAATGTAAGGGAGACGGCATATGATAGCAGCGTAACGGTAGCTGTTACACATGGTCTTGTTGCTGTAAGCGGTACGCAGAAAAACAAACGTGCTTTAAAACTTGCAGTGGGTGACATCGGTGTTGTAAATGATACAACAATCTTGCTGCGGAAAGCTAACCATATTCAAAATTTACTTTGCTGGTCTACTGGTAAGATTACATTTCACGAAGTTCCCCTTTCAAAAGTTGTTGAGGAACTAAATCTGATTTATGGCACCAATCTAATTATAGAGGCTTCGGCCATAGAAAGTCAGACGCTTACTGCTTCATTAAAATATCAGGCCTTGCCTTATGTAATCAAAGAGATATGCACGTTCATGGGTTTGCAGTATAGAAAGAAAGATGGGAATTATATTCTGAGTATCTCAGGTCAGGAGGTAAATAATTAGCATATGGTGAAACGCTACGAATTGAATTTGAAAGTATTTAAAGTTTTAGGGATTATCGGTTTAATTCTCATTATGGCTGGCCCCAGCTTTTCACAGTTTCGGGCAGATGCGAAAGCAACAGCATCTCAACAACATCTTGAACCTAAAATTAATTTGACATTAAAAAATGTTTCTTTAAAAGAAGCACTCTTACAATTGGCAGATGCATTTCATGTTGGCGCTGGATATAATGCTGATCTCATACCCGAAGTAAGGATTAACGTTGAACTTCGATCAGCAACATTGAAGGAAGCATTAGATAGAATTTTAGTTCACACGGACCTTGAAGGGTTTACCACCAGTGGGAATAATATCTCTTTGAAGAAAAGAGTGACGCGGAAAAAATATGTTTACGCCACATTACAAGGGCAAGTTTTTGATGCCGCATCAAAAACTACTTTGCCAGGAGCAAATGTATTATTAAGTGAGACGAATCAGGGTACCATTACCAATGCAGATGGACACTACAAATTGGGTAATCTTGCAGAAGGCACATTTACAGTAACGGTAAGTTATATTGGGTATGAGACGAAATCTATCGCCATTGTATTAGCAGAAGGTGAAGACAAGCGTTTAAATGTTTTTATGAATGAAAGTTCTAATCAATTATCAGAAGTACAAGTTGAGGCAAAGCGTATTGTTAATACGGATTTGAACGTGTTAAATGAACGTAAAAAGTCTGCTGTTGTCCAGGATGCTATTAGCGCACAAACTATGGAGCAAACCGCCAGTATTACTGCAACACAAGCACTACAAAAAGTTACCGGTGTGTCAGTGAAGGATGGTAAATACGTTTCAGTGCGTGGGCTTACGGATAGGAATATAGTTGTTCAACTAAATGGTGCCAGATTGTCAAGTGCCGATCCGTTACGCAGTGGTGCCGTACCATTGGATATTATACCTGCGCAATTGCTGGATAACATCTCTGTACAAAAAACAACATTGCCCGATAGGGCAGGAGATGCTTCTGGGGCTTTGATAGAATTAAAGATACGCTCTTTGCCTGATACCTTTGCCGTAAGTTTTAATGCACAGGCTGGCTTTAATGATCGAGTGGGCATTGGCGGTAAGGCAATGTTATTTCCAAAAGGCAAGCTTGGTTTTTTTGGCAACGAGGCGTATGATCATCGGTTATCGAATGATTTTAGAAAAGCAGCTACCGTAAGTCTTTCTACTGATGAAGATATAAATTTTGGTTATACAGCACTCTACAACCAAATTCGTGAAGGACGCAACAGTTCAGCTAGTGCTCAGCGTGCAATGAACATTAATCGACTTCAGGAAGAGATCGATCCCTACCTTGCGCCCCAGCCCATAAGGGTTCCGGTAAATCAGATCTATGCGCTGAACGTCAGCAATACTTTTAAAGTACTTGGTGAAAAACGTTTGGGAGTTTTAGTAGGGGTTAATTATTTCAGTAATGTTACGCAAGTTACAGGCGGCGCGAATAATCGATATCAGGTGGAGACCAGGGCAACAACGCCCAATAACCTTGAATTGGTTTCAAGATTCAAATTCAGGGAAGACGCAGGAACACATGCGATACAGTACGGAGGCATTGGCGTAATAACCTATAAGATCAACGCTTTGAATGAAGTGTCCGCTAATTATATTTTTAACCGTGGTTTCGAAAGTAATGGTGTGTTACTATCATCAACCGGCTTGGATTACAATTTATACAGTTATCAGCTTGCCACTTCCATCAGGTCATTCAACACCATTCAGCTAAGAGGTGAACATAAGTTTTCAATCCTTGGATATAGGCCATTGGTCAGCTGGAACTTTAGCACATCTGCAACAGTAACAGACCTTCCGGATTTCAGGAACTCCTTTGTATTAACCGATACCAATGGCACATTGGTAAACAACAGCTATGTACAAGAGTTTTATGATGCTGCAATCACACGCTACTATCGAAAGCTGAGTGAGGAAAACCAGAATCTTATTTTGGACATGTTGTTCCCGTTGACAAAAAATAAAATTATCTCGTCCTTCAAAACAGGGGTGTGGTTTCTAAATCGTGAACGAGGTTATAATGAGAATTTATTATTAACACCAACTAATGAGCGTAATACTGATGCAATTTATAGTTACCTCGAATCTATTAATGGTGGCCTTTCCAGGGTAAGAGGCGACCTCAATAATTGGTTGACACCTGATAAAGTTGGTATAGCAGAAGCTGAAAGTGTTAATGGTGGTTTACTTGTTCCGGGATACAATTACTACCTCGTATCCGGCAGTAACGGAGGAAAAGGCGGAAGTTATTATAATGCTATCCAACGTGTAGCCAGTGCGTATGCCATGGCAGACATCGAGTTTTTAAACAATTTGAAAATTACAGCGGGCATTCGCGTTGAAGATACGGATACCCGCGCTTTAGAAGATTCTACATCAGCGGGCAGCGAGGTTGCAACGCTCCAAGAATACCTCAACGAATTTACAGTAGATCAGCAAGAAATGCAATGGCTGCCGTCAGGCATCCTTACCTACAAGTTGAGTGATAACATGAATTTCCGGTTTGCCGCAAGCAGAACACTGAACAGACCTGAAATAGTAGAATTGGTTTCATTCCGCACTTACGATGCTTCACAATTATCCTATCTGACAGGAAACAGCAAACTTAAAAATGCGCGCTACACGAATTTAGATTTTCGATGGGAATATTTTCCTCCCTCCAGTGGAGTTTTTTCAATCTCACTCTTCAGTAAACGCATTAAAAATGGTTTGGAAAGAATCTTTCTTTCCAGCAACGATCAGGATATCATACAATCGTCTAACCTGGAAAACCTCGTTCCAATATCAAGTATAAGCTTTAGAAATAATCCGAATGAAGGAAACCTCTACGGCATTGAGCTGGAAGCTGTAAAGAACTTGAGTTTCCTTCAATCATCTTTAAAAAACTTTACAGTAGGAATTAATGCTATGGTGGCTAACAGTGAAACTGAAATTACTGATGATGAATATTACATCATTTCAAAATATGATAGAACGCAAAGCCGGAAGAGGCCGCTCTTTGAGCAGCCTGATATTATTCTCAATGCCAACATTGGCTATCATTTTCCAACGCAACAACTTAATGTTAATATCTATTTCAATTATACTGGTAAGCGATTGATAGAAATAAATACGGATGGAACACCAAACATTTATGAATACCCAGCCCCTCAGTTCGACTTTATCTTTGCTAAATCGATAGGTGAGCGATTTCAGGTGAAGGGATTTGTTAAAAATATACTTGATGCAAGAACAGACTATTTATACCAGCGTGATGGTGATGATAAGCGATATGGCCTTGAAGGTAACACCTATTTTAGGAGACAATTCACAACGGGGCGGAATATCACATTAGGTATCAGCTATACATTCTAACCCAAGAGACAACGATGCGAACGAAAGAATTTATAAGTATAAATGCAAACGGGATCCTATGTTTTATACTTCTGATGCAGCTAATGCTTTCGTGTGGTATAGAGCAAGATTTCCCACAATATCAGCCCCAGCCAGTCCAGAAAAATAAAACGTTGAACTTATTATTTTTAGATCAAGCAGACCCGCTTGCCAATGTTCTTATTTACGTGGATGGTAAGCTTGTGGATAAAGATAATCCTGCTCAAGGAGGAAGAACCACAACAGGATTTTTAAAATACACCATCCCCGATTCTCTTTTCAATCGTACCTTTACCATTACATTGGCAGAAAGTAATGATGCTGCGCCACCCAGTCAATTAAACGTCAACAACAGAATTTATGAAACATTTCTGTTGCCTACAGAGCTGTTCCATATCAACACCTTAGTATTTACCCGTAAGGATGTCTCCTCCTCGGTACATGTAGCCAGGCTTGGAATTTCCGCTGAAGAAACGGCACCTTCTCCCGGGTATTTTAAAGTTCGTTTTTTAAATCTCACGCAAGGCAAGATTAACATCAGCAGAAGAAATGGTTTGCCGGTAAAAGAGTTCATCAATCTTAACATTCTGGAAGAAAAACCTTTCATTGAATTGCCTTTCGGAGAGTACCGTTTTTTCGCCAGCACACTGAACGGAAATTTTCTTTACAAGGTGCCACCATTACTGAGAGGAGCTGCAGGAAAATGTTATACGGTTCTTTGTACTACCGATGGACAATATATTGCTGAAAATGCAGACTTTGGATTGCCCTCACAGTCTTGGGCCCATGTTGCATTTGTCAATCTTTATTCGAACACAGAAAGTGTAACGCTTCTTCCATTTACTTCGGGAGTCCGTCAGTTTCAGGAAAAAAAAGAGTTGGGTGTTTTATCTTCTCCTGATATGATCTTGAGTGGAGAAAATGTGCTTGCCGTCAAGGTGGGTGAAACGGAATTGAAGACTACACTCATGGTAAACCCTTACGAATACGCCACAGTGCTGCTGGTGAATAGATCGGGTAGGCCACAGGTGGAAGTACTTTCAACACCGATGATGGAGTCACGAGGTGAAGACGAAGCGTTTTGTCGATTTATGAATTATACGTCCGACATTAGTCGCATAAGTTTTACGCAGATCATTCCTACACTGGGAGCAGAAAGCTCAACGGACGAATTTTCTACGCTCATTAATGCTCCATATACGGCTAACCTGGCATTTGGCGAAGTAAGAACTACTACTCTAAGAAACAGAGCGAATCTACCTTATATCAGCTATCCCGCTTTTGCAGAATCCGGCGAACTACAGGCTCCATTGATTATACAAGCAAACAAGGTAACGGACAATCCGCTCTTCGTTGCTGATCCGATACAAGGAACAAGAACTGAGTATCCGTTCTTTTTCAAGAAGCCAAAAATTAATCCGTTAGGGCATAGCGGGCAGCGCGTCGAGCCGGGCGTATACACCGTTGTACTGGCCGGGGAAAGCGGGGATCAAGCAGAAATTAAAACGAGACTCTTTATACTCAATCACAGCTTCTGACCTATGAATTTAAGAATACTATTTGTCATTTTGTTAGCCTGTAGTCTCTCGTGCTGCGAAAATGAATACGAACCTTTCGATGCAAGCCCTACAGCAAAAGTGGGCGTGCCTAAAATCCGCGTTCTTAATCTCAGTACGAAACACTCTGTTGTAACGGTTTCCTTTGGCGAACAGATTTTTGCAACGCAATTGACTTTAAGAAAACTCACAGGTTACGTAAATGCAACACCTGAAATATTGCAGGACAGTATCGTGACCGTTAGAGATGAGGGTGGAAATCTGCTTGTTTCGGAGAAACTAACAATTCAAATAGGCAGCAACTACACAATTATTATCTCTCCGGAGTATGAACGTGTTGCCTCTACTTTTTTAGCAGAGTCATCTAGGCCGAGGTCGATACTGAAGATAAAAGATACAAATACCCGCGTTGCTCTTATCAGGGACTTGGCCACTTCACCTTTTCCGGATCGGACTGCTATAAGATGGGTAACTGTAGCAGCAGATGAAGCGGCTTCTGGTAGTCCTAACGTATCGACCTATCCCATTGCTCCGGCAATTGATTCAGCGAATTATACCCCCTTGCTCGGCGAGCAGTTATATACAGGAGAACTTAACGTCCTCAATGCGACACCCTTCGAGCTTCCTATCTCTTTTCGGGATGCTAATTATGATGCAGCCAATCCCCCTTATTATCAAAACTCAGGATATCAGGTTCGGTCACCACAAAGCGTCTATTTTTACGCAGGTTTGCCAGATATCAACTTTGTTAATGGGTTTCCCATTAACAAGGCCTCCTTTCCATTTCAGCTCGAAGGGGGGAAATCGTATACCATTTTAACAAATGGAACATTCGGTCAAGTCAATGATGCATCCCGTGCCACGAGTGAAAAAGCAGCTATCCCGCTTGAGCCCATCCCCTATGAGCTATATGTTATTGAAGATTCGGATGGAGCAGAGCGGATGCTCACACCGGTCGAGCTATACGCTCCTTCCAATTACTATGCTTTCATCACTGTTTGCGGCTTTCACGAGGAATGGGCAACCCGTAATCCCGGACTCGAACTCAACCTGATTACCAATGGAACAAGGCCGTTTGCTAAAACGCATGATGCAAATCGTTTTCAACGTTTTTCTATAAATACATTTGGAAATCTTTCTGTTCAGCTTACACCGTCAGGTGCAACGCGCCCTGTGCTGGGTGTATCACAGGCAACCCTAAAACGGGGAGGAGAATACGTTGCTTTTTATTACAAAGATGTGGAAGGTAAAAATCAATTTCAATTGGTGGATTTACAAACGCCGCCAGTGGTGGATGTGCTGCGCGTCCGTGTTGCCCACTTCAGCCCGGACCTAGGCGAAATCGATCTAATCGACAAAGAAAACAGTGAAGTACTTGTTTCGAAAATTGGCTACAGCACACTTACCGGATACATTGATCTTAAAGTGGAAAGAAGTGGTAATGAAGAAGACATCAGAAAGCTGAGTGTCGTAAAACACGGTACCAAAGAAGAATTGTTTCCCATTGATTTTGTACCGAACGGCTTTTTGATTAACAGAGGCGGAAAAAACATGGCGCACATCGGTACACTTTTCCTTAGCGGAAGATTTTATGCAACGGAGTTATATCCTTTTTCAAAAATGATTCTCATAGGTAAAGTGAGTGGAGTGCCATCCACCACCGCAGACGAAGCAACGGACCTGGTATATGAGCTCATCGAAATGTAATCGCAAAATTATTACAGTAAATGTAGAACAGAAATTTATGAAAGTAACGTTACTCACGGGTCTTCTTATACTAAGCATACTCCTTGCATGCGATGAAGAGCATGAACCGGCACAACAAACAACTCTAGTTCGTGTTGTTGATCTGCGCTTCAACGATGATGGAAGTAAACACTACCTAAGCGCCTTCACCTGGGACAATCACTTTTATGGAGTTCCCGCTTTGGACACTGTATCGGTATTATTGCCGTCGAGGTCAATTCAAAACTTTGGCGATTTCTTGATGGGCAGAAGTCTGGTCATGGAAACGAGCGGATTTCTGGAACAGGCTTATGACTACCGTGGCCCGATCGATTATGCACCCAATGGTATCAATACGAATGAGTTTGGTTTCGCGGGAGCACCGCAGGGTTTTGTAAACGAACAACCTTATCGCCAGGGCGAAGGAAGTGATAGCAGGGCCATCAGTTTTCCTAACCTGACCCATAGATTGCCCGTTGGCGAAATTAGGAATGAAATTGATTATTATAAATGGGCTTCCTTCCGTGCTGGTATGCACCATGTCGGGTTTATTCCCATACTAAAATCAAATGAAGGAATTAACCGGTTTCGATATTCCTTTGATAGCTCTTTCATTTTTGCGAACAGACAATTTTACTTTCAGTCAGGTGGAATTTATTCTTTGTTTTTGTTGCGTACATCTGCTGTAGCAGGTGCTGCAAAGGAGTCCACTATCGTACGAATTCAGGAAGATCCTGATGCGGTCTTTAAACCTACAAGTGCATACGTACGCTTTTTAAATACCATCCCAGTTACAGGCAATAGTGAGTACGATATACGCACGGAATCAGTCGATGTATACATGCATCAGTTTAATAGTAAGGAAGTGCAGGAACTGTCCAAAACAGGCAGTGGATTGGACATCCGTTTCTTAAAATCATTTGCTCCAGAAAAACTGGTGGCCTCCGATTTAAGAAGATTTCAGTCAAGCGGAAAAATACCTTTCATTGAAATTGATTATAGCGAATTTCTCCCCACCACCGATACTACCAGAGCCCGTGCTGCACAGGCCTCCACCTATGTGTTCTTTGCTTACCCACATAGAGAATCGCAGGCAACTCGAAGTGAACCCCTAAGAGACTTCACGTTCTTCATGAGCAATACCGATCTTTTTGGATTTTATTCCATCTATCCGCTGGCACGCACAGCAAGTGGTTTTGCGCCCACCATCAGCACAGTCTTGTTAGGTACCGATGCTGGAACAAGAGGTACATATTATAACCTGGAACAGCGCGCTGTCCGAAAAGCTTTTTTAAACGCAGTTTCAGCAGGGAATTAGAACATAACATTATCATGAACAAGAATTTTTTATGGCGTAGCATCCTTACAGGGTTAGTGATCTGCATGTTACTGACAGGATGTAGCGAGGAAGAAGAAACCGAGGCAGCGCTTGTGCCGGAGATAGAAACAGTGCAGCCCGCCTCAGGTAGAGCAGGCGATGTGATCACTGTAACGGGTAGAAATTTTTCCAGCCATCTAAACAATAATCTCGTCTCCTTCAATGGTTGGCCGGCAGAAGTTGCATCCGCGGAAGGGGATCATACACTCAAAGTTACGGTTCCTAAACAGGCCACAACTGGCATCATTGCTATTGCAGTGAACGAGTATGCAACGGAAGGGCCTGTCTTCACCATAGTGGATGAAACAGTCGCTCCTGAGATTACCTCAGTTTCAACAAGCATATTAGAACCTGGCCAAACATTTATTATTACTGGAAAAAATTTTCTGACGGGAAACGATGCAGTACGTAACATCGTACGCATTGGAAATATTCGTGCTTCTCTTTTAAGAGCAACGGATTCAAAGTTGACCCTTACTGTCCCGGCCGGGATAACAGGCGATAACGTAAAACTCACAGTAAGTATTGGGGAAACGGTAAGCAATGCGATAATTGTTTCCGTGAATAGCTTTTCTTCAACACTATACTGGGCACTGATACCAAACATTAATATTCCAATGGATGGCTTTCAGCAATTTATCGTTTCCGGTTCTGCAGATGGAAGTAATACACAAGAAAGACCATACTTCTCAATTCCAGATGACACAGCAGATACAAAGGAAACGTTGCGCTATCCTCTCTACGGAGGAGGCTATGCTCCTTCTGAAAATCTTTTTTATGCTTTCAATTCAAACCTTAAAGTCATTACCAAATTCAGTCATGGATGGAACGATCTGCAAGACGTATATCAGCCTTCCTTGTTGAATTTTTTTCCAGCAGGTCCTTTTGCCGTGATGGAAGGAACTAACGATATTTTTTTCTTTGGAAATGACGGATCATCGAATGCATTGTATCGCGGCAACAAAACGGATGCAACAAAACTCTCTAGCAAATCTTTTATACAGCCTTCCAGAATCCAGGTTGGTGATCAGGCGATCTATGTGCTAGATGGTGGTACTGTTTTTCAGTTACAGCTTCCGGGTACATCCTTTGATCCACTTGATCTTTCTGTGCTTCCTCCTGTAATATCGGGCGGAGGGTTAGTAGATATACAGTACAGCAACGAAAGAAAAAAACTCTACTTGCTGTACAAAAAAGAGGGGACATCAAACTTGGCGCTTTATGCATGGGATGACGTCACCGCTCAGATTAACCTGGTATATGACCAGCTTCCAGCAGGAACAACGAACCTGAAGATCGCGCATCAGCAAAACGGGTTACAATTGTATTACACAGCTCCAGATGTTCCTATTGTTACAAGCTTTGTTCCCATCTCCTTGTGGATGCTGAACCTCAGGCCAAATGAAAACGAGTTGTATTCACCCATACCCGTTCATCGGAACATCACGATTATAAAAGACAGAACTGAAACAAATGGTACAAGCCTGGAAAAAGGGATCGCATATAATGGTGTAAGCTTTCTCACCATTGATGATTTATGATAAAGATTAAAAAAGGATTGAACATGATTTACAGCACATATACAAAAAGGAATTATTCCTTGGCAAAGATAATTGGTTTCCTGTTCCTGCTCGTGGTCAACGCGTGCGAGGAAACAGAAGATGTAAACACATTACTGACGGTAGTACGGATTATTCCGGCTGCCGCATTGCCAGGAGAAACCATATCCATTTATGGAAAAGGTTTCTCATCTACTCCATCCGACAATCTTGTTTTTTTTGATGGTGTTAAAGCTACTGTGCAGCAAGTTAAAGATACAGTACTTGAGGTGCAGGTTCCTGAACGCGTAACAAGTGGCGCCATTGAAGTACGGGTTGGCGATCAGCGCGCATTCAGCCCTTTATTCCAGTTGGCTACAACGGTAAAGATTCCGGAGTTGAAGGAGCTTTCCGTGTCTTCCATTGAAGTAGGGCAAACACTTCTAATTAAAGGATCGAATTTTTCAACCAAGCCGGAGGAAAATATTGTTCGCATTGGTGGTGTTCGTGCTACGATGATCAGCGGTACCGAATCACAACTGACTGTAGCTGTGCCTGGCCTTCCCACAGGGGAAGATAAACAGGTGACTGTTGCAGTTTCTGGTAACATCAGCAATCCGATGAATCTTACCATAACAGGATTTCCTGGAAAATTACTCTGGGGCCCTGTCTATAAATACTCAACAGATTTCGATGCAACTTCTTTTATTATCTCCGCCAATGCGGATGGTTCTTCTAACGCACTGCAACGTAAAGCAATACCGCTCTCTGCAGATCTTGCCCTGAAAGATAATATACCATACGCCATAGACTTCACGATAAACGCACAAACAAGACAAATGATCTATACTAACTTTAAGTACGACAAGTTTGGTAATGCGTTGTATGACGTTGGCAAAGTTTCCTCCATGTTGTGGAATGATTTCCGATCACTTCATTCTTCAGATGCGCCCAATAAAACTGGTTTCTCTTATCCAATTGCATTGATCAGTTCTAAAACAGACAATCGATTTTTTATGGTAGGCGGCAACCAAAGCGGTGATAAGATACAGGTTTTTGCGGGATCATCCGGTAACGAAGAACCCTTGTCCGTTTTAGGCAATACTCCTGATATTAGCGTTAGTACCTTGTTTGAAAGCACGGCTGACTTTATTTACGCAAATTCATATCAACAGCCAGTGCTCTATCGCTTCTCGACTTTCGGTGAGGGCCATGCAGAAACTTTTGCTACTCCTGCCAATGAGATCGTCGTCGGAATGGCTTACAGCACATCAGACAATAGTTTGTATACATTTATCAATGAGACAGGAATCAGTGCGGACTTACATAGGAAGATTGGTGTTTACAAATTTGTTGAAAACACAGCCGTGCATCAGAAGGTAGCAGAGTTTGATGCTTACAGTGATATCGCCAACATCACGGTGTTAACCGCGGATTCCGGCTTGAAAATTTTTTGGCGTGCAGCGTTCTCTCGCGACAATCAGGTTGCAACGTTGTGGATGCTGAATATTTCTGGTGCCACACCCCATTTACCTGTTGTACTCTACCAAAATCCTTTATTCATGTCAGGATCTTATAAGGGTCTAGCAGCGGAAACAATGGCGTTAATGCAGGCAGTTGAAAATTAACATCATCTTATTAAATCAGTATTATGACTTCACTTCTACATACCTTACTACAGTTGACTAAGACAGCCTTATGGATTATCTTGAGCGTATTTCAATTTTCCTCACTGTTAGCACAACCGGGAGCGAACGATGATTCTTTCGCAGCATACATGACTAAAAATCCTCCAGGAAGCAATAAGATTGCGCTTCAGCCGGATGGTAAAATAGTGTATGCGTATTTTGAACCCACTGGAGCGAATGCATTGGCAAGATTAAATGCAGATGGAAGCCCCGACAATACTTTCTTTATGAAACCTGTGCCTGGAGGTATATCGGACTTTATGATCATGACTGATGGAAAAATCCTGGTGGGTGTAAATGAAAGTAGCTATGAAAACAAAGAAGTTAATGGTCTGATCCGCTTAAGCACTGATGGAAGCTATGATCAGACATTTTTTCCTCCTTCAGCAAGTAGTACTTTTGGCTGGCAGGGCATTCTTGTGCAAAGTGATAATAAGATTTTGGGATTAAGCGGTTTCGGTTTGCAACGCCTAAACCTTAATGGAACAGCAGATAACACTTTTAAACCTTCTGAAAATCTGTTTGGCAAACCTGCAGTTATTCAGCTTGATGGTAAAATTATTGTGGTCAGCCTGTACAGCAATGCCGTATTTACCAGGCTCAATTCTAATGGAACGGTCGATGCTTCGTTTAACACTGGTACTGGTGTTAGTGGTGTTGCAGTGGCGACTTTACTACTAGATAATAAAATTTTAATTGCAGGCCCTTTTTACACCTACAACGATGTGCCTCGATACGGTCTAGCGCGGCTGAACGCGAATGGTACGTTGGATAATTCCTTTATTCCCGGAACCAATCTTGGAGATAATATTTACAATGCTGCAATTCAACCAGATGGTAAAATACTAATTGTCGGATCGTTTAGTACGTACGATGGTGTAAGTCGTGTCAACATTGCCCGCATTAATGCCAACGGAAGTCTTGATAATTCTTTCAATGCTTCGCTCCAGGGGGCTGTTGATGTTAAGATCGCAGCTTCCAGGATAATTGTCGCCACAAGTGCAACAATGGTTGCTTTAAAATTAGATGGAAGCACTGACCTTACCTTCCGGCAACGCACTGGCTTTGAAGGTACTCCTGAAGCGCTGGCTGTACAAAGCGATGGAAATATTTACGTAAGCGGATCATTTACATCATTTAACAGTGCACCTGTAAAGCATCTGATTCGTCTTGCTCCCGATGGTTCATTCAGCCATAATTTTACACCGGGCGATGGAGCCAATGGAGCAATATCGGGGTTGATTGTACAACCTGATGATAAAATACTCTTACGTGGCTCATTCTTTAACTATAATAATTTAGCCAGACATGGAATTGCACGTATTCATGCAGACGGCCAGCTCGATGAAACCTTTGATCCCGGAACAGGTACTGATGGCTCTGTATCTTCTTTCGCTTTACAACAAGACGGAAAAATAATTGTTCAGGGATCCTTCACAAGTTACAACGGAACTCCTATTTCCGGTGGCATAGTACGCCTTACAACTACGGGACAGCTCGATCCCACGCTCGACATAAAACCAATCACCTATAATGTGCCTGAGTATGATCCGGAAACTGGCGAGCCAACAGGCAATACACAAGATATCCCAACTAACGTTTCTTTAGTAGCATTAATGCCAGATAATAAGTTAACGCTCTTCGGTTCTTTTGATAAGTATAACGGTGTGCCAAAAAAAGGTTTGATAAGGATTAGAGACGATGGAAGTATCGACGAATCTTTTGATTCGGGAGCAAGTGCAACCAACGTACAGCCCATATACGATCCGGTTACTGGCGAACAAACAGGTACCACCGATGTTCCCGGAAATATATCCTCCATGGCAGTACAGCCCGATGGCAAGATTTTAATTATAGGTTACTTTGATAAGTACAAAGGCATACCCATGCCGGGTATGGCAAGAATAAATAGTAATGGCTCGCTCGATACCGACTTTGATCCCGCATCAGATGTTAGCGGTATTTCAAAAATAGTCATCCTTTCTGATGGAAAGATCTTAATCATTGGCACTTTCACTTCTTATAATGGAACTAATGTGAATGGTATTGCAAGGCTAAATGAAGATGGATCACTTGACACTACTTTTAATCCGGGTTCTGGTGCAAATGGCGCTATTAATGTAACAGCAGAACAACCTGATGGAAAGTTATTGATTGCAGGAACGTTCACAACATACTATGGCATCGTTCGTAATGGAATAGCGCGTGTATTCCTGGCAGTAGAAAAGGGATGCACTGATTTTGTTGTACAACAAAATGAGTTACCGGTGGCCCAATTAGGTGAAGAATTTTCTGAAGCGTTTACTCCAGCAGGAGGCACCGTGCCCTATACCTATACCATTATCTCAGGTACATTGCCTGAAGGGTTTACACTTTTAGCAGATGGTCTCCTAATGGGTACACCCGAGGCAGTAGATACCACCGAATTTGTGTTGGAAGTTTCAGATGCAAAAGAATGTGTGATCACCAAATCTTACACCTTGAAAGTAAGCAATGAGAATTGCGCTGAAATTGTTTTAAGTCCTGTAACCATGCCGGAAGCATTACCGGACAAAACATATAGCCAATCCCTAACGGCCATCGGAGGAGAAGCACCTTATTTATTTAAGCTGGCCAATGCCGATCTTCCCCAAGGTTTTAAATTTAGTGCGGAGGGACGGATTTTCGGCACTACAACAATTCTCGGCTCTTATCAATTGGATGTTGAGGTAAGGGATGCAAGAAATTGTATCAGTTCAACCACAATAACGTTGCCCGTTGGTGAATCCTGCTCGTCGTTTTTATTTTCTGAATCAGCGCTTGCCTTGCCCGTTGAAGGTGAGGTTTATAAAGAAGCTTTAGAAGTTGAGGGAGGTAAGAAGCCTTACATATTTTCCATCTTCGATGAAGCGTTGCCGGAAGGCTTAATGCTAACTGCGGATGGAAGAATTATTGGCGTGCCGTTAGCACCAGGATCAAGCACTTTTTCCATCCGAGTCAGGGATATAAATAACTGTATAGCTACACGCTCCTTTACCACCTGTATAAAGCCAATTGTAGAGATATCACCATCACTTTCCAATGATGGAGAATCTTACGCATTGGTATCGGGTAGTTCTACCGGCAACCAATGGTTCAAAAACGGCGAGCCTATTCCAGGTGCCACAGATCAGGTGTTGAATATTGGATCAATAGGATCTGGATCTTATGCGGTGCAAGTAACGATTAACGGTTGCACTGGAATTTCACAAGAATCAATTATCACGGGGAATGAAGAGGAAATTTATAAGAAGAGTGTCCACATTTTTCCATCTCCTGCTACTGACGTCATTAACATATTCTATTACCCTAACGATGTTATAAAAGGAGTAGACGTTTCAATAGTGAACAGCATTGGTGATGAAGTCTTTAAAGACATACCATTAAGATTTAGTGAGAATTCTTGGTCCATAACTTTAGCGGTCAATGCACTTTCTCCAGGCCATTATTTCATAAAGATCAAAGATGGGAAGAATTGGAAAACGGAAAGATTTGTCAAAATGTAATAGAATTGTCCGTTTGATGTCCCGGGTTAATTTTACCTGTTCGACCATAAATAGTTCAACTAATAGGCAAAGAAATATTTTCAGACGTGACATGAGCAATCACTTTGTGAGGGTTAAAAGGCAAAAAGATTTGCAACGACAAAAATCCTTGAACATTAAAAGTTATGAATACATTAAGTTATATATACATCTTATTGCTTTTTTCCGTTATCGCGCTTTCATTGTGTAGCTGTGATAATGATGGTTCAAACGATAATAACAATTTAACATTACTAACATCAGGTGGCGCGTGGAATCTTTTATCGGCAACAGTAGATGAAGTAGATAAAACAGAAGTTGTGGGTTTGAGAAAGTACCTGTTAATCGGAGAGCGGTGGAAAGACCTCAGGGTGCCGGTAACCCGTTTGTGGGGCGACAAAGATATCTGGGCGAAGTCCGATTTAGCGAAAGAGATCCAGGCAAAGACTTCATTCTTTAAGCTGTGGTGGTAGCTAATGCCGGCCATGCCCCCTGGTTTGATGATCGCGAAACGATACTTGCAGAAATTGACAAGGCACTTGCGTAAGCTGCGGACGTTTGATGAAATTAATACTAGCGCTTCAATGGTCTGAACTTGAATTAGAAACTATTATGTCATCATGATGTTCAAATGCTAAGTAAATAATCCTCGCCATTCTGATGTAGTTCTAACAGTTTACAGCTGGCCCAATCTTTCTGGAAATCATATCTGTTCCACTAGCTGCACCGCTATTTTCAGCGAGTTTTGTTGACGCTATCTTTTCTTTCAAGAGTAATAATACCGACTATTTGGTAATTGTACTGGAAGGTTCGTTAAAATAAAAAAAATTAATGGATGCTGGGATGTCAGTTTCAGCTGTACGAAAATTTGACCGATACCTTGACCTATTGGGGGACATGGCTTTCAAATATCTTTTTTTGGTATGTCTGTGTCCGTGTCTTAACCCCATGGCCTAGGAGCGCCTATGTTGTAATGCGCAGGACTCGACCCACGAAACTTAGTTACTGTGAGGCAAAAGCAAGTCTATCTTCTGATCAAACAACACTCGCGTGGTATGTAACCGCGAACTGGCTTCGAATTTCGCTAACCGGATAAATATCGGTATTGTTATTCCATCATGGCTGCAATTGTGTGTTTGCTATCTTCTCTGATCACAATTAGCTTCGAATCGATAAAAAACTGCCAGTCAAAACCCGCTAAAAGTTATACACCGTTATTAATGGGAGGTCATGTGGACTGCTTTACAACATTTGCAGATATTAAGTGACACTTTAAGTGATTCCAGGTAATGAAGCACCAGGTGTTTTGGCTTATCGATCAATAGTCAATTCTCTGATGAGTTTTGCCTTAACGTCACCACAGTTTTATAAGACCATTAGCTTGAGGTAATGATATGTTTGCCATCAGGACTCCAGTCAACACCCCACAAGTTATCGTCTGACAATCCCTCTGCGATCAGGTTGCCATCGCTGTCCCAAATGCGTAGCGCGTCACTTGCAGTTGCTTTAAATTCCCATCCACCAAACGATATTTTTATTTCGCACAAAAAAGTTTTGCTGGAATTTAAGAATGCACATTAGTATAAATACCTACTTAAGTTCACTTCCCAATACAAAACTTCCCAAATATATTTGCAAGCAGCTGGTCCGTTGTAATGGTGCCTGTTATTTCTCCGAGGAAATGTAGTGATTGGCGGATGTCCATAGCGAGGAAATCACCTGTGATTCCTTCGTCCATTCCCTGAAGAACTCTTTCAAGTGCTTCGTGAGTTTGCAAAAGGTTTTGATAGTGTCGAATATTTGTAACCATCACGTCGCCGGTTTTTACAGTCTTTACCTGGAATTGAGAAAGGATCTTGTTCTTAAGTTCCTGAATATTTGTCTTGTCTGCGGCGGAAATAAAAACAAAATCTTTAGTGCTCAGTTCTGTTACAAAAACGCGATCTGCTTTATCTACTTTGTTCCCAACCTTAAGATAAGGAACATTTAGCGTTCTAAGATGTGCTTCCTCTTCTTGAATTTCTTCAAGGGAAGTTTGTGTTAGATCAAAGAGATAAATAATTAACGAAGCTTTCTGCATTCGCTCACGTGTTCGTGCAACGCCCATTGCTTCAATAACATCTACTGTCTCCCGAAGGCCTGCCGTGTCAATGAAACGAAAATTGATTCCTCCCAGCACCATTTCATCTTCAATAACATCGCGTGTAGTACCAGGAATATCTGAAACAATTGCGCGCTCTTCATTCAACAGTGTGTTCAGTAATGTTGATTTTCCAGCATTTGGTTTTCCAGCAATGACAGTAGGGACACCGTTTTTAATGACATTGCCCTGGTCAAAGGAATTAATAAGAGACGCTAGGTAAGCTTGAATTTTTAAAATGAGGTCCCGGAGATCGTTGCGTTTTGCAAACTCCACGTCCTCTTCTCCAAAATCCAGTTCTAATTCTATCAACGAAGCGAAGTGTATAAGTTCATCTCGAAGGTGATTGATCTCTTTCGAGAATCCACCGCGCATTTGGTTTAATGCGGCTTGCCGGGCATTATCTGTTTCAGCATTAATGAGGTCAGCAACTGCTTCAGCTTGCGCAAGGTCAAATCGTCCATGGAGGAATGCTCTTTTGGTAAATTCACCTGGTTCCGCGAGTCGTGCTCCGTTTTTCAACAACGCTTTAAGAATCTCCTTAATAATAATAGGTGAGCCATGACAGGAAATTTCGATACAATTTTCTTTCGTAAAGGAGTTCGGTTCTTTAAAAATTGAAATGAGTACTTCGTCTATTAATTTTCCATCATCATACAATGTTCCAAAATGCAGGGTGTGGGAAGCCTGGTCCTCCAGCTTTCTTCCTCTAAAGACTTTTTGTGTAATTTCAATACAACCCTTTCCGGAGAGTCTTATCACTGCAATAGCAGAAACACCTTGCGCAGTAGCCAGCGCAACAATTGTGTCGTTCATTTTCCGGAGAAATTTTCTTTTAAGATTCTTTCAGTTGTCACGGCCACTTTAGCGATCTGCAATACTTCTATTGCATCTTTCTTGTTCACGGCAGGGTAGTCGTTCAAAAATTTGTCCATCGATTTACCATCTTCAAGATATTCCATAAATGCCTGAACCGGAACATTAGTTCCTTGAAAGACTGGTGTACCGTTAAGCGTTGAATCCTCAATTGTAATTGCTCCGTAATTCATAATTGCTAAATTACACTTTTTGTTTCTATGGCTTCAGTCGGATTGTAGGAATTCAATTTCTTAAATAAGATGCCATGAGTAGGAGAGAAGAGCATCGCCAATCCAAAAAAGATTCCGGACATTGTTGCAATTGCACCAGCTATAGAGGCGTCTAATGCCACAGCAAGATAGTAACCCGAAATAGAGGAAAGTACGCCAACGATGGAAGCAATGATCATCATCACTTTTAAATTATCGGTTAAAAGATATGCTGTTGCCGCTGGGGCGATGAGGAGTGCTACTACAAGTATGGCACCCACTGATTCAAATGATGCAACGGTTGTTGCTGATACTGCACTCATGAGCAAATAATGCCAGAGGCTTGTAGAGATTCCAATCGCACTTGCGTAAGCTGCATCAAAGGTGGTGAGAAATAATTCTTTGTAGCCAATTACAATAAATAATACAATTGCAATAAGGATAGAACCCATAATATAAATGGCGCGTGGACCAATATCATCGCCTGAAGTTGTAATGATGGTATCTAACGGAACGTAAGCGATCTCGCCATATAGAACGCAGTCCTGATCGAGATCCACTTTGCCAGCGAAGAGTGAAATCAAAACAACACCCACAGCAAAGAGCCATGTAAATGTTACACCTATGGAAGCATCTGTTTGCAACTTTGCTTTTGTATGGAAAAATTCGATAAGAAATGTTGTGAGGATGCCGATTAACCCTGCACCGATAAGCATGGTAACAGAATCGCGCGAGCCGGAAAACAAAAATGCTATGACAATTCCAGGAAGCACGGCATGAGAGATCGCATCTCCTACCATTGCCATCTTCCGAAGAATGAGGAAACATCCAAGTAAAGCGCAACTTATAGAAACAAGTGAAGCGGTTAATATGATATACAGGTCGTTCATTTCATTGCTTTCTTTAATCAGTTATCAAGTCAACTTCTTATAAGGAATTTCTTCATTATGAGGATCGACAATAGGGTAATCTAAAATATGTTCTAACTCTGCTTCGAGTTCCGGTGTTAGCAAGTGCTCTATTGTATCTGCATCATCATGTACATGATCCGGAGCAATGTTAAGTTGTGTTGTTAAGTAGAGTTCCCACAAACGGTGAATTTTAACAACGCGCTGCCCTCGCGATTTACCCTCCTCCGTTAAGCGCCAGGCATTCCCGTTTTGTTCAACGTAGCCTTGACTTCTTAGTCGCTTTAATACCGTTACAAGGTTATCCTTTTCAAATTTACGCTTGCGTATAACTTCTTCCGTTGTACGTTGGATATGAAAATTCCTGTTCTCCTCACCTAAATGATACAAGGCTTTCAATACATTCTCATCGTTGATGGTTTTGCGAATTATTTTTTGTCTCACTAACCTACTGATAACACCTCTTTTAGGTGCGAGAAAAAAAGAAATAAAGGCAATTGTCGAAATGACAATCACAATCCAAGGGCCTGTGGGCATTGCAGGTGCAACATAAGATATATACGCGCCACTAAGTCCACTGATGGCTCCAAATAAACTGGCCAGCAGAAACATTACTTTGATTTTATCAGTCCAGAATCGTGCTGCTGCTGCAGGTGTAATCAAGATGGCAGCCATCAAAACTACGCCTACTGCCTGAATGCCAATAACAACTGCGAGAACGATCAAAGATGTTAAGACAAGTTCAATCCGTTTCACCGGAAGCCCAATCGACTTTGCATAATCTTTATCGAAAGCAAGAAGTGCAAATTCCTTAAAGAGTAAAAAAACAGCAACCAGTAATATAATGGCTACAGCACCGAAAGTATATAGATCATTCCCAACAAGTGCAGCTGCTTTTCCAAAAAGAAAATGATCGAGACCTGATTGTGCTGCATTTCCTGATTTTTGAATTACAGTGAGCAGTAAGATTCCGATTCCAAAAAATACGGAGAGAATTAAACCGATCGCAGTGTCTTCTTTAATCCTGGTTTTAGAAGTGATATACTCAACAAGCACTAACGAAATCCATCCCGTAATGAAAGCACCACCAATCAGGAAGACAGGATTCTTTGTTCCTGACAAAATAAATCCAAGGCAGATACCCGGAAGCACAGCATGTGCAATAGCATCGCCTACCAGCGATTTCTTATTTAGAAATGTGAAGGATCCTACGATGGCAGAGCTTGCTGTCAACAATACTGATCCTATCGCTACAAACCTGATATTAGGATCTGCAAAAGAAAAAAATTCTAACAGCGACTTCATTTCGAAACTGTTTTTGCTTCTCTGCTCGGAAAGCTTTCACGCCTGATTAAATCTGCAACGTCGGCAAGCAATGTTAATTTACCACCATACGTTTCTTGCAAATTCTTTTGGTTAAAGGTTGTCTCTGTTGGACCATGCGCTACGAGTCTTGTATTGAGCATGATAATCCAATCAAAATATTGTGGTACAGATTGCAAATCGTGATGGACGACTATGACAGTCTTTTGTGCATCAGTCATATTTTTCAATAATGTGATGATCGCTTTTTCTGTCGCTGCATCAACTCCTGCAAAAGGTTCATCCATAAAGTAAATATCCGCTTGCTGTGCGAGTGCGCGGGCAAGGAATGTGCGTTGTTGCTGCCCACCCGACAATTGAGAAATTTGCCGATTTGCAAAAGCTTCCAATCCCACTTTTTTTAAACAATCCAAGGCAACATCACGATCGGCTTTTCTGGGCCTCTTGAATAAACCCAGCTTTCCATACCGCCCCATTAGCACTACATCAAGTACAGATGCAGGGAAATCCCAATCTACGGACTCACGTTGCGGCACGTAGCTAATTCGGCTTCTAACATCATTAATATTTTTATCGAAGATCTTTACATAGCCACTGCTTAAAGGCAGCAGCCCCATGGTTGACTTAATCAACGTTGATTTTCCAGCGCCATTTGGGCCAATGATGCCAACCAGTTTACCTTGTGGTATTTCAAGATCGATATTCCACAACACCGGCTTGCGATCGAACGCTACAGTAAGGTCATGAACTTCAAGGGCCGGCTGCAGTTTCGTTTCTTTATTCATCATAATTTCTTTCTCCTCGTATTACTGTATTGTATAACGCAATCCTGCAAAAAGTTTTATTCCCTGTATAGGAGCATAATTATAGCTCGTATCAAAAGAGTAACCGTAAGGATTGTTAATTGTTATATTCTTATCGAAAGGGTCAAAAGGTCTTAACAGCGGATCTTTAGGAATGAAGTTGAGCAGATTTTTGGCTCCCCCGTACAATTCTATTCCATTGGTAAATGTTTTAGTAAGTTGAACATTAGCAGTTGTAAACCAAGGTGATTTTTCAGGACGAAAATCGTTCGGAACTACAGGCAAATACATTGGGCCATTTACTCTTCCCGTAAGATCCAGTGTTAGTCCTATTTTGTCAACGTAGTAGCTAATTGAATAAGTACCCGAAACTTTCGGTGCAAATTGCTGAGGTGTCTTTACTTCTTTATTCAACTCATTTGTTTCCACCTGATACACATCCATCAACGTGACACCGGTGATGATTTTCAGACTATTGGTGAAAGCAATATCTGTATTAATTGTTATTCCTTTTGAAATAGCATGACCATCCAGATTATCATAAATGATTAGATCAGGATCGGTTCTGAAATCACCAACAATCTTATTGGTAAAATATGTATAAAATGCACTGGCGTCAATTCCTACGAAACCGGATGCATGTTTAATTTGTGTAGCATAGTTTATGTTAGCATTCCATGACTCTTCAGGCTTAAGCTCGTTTTTGATAATCACTTTACGTGCTCCCGTTAGCGCTGCATGATCTTCTGTAAAGAGGTTTACAACCCTAAAGCCATTGCCTGTACTGATTCGAAAAGTATGCTCTTTATTGGGTGAGAACTTTATACTTAAGCGGGGCGAAAGAATGTTTCCATGTTTGTTATGGTGATCATAGCGGATTCCTGTAAGTAGTGTAAGCTGATCGGTCATGGTAACCTCATCCTGGATAAAAACTCCAGGTAGATAAGTATGCATCGGTAAGTTTTTAATATTCGTTGAATCTCCGGAAGATGTTCCCGGAGTGTTGTCATCGTAGAATACATATCGAAAGGGTAATCCAAACAATAGATCATGACGACCGACTTTCTTATCCCATCGTAGCTGAACAAAATTTACCTGTTGATCCGCAAAGTAGGGGATGGTTCCGTAATATGAATTCTGTTGATGATAATTATAGGAGTAGTCCAGGAAAAGCTTCTCTTTCACCGGTAACTGGTAGTTCCCAATTATTTCGGCTCTGTTTGTGTAAATTGATTCACCATAAAGCTCGTTGCTTCCGCGATGTCTTTTCGTCCAGTTAAGTTCACCACCCCAACGGTCTTCGTACACGTATCGCAAAGCAAATGCAGCGGTTCTATTTTCCTTTCTTGTGAAGTCCCACTTGTTAAAAATTGAGATTCTGTCTTGTTGTGTTAGGTCTGTGAAGTTGTCTTCATTAACATCTAAAATATTTTTGAAGTTGAAATAATTTATGCCTACGAGTGACTGTGCATTTTTTAGTTTAAACTTGGTTGAAATGTCAGCATTGTATTCCTGCAGCGAGGTTGCTGAAATGTCCGTTTGTAAACGCGCTGAGGTAGCAGGATCTTTTGTAATAATATTAATTAAACCACCCACCGCTTCCGAACCGTACAATGTTGAAGCTGGCCCTTTTACAACTTCTATTCGTTGTATCATGCTGTTTGGAATTCCAGCTAATCCATACACTGTAGCAAGGCTGCTCACAATTGGCATTCCATCGATGAGGATCATGGTGTAGGGCCCTTCCATACCATTGATATGGATGTCACCAGTATTGCATACGTTGCAATTCAATTGTGGCTGAACGCCATTGATCATTCCTAATGACTCGAAAATGCTAGGTGTCGGATTTTTAAGAAAGAAGGCAGGAGAATAAATTTCTACTGGAATTGGTGAATTCATTTTGGTCACTTCTTTCATTGTTCCCGATACAACAACCACTTCTTTCAATGAAGTAAAATCTGGCTCAAGCGAGATCGTATATCTTGACTGCTTTGAGTAAATTTTTAGCGTATCAGTTTTGTATCCAATAAAAGAAATTACAAGCTTACCTTCACTATAGTCTTGTACCGAAACCTGAATTGTAAATTTGCCTTCATGATCGGTTGTAATTCCTTTTTGTAATGGAAGCAATAAAACACTTGCAAATGGCAATGGCTCCCGTGTTTGTGAATCCTTTACAATGCCTGAAATGAAATTATCCTGGGCTACACAAACTGTATAACCAGTGACTATTAGAAGACATAATATAAAGCTTCGTGTTGCCATTTATTTTAGAGCTTCTACAATCTTTTTAACATTCGCGCTCACCATCCCGATGTAAGTACCCTCGCTTGTACCGTCTGGTCCCATCGCATCAGAATATAAACTTCCTCCAATTTTGATGTTCCAGTTTTTATCTCTGCACCCTTCAACAACTGCATTAATTGATTTTTCAGATACTGATGTTTCCACAAATAAAGCTTTGATCTTTCTACTAATGATGAAGTTTACTAATTCGGTGACGTCTCTTAGCCCGAATTCTGATATCGTTGAGATCCCTTGCAATCCACGAACTTCTACCTTATAAGCATCTCCAAAATATCCAAAGGCATCATGTGCCGTGATGAGCACACGTTGTTCCTGCGGTATTTGTAATACAGTTTGCTGAACAGCCTTATCAAGGGAATCGAGCCGAATTAAATATTTGGTTTTATTTTCATTGTAGACTGTTACATGAGCAGTATCTTCCTTTCCTAAAAATTTTGCAACAGCTTCAACAGCATGCTTCCAAAGCTTCACATCAAACCAAATGTGAGGATCATGTGTTCCCTGAAAACCTGGCACCGCACGTAATAAGGAATCAGGTATTTCATCCGCGACAGCGATAACGGGTTTTGATCTACCAAGTTTTTGAAGTACTTCGCCCATCTTTCCTTCAAGGTGAAGACCATTATAAAAGATCACATCTGCATTTGTCAGTTTTTCAAGATCTCCATGTGTGGCTTTGTATAAATGCGGATCAACGCCTGGACCCATTAAAGCAACAACTTCTACATAAGGCCCAGCAACATTTTGTACCGCATCTTTGATCATGCCGGTAGTGGTAACGACAAAAAGTTTTTCATTGCTATTCAATCTTTTCTCCTTCGGCCCACATGATAGTGTCAGTATCCCGATGAACAAGAAAAGAATTAGCTTACCGAAATTTATTCTTTCAATTAAAATCATTTTCGTCATTATGTTGTCACCAATAAATTTTGCGCTGCATCTCTTGAGATAAAAACTTTCCTTTTACTATCAATCATTATCTCAAGTGAACCATCAAATTCTACTTTCTCCAGAATTAAAATATTTGCACCAATGTATACCCCAATCTTGCTGAGATATTGCAGAAATGAAGGCGAACCATCTTTCACCGATCTTACAATTGCTTTCTTATTCACGATAGCTTCAGCTAAGGGTACTTGTCTTAGGTTATCGATCTTTCCATTCTTATCAGGAATAGGATGTCCGTGAGGATCTGCCGTCGGAAAGCCTAGAAACGCATCGAGCTTCTCAATTAACAGCGGTGAATGAATGTGCTCGAGTTGCTCCGCCACATCATGAACTTCATCCCATGTAAAATGAAGTGTATCTACAAGAAAGGTCTCCCAAAGCCGGTGCTTGCGAATCACCATTAAGGCTTCGCTCTTTCCCTGTTTAGTAATTTTAACGCCATAATATGGTTCGTACGAGATCAAATCTTTGTTGGAAAGTTTTTTCACCATATCCGTTACCGATGCCGCTTTTGTGTTCATTGATTCCGCTATCTCATTGGTCAACACTGCTTTAGATCCTCCATCGGACAAGCTGTAAATGGCTTTTAGATAATTCTCTTCGGTGAAACTCAGCATAACCTCTTAATAAACGCTTAACAAAAATAAAAGTTTAGACTGACCTAAAAAATAATTCAGGTGTTAATATCAATATATTTTGAAAGGTTTAAATGCCGTTAAGGCTTTTGACGGCATGTAAAAGTTTCACTTCTTCAGAATCCCAAAACACTTCTCGTGGACTTATTGGATAGAAGGTGCCGGTTTTCATTGCATGATGCATCTCAGAATAGTTGATGTCTTGCGGCTGAAAAACAATTGCGGCGTTATACGGTCCACAAATCGCTACCCATGGCTTGTGGTCGATCAAGATGATTGGAAGTTGATAGCCCAAGTATTCATATAATTTGGTTGGGATGGAACCTGAAGTGGAGAGATTAAAAGGGTATGCCACAATTCCAAAATCAGCTTGTTCTATTGCTTCAATTATATTTAGATGAGGAACAAGTTGATCACCACCTTTCAGTTCTATAAAAGGGTAATACCGAATCGCCGCTTCAATGTCTTTTAAAAATTCCTCTTTTGGTGTATAACCTATAATGAGTAATCTAATGGCGTTGTCAAGTGCATGTAGATTAACAGCAATGTCAATGGCAGTAAGAACTCCTGTTGTTTCTGCTAGCGTTCCTGAAAATAGCAGTGTTGTTGTCCTGGACTGATTTGTTCGCGTTTTTCTTTTTATGTGAGGAGTCTTCAACTTATTCTCCAGTACGGTTACATTTTTTTTTATGAAACTCAATTCAGTTTCATATGCCTTTTCAGCCAGAAAAAAGTGATCAACAAATGGAGATAACAATCGTTCTTTTGAACGAACATAAGTACTTAAGATCGGCTTCATGAAAGCGGGAAATGAATTAGTGTACCAGATGTTTCTGCCATAATTCTCCTGCACATCGTAAATCAGTTTGCATCGGATGAAGAGTTTCGCCAGAAGGGCGATGAAAAGTAATTCATGCGTAGTAATAATAAGGGTGGTAGGTTTTATCGCGAATACTTTTAGCAGAATTTTCCAGGGTGCAAAAAGTCGTGCAAAACTTATTCTTTTAAAATGTGATAGTGGATGCAGTGTTATCGATGATGTTACTTTTGTGATGGATGGAAATCCGATGATGTGGACGTGATTTGAGGTTTTAATGGAAAGACTCGTTCCTATTTTTTCAAACATCCGGGTGTCATTGATTGGTTTAAGCACAGAAGCAATTGCTATTGTTCCTTTCTTTTCTGAAGACATTGGAGTTTTAATGTAAAAAGTTAATTATTAATATTGCCTTTTAGTGCAAATTAAAACTAACGGACCACAAATGGAATTAAGGAACATCATTGAGAAGGCTTGGGAAGATCGTTCATTGCTACAAGATGAAGAGACGCAATCGTCAATCCGCGCAGTCATTGAAAAATTAGACAAAGGCGAATTACGCGTAGCTGACCCGCCAAGTGGCACAACCGGCTGGCAGGTGAATGAATGGATCAAAAAAGCTGTGATACTATATTTTCCGATTCAGCAAATGGAAACCATCGAAGTTGGTCCCTTCGAATTTTATGACAAAATTAAGTTAAAGAGAAATTATAAAGCGTTAGGCGTTCGCGTTGTTCCGCATGCCATTGCACGTCATGGAGCTTATATCAGCAAAGGCGTAATCCTTATGCCCAGTTATGTGAACATAGGAGCGTATGTGGATGAAGGAACGATGGTTGACACATGGGCTACCGTTGGAAGTTGTGCTCAAATTGGTAAAAACGTTCATTTAAGTGGGGGAGTGGGAGTAGGGGGAGTTCTTGAACCCGTGCAGGCTGCACCTGTGATTGTTGAGGACAATGCATTTATAGGATCTCGCTGTATATTGGTAGAAGGTGTTCGTATTGGTAGGGAGGCAGTTTTGGGCGCCAATGTAGTGCTTACCGCAAGCTCTAAGATCATTGATATTACGCAAAGCCTGCCGGTTGAGTACAAAGGTTATGTGCCTGAACGATCTGTCGTGATACCAGGTTCTTATGCTAAGAAGTTTGCTGCAGGAGAATATCATGTTCCTTGCGCATTGATTATTGGTACAAGAAAAGAGAGCACGGATAAAAAAACTTCCTTAAATAATGCGTTGCGTGAGAATAATGTTTCAGTTTAGCACAGCTTTTAATTTTTTAACGAAACATTACACCATTAAATACTGGCATGCGTTTGGATTTCATGTATAGTTAATACTGAAAAGTTAACTTTGTAGTTAAAGGGTTATTGATGAGAAAACTGCTTTCCGGATGTTTCATGTTATTGCTGCTCGCCGCGTTTAATGGCGATCGCAATGACATTCATCCCACAATGAAGAATGAGAGTTTTCGCAAAGGCGAAGTACTTGATTTCAAGATGACTTATAGTTTTATTACTGTCGGTAAAGGCAGTGCGCAGGTTCAGCCAAAGTATTATAAACTCAACAATAGAGAGTGCTTTAAAGTCGACGTGTTCGCCAAAACAGTCGGTATGGTCGATTGGGTTACTGACATTAATGATCAATGGGGTGCTTACATTGACACTGTTTCACTGTTGCCACATATGTTTTATAGAAAAATCAGGGAAGGCAGATATAAAAAAGACGAGCAAACTTACTTTGACCATCCTGCCAAGCAAATTCAGGTGATTACTGCTGATAAAAAAACAGGCAAATGGAAGGAACCAAAAGCTTATGAAGCTCCTTCGCATGTACGCGATATGATTGCGGGTTTTCTTTATTTGCGTGTAATGGATATATCACGGCTTAAAGTTAATGATACAATACCTGTCACTGGTTTCTTCGAGGACGAGTTTTATAAACTTAGCATCGTATACAAGGGAAAGGAAAATATAAAGACAAAGGTTGGCAAAATCAGGACACTTGCATTTAAACCTGTGATGCCAAAAAATAAACTTTTTGATGGAGAAAATTCTATCACTGCTTACTTCTCGGATGATAAGAACAGGATACCCGTGAAAATCGATGCCCAGATGTTTGTAGGCAGTGCAGGGGTAGAGTTAACAGGTTATTCTGGATTAAAAAATCCGCTGAACATTGTTAAGGATTAAGCTGCCGGTTTAAGAAGTTGAACAAATTTCTCAGGAGTTACAGGCTTAACTACATAATCGCAGACATTACTGTTACTCTTTGCTCTATTCACATCCCGTGGATCAATAGAAGAGCTTACCATGTAGATTGTCACAGGTTTAACCAGACATGATTTTAATTTCTCAAAATCTTCTAGAAACATCCACCCATCAACAAAAGGCATATTAATGTCCAGGAAAATGTAGTCTGGAAGGTTATTTATATCAGATTGATTATGCTTGAGAAATTGTAGTGCCTCCTCGCCATTTTCAAATTGCAGAACGTTATCAGTAATCTGCATTGCCTTTATTGTTTTTGACGCTGTTAGCTGAAAAATTTTATCATCGTCAATAAGTGCGATAATAGGGGGTAAACTAGGTGTCATCGGAAACGTATTTACTAAAGTTAATAAAAAAAGTAGAACCTTCACTCTCTTTACTTTCCATGTTAATTTCCCCACCCATTGCTTCAATCTGATTTTTAATCATAAACAAACCAATTCCACGACTTTCAGGATGACGGTGGAAGGTTTTTCGAAGCTTAAAGATATGATGGCCATACTTTTGAAGGTTTAATCCAAGTCCGTTATCCGTTACTTCCAGCACAACCTGGTTTAGGTCGTTCGCGTAAGTTCTGAATATTACCGTTGGAATTCTATCAGGATGGCAATATTTCAACGCGTTATCGAGTAGGTTTAAGAGAATGCTTTCCAGGTAAATATTAGGATACAGAATGGTTGGGCAGTTGTCGAAGTCAAAAGTTATCGAAGCATTACTTTTAGAGATCTTCGCGTTTAACATTGAAAACACCTGTTTCAGAACAGTTTCAAACTGAAGATCCTGTTTCTCGATATTCTTATTCTGCTTAACTTTTAAAACTTCATTTAAATCGTTAAGCATGTACAGTGTCATCGCACTAGACTCTTTCAACAGGTGCAGATATTCCTTTTTTTCATCTTCCGAAGCTGCGCTTTCAAAAAAGCTTAACAGGGTCACAATATTGCCAACAGGAGATCTCAAATTATGTGAAACGATTTGCGTGAACTCTTCTAACTGGTCGTTCTTTCTTTTCAATGATTCCGTTACAGCAACCAGTTTTGAATTTTGTTCAATAATTTTTTCTTCAGTTCTTTTACGGTCTGTAATATTTCTAAACTCTGTAACACGAATATTGCGTCCCTCAAAAGGGATGTTTTTTCCTTGAATCTCAACGATGTATCTTGTTCCATCCTTCATAATGCCCTCCACATCATAAGGTTTCTCATAACCGGTTCTAATTCTATTGATAACTTCATCACGGTATTCAGGTGCCATCAAATTAACACCATACATTCCTATCAGTTCATCATGGGTATATCCGGTGATGTCACTTAAGCCCTGGTTGCAATCAATAATAACACCATTGTCATGAAGTCCAATTCCTCCAAAAGAAGCCTGTTGTAACTTCCTAAACCGTTGTTCACTTTCTCTCAGGGCTTGCTCTGAATTTCTTTGCTCGGTAATATCCCAACTTGTCGCGATGATGATGGTTTTTCCGAAGTAAGAACCCCTTGTTAGACTTACTGCCGTAGGAAATACAGTACCGTTTTTGCGCCTCGCCCAGAACTCAAATTTTTGCAACTCACCAGCTGCTGCTTTTTGCAGCTTTTCTCTGACAAATTCAAAATCATTTTTGCGCTCATCTGCTAAAAACCCAGGTGTCCGGCCAACTAATTCTTCTTTTGTATAGCCATACATTGTACTTGCACCCGCGTTAGCATCTATAAAAATTCCATCTGTACCCAGAATAAGAATTCCTTCTCCAACAGTATCAAATAATTCACGATAGCTTTGCTCGCTGTTGTGCAGTTGTTCTAAAGCTTCCTTTCGCGCTGTAATATCTTGCGCAATACCAATGATTTGAACTACGTTTCCTTCTTCATCCCATTGAAACGGTGTATCACGGGAATAAAACCATCTGTACTGATTGTCTTTCATAAGAACTCTGTACTCGCTTTCCCTCACAACCCCGTGCGATTCATTGGTCCAGCGTACAAGTTTTTTAAGGTCTTCCGGATGAATTTTCTGACTTACAAAATCTCCCTTTATTTCCCTAAGGTCTTTTGCACTATAGGCGGATGAGGTTTGTTCTTCCTTGTTGTTATAAATGGTCCGTTGCTTCTTTAGGTCATGCACGTACAAAATCCCAGGCATTGTTTTCTCGATGCTCCTACGGAAACGAACGTTTTCCTTTATTGTCTCGGCCGTGCTGAAACGTTCTGACACATCGCTCATCATCCCTAACATCCTGGTCGCAACCCCTCGTATATCAGGAATAAAAAAACCTCTGTCATGCATATAGCAAAAGCCACCGTTCTTTTTACTAAATCGGTAGTGCACATCATACGGACGCAACTCCTGTTGTGCCGCCTCTAACAAAGCGAAAGCCTCATCACGGTCTTCCGGATGAATCAATTCAACCCAACGGTCGATATTTCCTAATTCTTCAGGCGCGTATTCAAGAACTTCCACGCTATTACCACTCCAGACTATGTTTCCGGAAGGAATATTATAATCATAAACAACAAGACCTGCAGAAGTAGAGATCAGTTCTAATCTTGTCTTCCAATCTTCACGTTCAATCTCAATGGTTTTTTTTGCTGTTATATCCTGAACCGTGCCTGTCAATCGCAAGGGTTTGCCCGCACTATCGAATATCAATTTACTCTTGCTTTCGATCCAATGGACTAAACCGTCAGGTCGAGTCATCCGGTGTTCAAAAACAAAGCCTAAGCTTGTTTTAAGAGCCTGATCTATCGCATCAATTACATTAGGCTTGTCATCGGGATGTATAAGATTAAGATAAGTTTCGAACTTGCCATCGAAGGCATTTTTGGCGAGTCCTAGTATTTTATAAACATTATCTGACCATTTAACTGCATTGGTAAGAATATCCCATTCCCAAATTCCCAAACCTGCAGCTTCCAGCGCAACATTTAATCTTTGAACTTCGGATGTTAACTCATCAACGCGTTGAGAAATCAACAGCGGCTCCGTTTTTAATGATTTTTTTGAAACAACCTTTTTTATGGAAGCATCGACAACGGCTTTCTTCAGGGACGTGCCCGGATTACGGGATTTTCTGGGCATATAGGTTTCAACAGCAACGCAAGATAACAGAATTACGAATACTATTATCTAAAATCCCGGTATCAATATTCTAAGGTATATTGAGGCCTAATTAAATAAATATGTTTAAAGAATTTAAAGATTTTGCAATGCGTGGAAACGTGATAGACCTTGCAGTAGGTGTTATCATTGGCGCTGCTTTTGGTAAAATTGTTAACTCATTTGTAAATGATCTCATCATGCCATTAATAAATCCTTTGATGCCTGGTGGCGATTGGAGAACAATGGAGGTTGGGCCTGGTGTAAAGCTAGGATCATTCTTAAGCACTACATTGGATTTTTTAATTATAGCATTCGTTATATTCCTTGTAGTAAAAACAATAAACAGACTTAAGAAAAAAGAAGAAGCAAAACCACTTGCCCCTGCTGAGTTACCACCTGATGTTAAATTGCTCGCTGAAATTCGTGATCTTCTAAGGACAAAACCTCTTTAATAAACTGGTCCACAGTCGACAGACTAAGGTCCACAGTTGACTATCCGCTGTAGTCTGTAGACGGAGGAGTTATTTCTTGAACCGAGGCGCAACGATAAGCTCTTTACTTGCGGCTTGATAGGTGTAAAATCCGGTACCTGTTTTCACACCATTATGACCGGCTTGAACCATGTTCACCAGAAGGGGACAAGGAGCGTATTTCGGATTGCCGAAGCCTTGGTGCAGTACATCGAGGATTGAGAGGCAAACGTCCAGTCCGATAAAGTCAGCGAGCTGCAGTGGCCCCATTGGGTGTGCCATGCCAAGTTTCATGACGGTATCAATCTCTTCAACTCCAGCAACACCTTCGTATAATGAAAAAATAGCTTCGTTAATCATTGGCATAAGTATCCTGTTTGCCACGAACCCTGGATAATCATTTACTTCCACGGGTATTTTACCAAGTTGCTTTGATAAACCCATGATCGTTCTTGTAACCTCATTGGAGGTGCTGTAACCACGTATAACTTCAACCAGTTTCATGACCGGAACTGGATTCATAAAATGCATTCCGATGACCTTATTTGCCCGCTGTGTAACCGAGGCTATCCTGGTGATTGAAATTGAAGATGTGTTTGATGCGAGGATAGTATCAGGGGCAGATACTTCATCTAGTTGTTTAAATATTTTTAATTTAAGATCAACGTTTTCCGTTGCTGCTTCTACAACAAGATCAACATCTTTAACACCCTGCTTAACATCCGTAAAGGTTGAAATATTAGCCAATGCGAACCTCTTTATTTCTTCTGTTATTGTTTCCTTAGCAACCTGGCGATCAAGGTTTTTAGTAATCGTATTTAAAGCTTTAGACAATGCATCTTCCGAGATGTCGATTAAAGAAACTTTAAATCCGCTTTGCGCGAATATGTGCGCGATGCCATTACCCATTGTACCCGATCCGATGACAGCAATATTCTTCATGATTTATTAAGTTGCGTAAATATAATTTTTTAACCATGGGAGAAAAAAGTAGAATCAAAAGATACATCAAGGTGCGAAAATCAAGAAGAAGTTTGATAGACGTGTAAGTACTGAACAATCAATTGCCTATCGCTATTTCTTTCGCTAATCCCATAGCATTAAATCTGATAGCAAGACGTCTCGTTATAGAATCACCCGTCCCGCAGATTTTGGAAGGATGCAAGTAGTAGTAATAGAATTTTTGATTGCGTTTATGCAATTCGTTCGCATCTGGTTTACCAAGGAGTTTTACAATTTGCATTTCATTCAGTGCAAGAAGTTTTTGCTTTTCGCGATCCAGCGCTTCCATCATTTTTGCTCGCTCGCCTGAACAAGCGTTTTTGTCCGTAGCCCATATTTGCCTATCGATACCCTCCAATTCAGGCATATCTTTTCCGCAACAAATCAAAAGAACAAAAATAAAAATCAGGCTAGGCAATCTGTACATGACCATGTTGTCGTTGCAACGAATAAAACCAGGTGAAAGAAATAACTAAATAACTGATTGACAAAATATGCAACCATTCCGGCCACTGCAGAAGAAGTGTAAGTATGCTCAGCAGCAGGGGATATAAAATAATTCTAGTCCACTCCAACCATTTCGCCCATTTACGTTGCTCAAACAAAACGCCGGCATTAACGACTACAACTGTAATTAAAACTGTGATAAAAGCCTTCTCAGATAATGAAAATTTGTCCGCATTAAACAAGAACATTGCAGTACCTGTGAGGCATAAGACATATTGAAATAGCACGTACAGATTTAGTGAAAGGGGTGAAGGTGTTTCATACTTTCTATAAGAGGATTTGTCTACAGGGGGCGGAGATCTGTAGCCACCCAAATAATCCGGAAGCCACCCTGGTTTTTTAAATAAGTACTTGATACGATCTGTCCAGTTTGGGATGCTTTTTAAATCATTCCGCATATCAGCATAATGACTGACATTTGCCCAAATGGCATTCCAGCTGTTGATCGGCTTCGTAATCCCATACGTTGGTTTTTCTTCTTCTTCCTGAAATGTTCCAAACATCCGGTCCCAAATAATAAGTGAACCTGCGTGATTCTTATCGATATACTTAGGATCTCTTCCATGATGCACCCTATGATGAGAAGGCGTGTTGAAAATGAACTCAATCAACCTCGGCATTTTCCCAATTGTCTCTGTATGGATCCAGAATTGGTAAAGTGTATTTAATGCAGAAATTAAAGCAAAATCAATTGTTCTGAACCCAAGAAAAGCAATTGGAATGCTGAAACCGAAGGTCCAGACCACCTGAAGTGAGCTTTGCCTTAAGGCCACGGAGAGGTTGTAATCTTCACTTTGATGATGTACAACATGCCCGCCCCAAAACAAATTTATCTCATGACTCATGCGATGAGCCCAATAGTAAGCAAGGTCAACCAGCAGTACCAATGCTACCCAATAGAGCCAATTTCGGTTTAAGGTAACAAGGGCAAAATTCTCGAAAAGGTATTGGTAAACTCCTATCCCAAAAATTTTAAGAAACAATCCACTCAATTGAGAAGTAATGCCACAGCTTAGATTGGCAATGGCATCAGAAAACCGATACAGTTTCTGATGCGTAAATCTCTCCACCAGCAATTCTATCCCGATAAGGATAAAAAAAATGGGAATTGAAAGAACGATTGGATTTATGTTCAAGCGTTTATGGTTTACCTTTGTAGCAAATTTAGAATAATGATGTTAAAGATTTTTAAAGCATTTCGGTTTCTTTCAATGCTTACAGTACTAGCAAGTCTACTTTACGTATATGCCGGTTTGCCTGAAAGTGTAATCGTACAAGAAGAAGCAACAGGAAAAATTATTGCGAATCGGGAGTTCTTTTTCTATGCAGTGGCCACAATTCTCCTGATCATCAATGTTCTGATTTACATCATGAGCAAAGTTTATCGGCAGGATGAAGATTTCCTTACCTGGTTCAATGGCCTTATAATAACAATAAACATATTTTTTATTATCTCCATGAGCCTTATTCAGTTGTATAACAGTCAGGAAAATTTCAATTTTTCACGCATAGGATTTGTCATTTACGGAGGTGTTGCACTTGTCGTCATCTGGGCGCTGAGCTGGCCTATTTATGTGTTATTTCGAAAAATCTATCCTAAACCAATTATTTCATAGTAGTTTTTTATTTAATTGATAATCAACTTAATAAATCAGTTAATCTAATGCTGTGTTTTAAGCGGATTTTTCTCCTCAGCAATTGAAATCAGCTTTAATTTTATTTTCTTAGGACAAATTCAGCCGCTCATTTTTTAGGCTGATCATTTTTTAAGCTATCCTTGCTGGATTTTTTAACGTATGGCAAAATCAGAAAAAGAGAACTTGTTTGAATATAACGAGTCGAGTATCCGATCGCTTGACTGGCGCGAACACATCCGTTTACGTCCTGGTATGTACATCGGAAAGTTAGGTGATGGATCATCAAAAGACGATGGAATTTATGTGCTCGTAAAAGAGGTTGTCGACAACTGTATTGACGAGCATATGATGGGCTATGGAAAAACCATCGATGTTACTATTACAGATTCCAAAGTTATTGTTCGCGATTATGGTCGCGGAATTCCGCTGGGAAAGGTTGTAGATGTAGTTTCTAAAATCAATACTGGTGCTAAATACGATTCGGGCGCTTTTCAAAAGTCGGTTGGATTGAATGGTGTTGGTACAAAAGCCGTAAATGCACTTTCTAATTATTTTAAAGTTCAGGCTTTTCGTGATGGACACGCCAAACTTGCTGAATTTAAAAAGGGGATTCTGGTGAACGATCCCAAACAAACTAAAAGTGACGAGAGGAACGGGACACTTGTAGAGTTTGAACCAGATGAGTCTATGTTTAAGCATTATCATTTTATTCCAGAATACCTGGATGATTTGATGTGGAATTATGCTTACCTCAATGCAGGGCTTACCATCAATTATAACGGAAGGAAATTCTTTTCTAAAGATGGATTGCTTGATCTGTTGAAGCAAAAAAGCAATGCAGAAGAACTACGATATCCAATTATACACTCTAAGGGAAATGATATTGAGTTCGCTCTTGCGCACGGCAATCAATATGGTGAAGAGTACTATTCGTTTGTAAACGGACAGAATACAACACAAGGAGGAACGCACTTAGCAGCTTTTCGCGAAGGCGTTGTAAAAGGTGTTCGTGATTTTTATAAGAAAGACTTTGATGCTTCTGATATCCGTGCGTCCATTATAGGAGCTATTGCTATACGTGTTCAAGAGCCGGTTTTCGAATCGCAAACCAAGACTAAGTTAGGTTCTATTAACATGGCCCCTGAAGGCCAAAGCGTTCGTACCTATGTTGTCGATTATGTCTCGAAAGAACTAGAAATTTATCTTCATAAGAATCCGACAACGGCAGATTCATTGCAAAAACGAATCATGCAGTCGGAGCGGGAACGCAAAGAAATTGCCGGCATCAAAAAACTAGCAAATGAAAGAGCGAAGAAAGCGAATCTTCATAATCGTAAGCTCCGTGACTGTCGCTTTCACTTTGATGATAAAAATGAAAAAGGCGTTAATAGCCAAATCTTTATAACCGAAGGTGATTCAGCTAGCGGATCAATTACTAAATCAAGAAGTGTTGAAACACAAGCCGTATTTAGTCTCCGTGGAAAACCATTGAATTGCTACGGGCTTACAAAGAAAGTTGTGTATGAAAATGAAGAGTTCAATCTTCTTCAGCACGCTTTAAATATTGAAGATGGCTTAGAGGGACTTCGTTATAATCAGGTGATTGTCGCTACCGATGCAGACGTTGATGGTATGCACATCCGGTTGCTTTTGATGACGTTCTTTCTTCAATTCTTTCCAGACCTTGTAAAGGCGGGTCATGTTTTCATTCTTGAAACTCCGCTTTTCAGAGTGCGCAATAAGAAAGAAACTATTTATTGCTATAGTGAAGATGAAAAGCAAAAGGCAATGCAGACACTTGGTGGCAAGGTTGAGATCACGAGGTTTAAGGGCTTAGGAGAAATTTCACCGGATGAGTTCGGGGAATTTATCAACGAAAACATCAGGCTTCAGCCAGTGCTTTTACAGGACACTAACCTTCAGCAGACCATGGAATTTTACATGGGCAAAAACACTCCTGATCGCCAGGAGTTTATTATTGATAACCTAAGGATAGAACTTGACAAGGTTGAAAAAGGAGCTGAAGAAAAAATTGCATTGGAGGAGCAGTCGGAGAGCGTTGTGGCCTGATTATAGAACTCAGAACAAAGATTAACGAAGGCAGATCTACGAAGTGAACAACCTTCTAAAATCATAAATCGTTGTTCCTTGTTCGTAAATCAAAAAGAGATATAAAATTGATCTCAGAACAAGGATTAACAAATGTAGATTCAAGCGGACCATCTTTAACTATGAATAAACGTGATCTTGAAGAGCGACTTATAAATTTTGCCGTTCTCATTATTGAAATCGTAGAGAAGATGCCATCGTCCAAGGCAGCAAACCATTTGGGAGGGCAATTGCTTAGATCTGGTACTTCAACTGCTTTAAATTACGGAGAAGCTCAAAGCGGGGAATCACGCAAAGATTTTATCCATAAGATAAAAGTGGTACTAAAGGAGCTTAGAGAAAGTTTCGTCTGCTTAAAAATAATTCATCGTACAAAGCTTTATTTAGAGGAAGACAAAATGCAGTTTGCTTTAAAAGAACATAATGAACTGATCTCAATATTTGTAAAAAGTGCTGAAACTGCACAGAATAATCAAAAGATATCTGCAACATCTTCTAAAATTTAACAAAACAAGACGAGCGAATGGAGATTCAAGATGTTCACGATACTTCCAAAATCATAATCGTTGTTCTTTGTTGATGAATCTGAAAGAGAGATAAATTTAGCTCAGAACAAGGATTAACGAATGTAGAATTATGAAGTCAATTTAATCCTGTTCTAAAAAACTTAAAAATTACTAGCAGTTAGTGAAATGAGTAAAAAGAAAGCACCGATAGGCAAGCCAACAGTTATCTCAACAAATGTAAATGGAAACGGTGATGGCACTGTTCACACCATAGCATTGGATGGGTTATATCAAAACTGGTTTCTTGACTACGCCTCATATGTAATTCTTGAACGTGCCGTTCCAAGAATTGAAGATGGATTGAAACCTGTTCAACGCAGAATCATGCATTCTCTTAAAGAGATGGATGATGGGCGTTTTAATAAAGTTGCCAATGTAATTGGTCATTCCATGCAATATCACCCACATGGTGATGCCGCTATCGGTGAGGCTGTTGTTAATCTAGGGCAAAAAGATCTTCTCATTGAAACCCAGGGAAACTGGGGCGATATTAGAACAGGAGATAGCGCAGCTGCCCCACGTTACATTGAAGCTCGCTTATCAAAATTTGCACTTGAAGTTGTTTATAATCCACAGACAACGGAATGGCAATTGTCTTATGATGGGCGCAAAAAGGAACCCGTTACACTTCCCGTTAAGTTTCCATTACTGCTTGCGCAAGGTGTTGAAGGTATCGCTGTAGGATTGTCTACCAAGATCCTTCCGCATAATTTTTGCGAACTGATCAAGGCTTCTGTTGATATCTTAAAAGGCAAGAATCCTAAAATCTATCCTGACTTCCCAACCGGTGGAATCGGTGACTTCACCGAATATAATCAGGGGATGAGAGGCGGGAGAGTTAAGGTAAGGGCCAAGATTGATATTGTTGATAAGAAAACCCTTGCTATCAAGGAGATACCGTTCTCTACCACAACTACTTCTTTAATGGAGTCGATTGTGAAAGCAAGTGAGAAAGGTCAGATAAAGATTAAACAGGTTATTGACAACACTGCCAGAGATGTTGAGATTCTGATCCTTCTTCAGCCAGGGCAATCGCCGGAAATTGCAATGGATGCGATGTACGCTTTCACCGATTGTGAGATTAGCATTTCACCGAATGCTTGTGTCATTATTGAGGATAAGCCACACTTCATGGCCGTTAATGAGGTGTTGAAATATAACACACATCAAACTGTTGCCTTACTAAAAAAAGAACTAGAGATCAGGAAGGCCGAGTTGATGGAGAAGATTCTTTTTTCTTCATTAGAAAGAATCTTCATTGAAAACAGGATCTATCGCGATATTGAAGAAGCAAAGACATGGGAAGAAGTTATTGCGCGAATTGACAAAGGACTAAAACCGCACAAAAAGAAATTCTACCGCGAAATCACCAATGATGATATTGCAAAGCTTACTGAAATCAAGATCAAGCGTATTTCGAGGTTTGACTCTTTCAAAGCTGACGAGTTGCTTAAAGATCTTGAAAAGGAACTTAAGGAAACGCAACATCACTTGCGCAATCTCACAGATTATGCCATTGCATACTATCAAAATTTATTAACTAAATACGGTAAGGGCAGAGAGCGTAAAACAGAAATTAAAAGCTTCCAATCTGTTGCTGCATCAGAAGTTATCGCGATCAACCAAAAGCTTTACGTTAACCGTGTTGATGGATTTGCAGGTTACGGATTAAGACGTGATGAATACATCTGCGATTGCTCGGAGATCGATGATATTATCGCCATTAGAAAAGATGGTAAAATGTTAATCTCCAAGATACAGGAGAAGGCCTTCATGGGTAAAGATATTCTATACATTGGTGTGTATAAAAAGGGAGACGATCGCATGACCTATAATGTGATCTATGCCGATGGAAAATCAGGAAAAACATTTGCAAAGCGTTTCAATCTTCCAGGTATCATCAGGGATAAAGAATATGACCTTACACAAGGCCATCCTAATTCCAAAATCCATTATGTCAGCGGAAATCCTAATGGTGAAGCTGAAACTGTTGAAGTAAAACTAAGTCCGGCGAGCACAGCGAGAAAGAAAATTTTTGAATATGATTTTTCTGAGCTCGAAGTGAAGGGTAGAAGTTCAAGAGGAAATACCATTACGCAATATCCTGTCCGCAAAGTTGAATTCCTTAAAGCAGGAGCATCAACATTAAGTAAGATCGATTTATGGTACGATGAGGCTTCAGGACGACTTAATAAAGACAGTCGTGGCAGGAAGTTGGGCAAATTTGACAATGAAGACCAGATCATCGTTTTCACCAGAAATGGTTCTTACAAGATCACCAATTATGATCTCACCAATCGTTATGATCCGGAGAAGACCTTGCATTTAGAGAAATTTAATCCTAAGAAAGCAGTGTCTGCGGTATATGTAGATGGAGAAAGCAAACAGTACATGGTAAAGCGTTTCATGATTGAAACGAGTACTGCAGATAAAGAATTTGGATTCATCTCTGAAGGCATCGGATCAAGACTGGTAGTGGCCACAACTTCAGAAACACCAGAGGTTGAAGTAGAGTTGATCAAAGCAAAAGATAAACCTAAAAAAACAGAAGTTTTTAACCTTGAAGAAATTGTTGATGTCAAGGGATGGAAAGCTTTTGGCAACAAACTCTCGGAGTACAAGGTAACTAAGGTAAGCCTCGTTCAAGATGATGAGGCAGTTCAGGATGAGGGCAATGAAGCCGACACTGCAGAGGTGACTGAATCAGAAGATTCTCAGTCGCCAAAAAAAAAATACGAAACCAACCTCCCGGAAGGAAGGACGGAGCCAGCAGCAATCGAGGAGGACGGACAAGTCAACCTCTTCGAAGCCCCGGAAAAACCAAGAAATCAAGTCCCGCAAAGACCAGCCCCAAAGCCAAAAGTCAAAGCGGAACAGCAAAACCTCTTCGGGGGGGAACAGCAAAAAAATCAGTCAAGCCAAAACCAAAGTCCAAACCAAAGCGAAAGTGAAGAAGCGGAAGTAACGGACAATGAGGAATCGAATGCTAAAACATCTGAAACTGATCCAGCAGAAGAGAACAAAAAAACTGATGCAGATGGAAAGTCTTTTAGCGTAGGGGATACCATTGACCTTGATTTGTAGTAGAAGGTCAATGGTTTTCAACTAATTCTCAAAGGGGCAATAATTTTAGATGCTAATTGTAGTAGTGTTTAAACTTACTTTATTATAGACCTTGAAATTACTTCTTGCAATATTATTAAATGCGTTAGTATTCACATCTTTTGCACAAAATCAAAAGAAAATTATTTACGAAGCTGATTTCCAAAAACCACTTGCTAAAAGCGAATGGATAATTGAATTACAAGGTCAGAACAACTTAAGCGTTTTTGCGGAAAACGGCAAAATGATTTTGGATTCAAAGGGCGGAGTTACAGTATGGTTGAATAAGCTTTTAAAGGGAAATTTTCAAATCGAATACATTCGAAGTGTAATCATGGGAGGCAAAGCCAACGACAGGCTTTCAGATCTGAATCAATTTTGGATGGCACTTGATCCGCGAAACGAAAATCTTTTCACTGGAAGGAGCGGAGCATTTTCTCAATACGATTTATTGCAGTTGTACTATGTTGGCATGGGAGGAAATGAAAATACCACCACGCGATTTCGTAAGTATAATGGCCAAGGCGAAAAAAAAATAATACAAGAGAATTCCGATAAAGATCATCTGTTAAATCCCAACAAAGAATATCATATTAAAATTGTTGTTCAAGATGGTGTAACAAGTTTTTGGGTTGATGGTAAATGTTATTTCTATTATGATGACCCTGCACCTTTACGTGAAGGTTATTTTGGTTTCAGATCGCTTCATTCAAGACAAGAAATAACAGACTTTAAAATTTATGAATTGCAATAATCCTTCAGCTATAAACAATCATTGATTTAACGAGACCTACACATCAGCATATAATAATAGCACATCAAATAAAATTACAGAGGATCTCACACTATGACATGAATCAAATGGTCACTCCTAAATTCTCTTTTACATCACTTTGAAATTGCCGCATATATTTTTTCAACTTCCTTCATGGCTACTCTTTGTATAGCTCCTTAATATCAAATAATGTTTTTATAAAATAACTGGCTATCAATGTTATGCGTTCCAAGCATCAATACTAAAAACTAATTAAATGAGTTTAATTAACCAATATAATTAGTTTATTACCTTTACAGCATCGAACTTTAAGTCATGGCGGTAAAGGCAGCTGAGATATTTGAAAAATTACAAACAGATATTCTTCGTTTGGAAGGGTTTAAACCATCCAACAGCACTTCCGTAGATTTAGGACTGGGACCTATAGTAAATGCCTTTCCGAATGCTTCATTTCCCTTAGGATGTATACACGAATTTTTATCCGGCAATGCTGAAGATGCTGCGGCAACCAGTGGTTTTACTGCCGGATTGTTATCGTCTCTTACGGAGAATAACGGAACATTATTATGGATCAGTTCTTCAAGACAACTTTTTCCACCTGCACTGAAAAGTTTTGGCATACAGCCGGACCGTTTCATCTTCATTGATCTTCAAAAAGAAAAAGATGTTTTGTGGGCGATGGACGAAGCATTAAAATGTGGTGCACTGGTTGCTGTAGTTGGAGAGGTCCGAGACATTAGTTTCACAGCTTCCAGGCGCCTTCAATTAGCCGTTGAGCAAAGTAACGTAACGGGTTTTATCTTTCGACATAATGTTCGAAAACTGAATACTACAGCGTGTGTATCACGTTGGAAGATTACATCATTGCCTAGTGAAACTGTTGAAGATCTGCCGGGCATAGGTTTTCCAAAGTGGAGAGTTGAGTTGTTGAGAATCAGAAATGGTAGACCTGGTGTCTGGGATATTCAATGGAGGAATGGAAAATTTGAGCTAGTACAAAGCATCCAAAATGCAGAATCTACCTTAGAGAATCCAGCATCAAGCATCGAGTACCAAATGAAAGCAGGATGATGCGATGGGCAGACGTTTTGTTTCCATATGGTTCCGTCATTTAACAACTGACTGGTTTGCACTCCACCAGCCTCATTTAAAAAATCTCCCATTTGTTTTACGAACATCTGTTCATGGAAGAATGGTCATTACTGCTGCCAATACGATTGCAGAGACGAAGGGAATAAACATCGGAATGGTACTCGCAGATGCAAGGGCAATTACGCACAAATTGGAAGTGTTAGATGATAAGCCGGAGCTTCCTGTAAAATTACTAAAACGTCTTGCTGAATGGTGCATTCGTTTTACACCTGTTGTAGCCATTGATCCACCTGATGGACTTCTATTTGATGCTACGGGTTGTGCACATCTTTGGGGTGGTGATGCGTCTTACGTTGCAGAGATCAGTAAGAAATTAAAAGCGCGTGGATATGATGTACTAATTGCAATGGCAGATACTGTTGGCGTTGCGTGGGGAGTTGCAAGGTTCGGGAAAGAGCCTCTCGTGATTCCTGAAGGGATGCATATTGAGTCATTATTACATTTGCCACCCGAAGCACTTCGTCTGGAGGCAGAGGCAGTTGATCGTTTGCACAAGCTTGGCCTTCACCAGGTCCGTCAATTTATTATGATGCCCCGTTCATCATTAAGAAGGCGATTTGGTCCGCATTTTATCACACGATTGAATATGGCCATTGGTCAGGAGATAGAAGTTATTGACCCCGTTCAACCAATAGAGCCTTATCACGAACGATTATCTTGTCTTGAACCAATTGTAACAGCACCAGGTATTGAAATCGCTTTACAGGAGTTATTAAAAATTTTATGTCTTCGTCTTCAACAGGAACAAAAGGGACTACGAACTGCAATATTTAAATGCTATCGTGTTGATGGAAAAGTTGAGCATGTTGAAGTTGGAACAAACCGACCTTCGCACCATGTTAATCATCTTTTTAAACTATTCCACATCAAACTCTCAGGGATTGAGCCCGCACTGGGCATTGAGTTATTTACCCTTGATGCTTTAAAAGTAGAAAATCATCATCCAACACAGGAGAAGATGTGGGAAGGATCTGATGGGTTGGAAGATATGCGTCTATCAGAACTCATCGACCGATTGGCCAGTAAGATCGGGATGCAGGCCATTCATCGTTATGTGCCTGCTGAACATTACTGGCCAGAGCGATCCTTTAAATCTGCGGCATCAATTCATGAAGAATTGACAACAACATGGCGAGCCGATAAACTAAGACCGCTACAGCTTTTACCTAAGCCTGAACGGATTGAAGTAACTGCACCAATACCGGACTATCCACCCATGCTGTTTATTCATAAAGAAAAATTGCATAAGATTTGCAAAGCCGATGGCCCTGAACGCATAGAGCAGGAGTGGTGGATCCAACAAGGGCAACACCGAGATTACTATCGTGTTGAAGATGAAGAAGGCCACCGATACTGGCTCTTCCGATTAGGTCATTATCACGACAAAATATATCAATGGTTTTTGCATGGATTTTTTGCGTAGCTGGCATTTAGCTTTAGCCGTTGGCTTGGCTAGTATGGAACATCAGCAAAAAGCTAATAGCCAACAACTAAAAGCTTTATCATGAATTACACAGAATTACAAGTCACTACTAATTTCACTTTCCTAAGGGGAGCGTCACATCCGGAAGAACTTGTGGAACAAGCAGCAACATATGGCTACACCGCCATTGCAATAACAGACCGCAATACTTTTGCGGGTATTGTGAGAGCACATGTCGCAGCAAAAAAATCAGGAATGCGTATTATTCCTTCATGTCGTATTGACTTGCAAGATGGGCCAAGCCTCCTTGCTTTTCCCACGGATATCAATGCCTATGCACAGATCTCTAATCTACTTACGGTTGGCAATCTTCGAACAGAAAAAGGAAAATGCCTTTTATACAAATCAGATGTATATCAACATGCTAAGGGATCAAAGTTTGTAGTACTTCCTCCTACTATATTAAATGAAGTTTTTGACTTTGATGATGCATTCAAAAAAGCATTATACGAATACAAGGAGTCTTTCGGAGCGCATTTGTATATCGCAGCATCACGAACCTACAATGGTGATGATACTAAACATTTGCATCGGATCTATCAATTGGCAAAGCAATTATACATGCCAATGGTAGCCACCAATGATGTGCATTATCATCACCCTAAACGCAGAGAGCTTCAGGATATCGTAACCTGTGTGCGCGAAAAATGCACGATCTATAACGCGGGGTTTCGTTTACATCCTAATGCAGAACGATATTTGAAACCGATTGAAGAAATGCACAGATTGTTTCGGCAATATCCTGATGCTGTAAAGCAAACGCAAGCCATTGCCGAAGCCTGTACATTCTCTCTGAACGAATTAAAATATCAATATCCAAAAGAAATTACCAGCAATGGCCGCACGCCACAGGAAGAACTTACCTTTTTAACATGGGAGGGAGCACGAAAAATTTTTAAGAATCAAATCCCTATAAAGATCAAAACAAATATTGAGTATGAGCTAAAGTTTATGGAGCAGATGAACTATGCAGAGTACTTTCTCACTGTTTATGATATTGTGCGATATGCACGGGAAGAGAAAATTCTTTGCCAGGGTAGAGGATCTGCTGCAAACTCTACAGTGTGTTATTGCCTTGGTATCACCTCTGTTGATCCTTCAAAATTCGAGCTGTTGTTTGAGCGTTTTATTTCTTCAGCGCGCAATGAGCCTCCTGATATTGATGTTGACTTTGAGCACGAAAGGCGGGAGGAGGTAATGCAATACATTTACAAAAAATATGGACGTAGTCGTGCAGCCATCGTGGCTACTGTCACACAACAGCATCACAAAGGAGCAATCCGTGATGTGGGCAAAGCTATGGGACTATCAGTAGATACTGTGATGAAGATATCAGGATTGATTTGGGATTTTGCTGATGATGGTTTCGATCGCAAACGCATTGCCGATCAGGGTCTGAATCCAGACGATCCACATCTGCAAAAGGTTTTACAGCTCACGCAGCAGTTCATGGGGTTTCCGCGTCAGCTGGGGCAACACACTGGCGGCTTTGTCATTACGCAGGGCAAGCTCTCAGATCTTTGTCCTATTCTCAATGCACGCATGAAAGACCGGACTAACATTGAATGGAACAAGGATGACATTGATGCCCTTGGCTTTTTAAAAATAGATGTGCTCGCACTAGGCATGCTTACGTGTATTCGTAAAGCATTTGACCTAGCAAAAAATCAATATGGTCTTGATCTTACACTCGCCAACATCCCGCAGGATGATGAGAAAGTTTATGAAATGGTGAGTCATGCTGATACCATTGGTGTGTTTCAAATTGAAAGCCGTGCACAGCAGTCGATGTTACCGAGGCTGAAGCCAAAATGTTTCTATGACCTTGTGATTGAAGTTGCCATTGTACGTCCTGGTCCAATACAAGGGGATATGGTGCATCCCTATTTACGAAGAAGAAATGGTGAGGAGCCTATTGAATATCCATCTCCAGCATTAAAAGAAATACTAGAAAGAACATTAGGGGTTCCGTTATTCCAGGAGCAGGCAATGAAAATTGCGATTGTCGCTGCTGGTTTTACACCATCAGAGGCAGATGAATTGCGTAGAAGCATGGCGACTTTTAAATTTAAAGGCGTAGTGTCTCACTTTGAAGAGAAACTGATTGGCGGCATGATAAAGAATGGATACACCCGCGAGTATGCACAACGAGTATTTAAACAACTTGAAGGTTTTGGAAGTTATGGATTTCCTGAAAGCCATGCCGCAAGCTTTGCCCTGCTCGTATATGTTTCATCCTGGATCAAGTGTTACTATCCTGATGTGTTTGCGTGTGCTTTGCTTAACAGCATGCCTATGGGTTTCTACCAGCCTGCACAGATCATCATTGATGCGCGTAAGCACGGGGTAGAAGTACGCCCCGTTGACATCAATGACTCCGATTGGGATAATAAACTCGAAGAGAAATCAGGAAAGTATTGTGCGCTTCGCTTAGGCTTTCGACAGGTAAAAGGCTTAAAGCAAGATGACATGAAACTATTGATCAAAGGAAGGAAAGATAGATACACGTCAATTCATGCTTTACGTGAAACAGGTTTGGGAGAAGCCGCACTGGAGAAACTTGCAGATGCAGATGCATTTCGATCGATTGGCCACGACAGGCGAAACGCATTATGGGAAGTCTCAACAAAAGATAAACCTATGGCTATTTTTTCTGGTCAGCACACAAAGGATGTTGAAGAAAAAACATCACTTCCTGAAATGACATTGTCGGAACATGTAGTGCATGACTATGCGACTACTTCATTATCATTAAAAGCTCATCCTGTTAGCCTTGTCAGAGAGCAATTGGATCGGCTTCATGTTATTCCCACAGCAGCATTAGCAACAGCAAAAGAAGGAAAGCTAGTTAAAGTTGCCGGACTAATTACCGTGAGACAAAGACCTGGAACGGCAAAAGGGATTTGCTTTATTACCATTGAAGATGAAACAGGAGTAGCGAACCTGGTTGTCTTTCAGAAGCTGTTTGATCATTATCGAAAGGAAATCATACAATCCAAACTATTGATGGTTGAAGGTGAACTGCAATGTGAAGGAGAGGTGATACATGTGATTGTAAAGCGTTGTTATAATTTTTCGAGGCTCCTCAGTACATTGCATGGTTCTCACCACGAGGATTTGTCTTTAAAGCCTATGTCGCGGTCAGATGAAACGAGTACTCCAGCTTTATCAAAAAAGAAAACACAAGAAAGTGAGGTTATTCAGGGAAAGATTTTTCCGGAGGCTAGAAATTTCAAGTAGAAAATCTTTGAAACACATTAAAGTTTAATTAGAAAGCTGATATCTCAAAAATATTTCAAATGCTGATAGGGGTATGTTTCATAACGGTTGTCATAATGGTGTTAAACGAATCTCACAAATAAAGAAAATGAAAAATTTAATCAAAACGCTATTTACAATAGCAATCCTGGTATCACTAAGTTCATGCGGTGCAAATTATGCTATGGTGTATAATCAGAATCAAAATTCAACCCAGGTCCATTTGAATAGTAATAATTTTAAGGTTGTAGATAAGGTAAAGGGCAGTGCTGAAGTTAGTTACGTATTCGTTTTTGGTGGCGTTAATAAAAAACAACTTTATGAAAATGCTTATTCTAAAATGGTTGAGTCTGCTAATCTTACATCAGGTTCTAAAGCACTCGTAAATCTTGTAACTGAGGAGCACGTGGGAGGTGTACCGCCTTTCTACTACACCCGTACCATTACTGTAAGCGCTAACGTGATTGAGTTTACGAATTAAATATTAAAATTACTTAACGGGAAGGTTTGATATTTAGCCTTCCCGTTATTTGATCAGATCTCTTTCAAATACAAAGTGAAACTCCGTTTCAAGGAGAGCAGAACTTAAAACTTTTTCTTTTAAAAGTGTGAGAAGAAGTTTAAATTAAGCATGTGCTTAATCCAGCCCCAACGGACTTGGATTCTTGGACCGTCAGGCAACATAAATATTCTTATAACAATTTTATTGCTGAATAATTAATAAAATATGAAAGCAGTATTGTTAGTTGTATTGCTTATTTTTTCTTTGCTTATAGCATGCAAAGAAAATCGTCCCCCTGAAATTTCTTATGCAATGGGAGCGGATAGTCTTTTATCTCTTGATTTTCCTGTGCTCATTGAAGGAGGCAACAAAGTAGTTTATAAGATTGGAAAAATGACTCCGAGGGGAATGAGATTCTATTTAGATACAATTGAGAATAAGGAGAGCAGGATGATCCTGCGGGATTCTGTAAGATAACCTTCTCTAATCTTGTTGCTGTTTTACTTTTACTCGGACTGTATAATGTGACATCTGTTACTTTGGAAATTTTCTGATTGGTTCTTTGATTGACAATAGCCGCTTTTAATTGCTGGCAGATTACCTCTTGTTATTTTATTCTCCTCATAAACTTCTATAGAATTTTTATCTCTTATTCAAAAGAGATCTGTCGGTTTCCTGAATTGGCATTAGTATTATGGACTTACAAAATGGAAGAATAAGCGACACCATTACTTCATCAATATGATTGACGTAATAGAGATAAAAAACAGACGGATCGGAATTCACCAGTATGGTAACAAAGATGGAATTCCTGTGTTTTATTGTCATGCATTCCCTGGGTCACGGCTTGATGGCAATGTTCTCAACTTTAATGAACACGCCATCAAGGCCGATGTCAGAATAATTGCTGTTGACAGACCTGGAATTGGATTATCAGATTACCAATCTAAAAGATCCCTATTGGATTGGGGTGACGACATTTCTGTTATCGCGGATAAGCTTAATATTAATAAGTTTTCTATCGTTGGATTTTCTGGTGGCGGTCCCTATGCACTATCATGCGCATCTAAGATGCCTGAAAGAATTCATTCAGTAGGATTTGTCAGTGGCATGGGGCCAATCGAATATAAAGAATCAAAGAAGGATAACGCAATGTTGATTCCGAGACAGATTAGTTTGCTTAGGAAAGTTATTGCTACTGCTATCGATAAAAGCATTCGCCACACTCCTGGTATCATCACTCAAGCAATGAGAACAATATTACCAAAGGCAGACGTTGACTATTTATGTGAAGATGGAAACATCCATAAGCTGCAATTATTCTTTTCGGAGAATTTCAAACAAGGTGGAGATGGCTTTCTAAAAGAATCTGAAATATACAGGCAGCCCTGGGGTTTTGAGTTGTCGCGCATTAAACCAAGGGTACACTTATGGCAGGGAGGTGTTGACAGAAATGTAGGCGTTCGATCAGCTAGAAAGATCGCTCAGGAGATTCCAGATTGCAAAGTTCATTTTATGGATGATGAAGGACACTTTTCACTCATTGGAAAATACCTGGGAGATATTTTAGAGGAGCTGCGGCCATAAACTTTACTTAAAACAAAGGTTGGTACATTATAATTTTAAGGAGCCGGATTTACTCAGTTATACCACACTAATGATTTTTTTAGAAAGATTGCTTAACGTTAAAAAGCTCTATGTTTTTTTTACCTTCGTCCCAATCAATTGATTGAAGTTTGAGATGTAACATGGAAACATTCTGAATGCCAGCCGAAAAGAAAGAACATCCGAAAGAGAAAGTAGAGTTGCATTCGCGCAATAAGCACAGAGAGCGTTATGATTTTAAAAAACTGATCAGCAGTTATCCTGAATTGCGCTCGTTTGTTAAGTTGAACGACTATGGAGATGAGTCAATTGATTTTTTTGATCCAGTAGCGGTGCAACATCTAAACAGAGCATTGCTGAAGCATTTTTACAATATTATTTTTTGGGATATCCCTGCAAACTACTTGAGTCCGCCAATACCAGGCAGAGCAGATTATGTCCACAATGCTGCAGATCTTCTTGCAAGTGAGAATAACAATACAATACCAAGAGGCAATCAGATAAAGTGCCTTGACATTGGCGTTGGTGCAAATTGTATTTATCCCATCATTGGAACTACAGAATACGGTTGGTCATTTGTTGGGGCAGATATAGATTCCGTTGCAATTGAATCGGCGAAGAAAACTGTTGAGATAAATTCAGTTTTACAGGACCGTATCACGTTAAGATTACAAGCGAATCCAAAACAAATTTTTCAGGGCATCATTAAAGAAAGTGAATACTTTGACCTGACTGTTTGCAATCCGCCTTTTCATGCCTCTGCGGCAGAAGCACAAGCAGGCACCTTGCGTAAGCTCAGTAACTTGAAGCGAAAGAAAATGACAAAGCCAGTGTTGAACTTCGGGGGCAAGAGCAATGAGCTTTGGTGCGAGGGTGGGGAAGAAAGATTTGTTGCTGAAATGATTCGCGAGAGTAAGCAATTCAGTAAATGGTGCTTTTGGTTTACAACGCTCATCTCAAAATCATCAAACCTTAACTTTGCACTTCAGACAATTAAAAGTATGGGTGCTACAGAAGTAAAGACGATTCCCATGAGCCAGGGAAACAAATCAAGCCGCATGGTTGCGTGGACATTTCTTAATCAGGAACAGAGAAATGACTGGGTAAATCAACGATGGAAATTTCCGAACTAGCGGTAGCGCATGACGGTTTTTACCAGCATCAACAAACAAAAAATAGTGAAAGAATAGATTGCTTTTTAGTTTCTAATGTTAAGATTGCAAACGAGCGCAACAAAGAAGTTTAAACGATGAAGGCAAAAAACCAACGAGACCAAATCAAATGATCGTACATCTCATTGACGGCACTTATGAATTATTCCGACACTTCTATGGTCAGCGTAGCTTTAACAAGGGTAAGGATAAGCCATACGGAGCGATGGTTGGTGTATTGAATGGAGTCCTGCAAATGATCGAAGAAGGCGCTACGCATTTGGGCGTTGCAACTGATCATGTTATTGAATCATTTCGAAATGAACTTTGGTCAGAATATAAAACCGGAGAAGGTATAGAACGAACGCTGTGGGCTCAATTCCATCCGTTGGAAGAAGCATTAGTCTCAATGGGAGTTGTAGTGTGGCCGATGATTGAGTTGGAAGCGGATGATGCACTAGCATCAGCGGCACACCTGGCCAACGTGGATTCTAGTGTTTTGAAAGTGTGCATTTGGACACCGGACAAAGATCTCGCACAATGTGTCGTTGAAGATCGGGTTGTGCAAATTGATCGCAGGGCGAAAGCGATTAGAGACGCAAGTGCAATACGAAAAAAGTTTGGTGTAGACCCAGTGCTCATCCCTGATTTTCTTGCCCTAGTCGGCGACATTGCTGATGGTTATCCAGGCATTTCAGGCATTGGCAATATTGGCGCAGCTCGACTTTTGAATGAATACGGTCCAATTGAGGATTTCCCCAAGACTGTGCTGGCAGGAAAACGTGAGCAAGCATTGCTGTTCAAACGCCTTGCTACTTTACGAACCGATGCAAAGCTCTTTAGTAATGTTGATCAACTAAAATGGAATGGGCCAACGTCAACCTTTGCTGAATTTACTTCCAAAGTTGGTGAGCCACGTTTGCTTGCTAGAGCAAATGCAATAGCTGAAAAGTTAGGGCTCTAAAATTATCTTTGTGCTTTGATTTTTAATCTGCTACTACAATCCGAGTTCATTAAACTTATTAACATAGCTTGTTTCTCCTAAATCATTCAGGAGAGCCGTTGAATGCCTCAGCATGTAAAGATTAAAATTGTCAGGAGACTTCTTTTGTTGCGAGCTTGATTTTACATTGTCGTAATAGTAACGGAATGCATGTGTTACCAATAACTTAGCATAATTTTCCTTCCCAAGATTCATTAACATTTCGGCTGTGTAAAGATCCGTGAAAGAGGGGAGCAAATGAGGATAATGTAATTTCTCAATTGAAGCAGTCAAAACTTTTTCCGCTAAGGAAGTATTTCCTTCCTGTATGCAGGCTTCAGCCAACGCATTAAAGGATTGCCGAAGAGGTACAATCATTCGTACGTGGAAATCTTCATAATTAAAATTTATATTGGCATCAGCCAGGTTGGAGAAGTCTGCCAAATGGATGAGGTTTTTGTAAGTAAGCTCAGTGTTTACAGCAGTACCTTTTTCAGTTCTATCTGATGTAAGTTTATACACCAGGCCCTCCTGTACCAAATACGGTTTCAGATCAATGCCCAAGGAGTTCATGGATGTAAAATTGAAATAGAGGGGTCTTTTCCATTCATTGCTTGCTATAAGATCGAGTATTGCCAGTGCATTTTTCTCAAGATAGTTTCCGTTTACTTCTATAGATAGTTCTTTAATTGTATCATTCTCGCCTTTGACTTTTAGGATTCTTGAAGGAAGAATGTTATAGAAGTCACCATCCCTGGCAGGCATGCGCAGGGCCGAGTGTTCCTCTTTGAGCAATTTAAGATATTGATTCACATCGATGCCCTGTTTGATCTTGTCTTCCAGGTAGAGCACGTCATTAGGTCCGTATTGACGATAATCCTTTTCTTCCAGTGTAAATTGCAATGGCGGTGATTTGTAATACTGTCTTCGAAGCTGGTTAATATACCAGTCGGTATTGAAATAGCTCAGTACCATTACGCGTACGTCAGTACGATAACCCTCTACCTCCTGCAAGTACCAAAGGGGAAAAGTATCATTATCACCTCCGGTAAATAAAACAGCGTTTAGGGAACAGTTGTTTAAAACAGCTTTGGCATAGTCAATCTGAAATGTTCTGCCTGAGCGGTCATGGTCATCATAATTCTGATACAACATCCATAACGGTAAGGATATGCTGAAAATCACAATAAATACAAATTGGAACTTAACGTTGATAAAGCTTTGATGAATAGCGATAACGCCCAACCCAATCCAGATGGAAAACACAATAAAGGAGGCCACGTAAATGTAGTCTCGTTCTCGTGGTTCTACTGGTGGTGAATTCAAATAAAGCGCAAGAACAAGTCCTGTAAAAAGGAAAAAGATGCTGTTGATAACAAAGCCTTTTTTATCTTTCTGAAACTGCGACCATGCACCAAAAATCCCTAGAAGAAGTGGTACCATCCAATATTGGTTTCGCGCTCGTTCTGAACTTCCTTTACCTAGTCTATCCCATGGCTTGAGCCAGGTGCTATTCTGAATATCGCTTTCCCGGCCAACAAAATTCCACATGAGGTAGCGCAAGTACATGTGACCCAACTGATAGGTGAACATAAATTTCAAGTTATGGAAGAAGCTCGGTTTTTCATTTGCTTTCAATCCAAGCCACTGCTGGTACGCTTCTATATGGTTAGCATCTCGACTATATATTCTTGGTAGAATAGTTTCCCTCGATCTTTCAAATTGATACTCTATTCTTGTTCCTGCTACTTTATAGTCTGAATCATCTTTATAATACGCTTTATTCTTGGAGATGACATTTGCAATGCTTGCATCAAAATATGGACCGAATAACAATGGACTTGAGCCATAAGACTCACGATTCATATAAGCCTTAATCTGATATAAATCTTCCGGATTTGTCTCATCAATAGGTGGATTTTGGTTAGACCTTATGAAGAGCATCATATAAGGTGTGAAACCTACTACTAGAAATATAGCTGACCAAGTATACATTTTATAACTTGGTAATTTTATTAATATAAAATAAAATGAACCTGCAATCAATACAAGGAGAACGATTACACCTGAATAAAACGGAAGACCAAACGTGTTGACAGCGATAAGATCAAATGTGAAAGCAAGATCAAAAATTCCAATGGCTATAAATCGGTTGATGATAAATACCAGCACCAATCCGGAGATTACCGTAAGCAAAATGGTTTTTAGTTTCACTGTCTTATCTTTCAAGAACCATGCAAAAGGTAATATGGGTAAAACAAGTAAGCACATCGGGTGAATGCAGTAGGATAGCCCACTCAGATAGCCAATAACAATGAACAATCTTGTCCGTAAAGGCCCATCACTATTCCAAGCTTTCAAAATCATCCAAACAATCAGCAAAAGGAAAAAGCAGGCTAGACCATATGTTTCAGCTTCCACTGCAGAAAACCAGAATGTGTCTGAAAAAGTAAGGCACAAACTTCCACAGAACGACCCAAGGATTAACACTGCATTCCTATACCTCTTATGAAGAGATATCAGTTTCTCGCCGAAATAATAAATGATATGATAAACGAGAGCGACTGCTAATGCTGAAAAAAAAGCACTCATCATGTTTACCATCCAAGCTACCTGGTGTACATCATCGCCAGCAAGCATCGAGAATACTCGTCCTATTAATAGCGACAGGGGAGTGCCAGGGGTATGGGGAACTTGCAGTTTGTATGCTGAAGCAATAAATTCTGAACAGTCCCATAGGCTGGCGGTGGGTTCAAGTGTTATTACATAAGTTGCAAAAGCAATAAAAAAAGCAAGTACTCCGAAAGCATGTTTGAAGGTAAACGACTTGACTTTGTAGGTCGATTTGGGAAGGTTTTCTATTCCAATAATTCCAAGGATGGGCAAAATGAGTCCCAGCAATAAGACAGGTGGTGCTATCCAAAGTGTAAGAACTCCAAATCCGTTTGGCTCAGGATCAACGGCCATGAAAACATAAGAAATTGTGATCAGGATTGCCGAGATGATAAAGAACCAGATACTTTTTGATGAAAACATAATTGTTAAATCCTCAATGCAATGCTAACGGTTACAGCCATGTGCAAGCGTTAAAGAGTGTAAAGAAGCGTTAACAGAGTGTTAATTATTGAAAGCGATGATTCTAAATTTAAGAATCAAGTTAACTTTGATATTATTCATCAAATCTAATAGCTTAAAACCTGTTCATAATATGAAGCGATCACACCTCAGGAGAATTATTGTATTGGGAACAATATTGTTGATCTGCCTTTTCGGTGTACAGATATATTGGTTTAATCGTGCTTTTGATGTTGCTGAGAAACAGTTCGATCATAGTGTCCAGGTTGCTTTGAAAAAAGTAGCAGACTCTTTGACCCGTGATCCGGAAATCATAAAACTATCTTCCAATTTTTTTCTCGCCACTACTGAAAGCATAGTTGACAGCAAGGAGATTGACAGCTTGGTAAAAAAAGAGTTTCTCCTTCGCAGTATTAACATTGATTATGAACTTGGTATTTACAATGCAGAGGATGATACTCTGGTATATGGGAATTATGTAGCTGCAACTAGAAAAAAATTATTACAGGATCAATCAAAGGCTCTTCAAGCCGGGAGCATTGTTAAGAACTTTGCTATTTATTTTCCCAGGAAAAAAAGCTATTTGGCGGCAGAGCTTGATATCTGGATTTTCTCTACTGCTGTTCTATTATTAATGTCTGGTTTTTTTGCTTACGCCATTGCTTCATTACTGCGTGAACGTAAATTCTCCGAGCTAAAAAATGATTTCATCAACAACATGACTCATGAGTTCAAAACACCAGTAACTAACATTGGTATTGTAGGGGAAATCCTAAAGAAAAAAACGCAAGCTGAGAGCCAGCCTTATGTTGATATCCTGTTAAAAGAAAATGAGAAGCTGCGTCAGAAAATTGATCAGGTATTATTAGGTGCCTCCGTGGACCAACTCAGACGTCCCACTTTGGAGCAACTCGATCTGCATCAGTTAATTTTAGATTGCGCAGAAACGTTTCAATTCAAAGTGAAGCAAAGAAATGGTGTGATCCAGCTTGCGTTTAACGCAACTGATCCAAAGATTCTTGGAGATCGTGAGCTATTGTCGCAGGCAATTTCCAACCTTATAGACAATGCTGAGAAGTATTCAGTACAGGATCCGAAGATCGTTGTCCGCACCAAAGACGTTGGCAATGGAATCGAGATTAATGTAATTGACAGTGGAATAGGTATTTCTTCTTCAATGACAAAGAAGGTATTTGAAAAATTTTTCAGAGTTCCTTCCGGTGATGTTCACGATGTAAAGGGATTCGGACTGGGATTGAATTTTGTAAAACAGGTAGTACGGTCGCATAAAGGCCATGTTGGCTTGTTGAGTGTGCTTAATCAGGGAACGGAAGTAAGAATTATGCTACCCAAACTATGACATAAACAGTACGGTATGAAGCAACGCGAGATTATGCTGGTGGAAGACGATGAGAGTCTTGGATTCCTTATCAAGGATTCACTTAATGCCTATGGATGGAATGTGAATTTATATCCAACAGGTGAAAAAGGGCTAACAGCATTTCACAGTCATCAATTTGATCTCTGCATTCTTGATGTGATGCTTCCTCAAAAAGATGGTTTTACCTTGGCTACGGAGATCAGGAAATATAATCAGCAGGTGCCGATTGTATTTTTAACCGCGAAAAGCCAGACGGAAGACCGCATCCGCGGATTTAAATCCGGAGCTGATGACTATGTCTGCAAACCCTTCAGTATAGAAGAATTTAAATACAGACTTGAAGCCATATTGAAACGAACACATGAAGATTCATCTTCCGTAAGGATGTTGGTGCTAAAGATCAGTAATTCAACACTCGATGTTCATAATCTTCTTCTGAATTCAAATGGAACGGTGACACGCCTCACGCATAAAGAATGCAAGCTTCTTCAAATGTTTTTCAGGCATGCAGGAAAGCTTATTGAGCGTGAAGTCTTTCTTAAATCCATTTGGGAGGACGATGGTTTCTTTGTTGCCAGAAGCATGGATGTATTTGTTTCCAAATTGCGCAAGTATCTAAAACCCGATAACCAGCTAAGGATAGAAAACATAAGAAGTGTAGGGTACATTTTGAAAAAGGTATAAGAGTTCTTCTCGCACGGAGAGAAGCTCGCAACATTTTTTCTACCTTCGCTGCCTAAATCAATATTCATTGTATGAATTACTGGCTGGTAAAGTCTGAACCTTTTAAATATAGTTGGGAACAGTTTGTTCAGGATGGAAAAACTTTTTGGGATGGTGTACGCAATTATGGTGCACGTAACAACTTGAGAGCGATGAAGAAAGGTGACCATGTGTTCTTCTACCACAGCAATGAAGGGCTCGCCATCGTGGGCATCGCAGAGGTGTTGAAAGAAGCTTACCAGGATCCAACGACAACAGATGCTAACTGGGTGGTAGTTGATCTTAAACCCGTCAAGGCTATGCCTAAGCCAGTGACACTAGCTCAGATTAAGGCGGAGCCGACTTTGCAAGAGATGGATCTGGTCCGACTCTCGCGTTTATCAGTAGGCGCAGTAAAGGAAAGAGAATACAAGAAAGTACTGACCATGGGTGGACTTAAACCTGGCAAGTGAGTAATAAATCACAATTACGAGTTGCTATAAATCAACTTCATTCTTTAAAAATTCCATTGCAGCATTTGGACCGATAATGTTGAGTAACACTAGGTGCTCTTCAACTGTTAATTGAAAAGTGAAGAAATCACAACACATTCTTTCTGTTTTAATGAAGTCATTGATTTTGTCAAGAACGATATCAGTACCTTTAAATTTGTAGGAGAACCCATTGTCATGCTCTTGCCTGCTCAAAACAAGTGCTTTAAGGTCGGCAATAACTGTTGCTTTTCTCTTTTGAAGTTCGGGCGTTGTTAGTTTGCAAGCGATCTGTTTTGCGGATGTTTCCATTGCGTTATTCTTAGTTTGGCCATGCGCTGCCAGGAGTATCAGTCCAAGAAGGTAGCCTAAATAAATTTTAAGTTTCATGATCTTATATACTGCATGGAGTATAGTCCAGGGTTTTAAAAAATCACAAAAATTATTGGCTAAGGTTGGAGAGAAGTGTTTTTTCGAATTCGCAGTCATCGTTATTACATTTTGCCAGCGAATCTGTAAGCCTTGTTTTCAGCGTATTAAGTTTTTCAATATGGTCACAGACAGAGGTTATCTTATTTTCTAGTGTAAATTTTAAGTTTTTGCATGAGGCATCTTCTTGCTGCAACAGTTCTGAAAAAGTATCTATTTCATTGAGTGTAAAGCCAATGTCTTTAAGTTTTCTGATCAACATTAATTTCTCCAATACCTGTTCCGGATATTCCTTGTAGTTATTCTCTCTTCTGCTTTTTTTATCCAGTGCAATCAATCCTTTTTTCTCATAAAAGCGGATGGTGTCTTTCGTGAGACCGGTTCGTTCAACAAGTTCTCCAATCAGCATAGTGCAATATTTTTTTAAATTTCTTTTTGGAAGATTATTTTGGTGATCAACGAAGTTATTCAATTCTTAGTTCTGAACCCCAGCGTACTCGTAAGAGTCGAACTATTTATTACAGTATGAAAAAAAACATTCAAGGATGCGAAAGCATGAATAGCTACAATCAAAAAAAGAATTTAGATTTATACATTAGCAGCAAATATTAGATTTCTATAATCCATGCGTTTTATCTGTAGCAGCCATTTGGTTAAAGCGATTTTACCCGTTCTTACCATCTTTATGCTTTCCTGTACGCAATCAAAAGAAAGCGGCACAGATTCTTTGGAGATTAAAAAAATTGAAGGCGTTAAACCGCGCAATGTCATTTTCATCCTAACTGATGATCATCGCTTTGACTTTATGGGTTTCACTGGCAAAGTCCCATGGCTGAAGACTCCAAATATGGATAGGTTGGCGAAAGAAGGATCGTGGTTTAAAAATACGTTTGTAACCACTGCGTTGTGCTCACCCAGCCGTGCATCGATTCTTACAGGGTTATACTCACACAGCCACACCGTTGTAGATAACCAGGCACCAGATCCGGAGCACCTTATTTTCTTTCCCCAGTATTTGCAGAAGAGCGGATACCAAACTGGATTCTTTGGCAAGTGGCACATGGGCAACGACACAGATGCGCCTCGTCCTGGCTTCGATCATTGGGAAAGCTTCAAGGGGCAAGGTCTCTATTATAATCCAACATTAAATATTAATGGAAAACAGGTTTCTTACAAAGATTCCACCTATATCACTGATCTGTTGACCAACCACGCATTAGATTGGATGGAGAGTCGTGATCGTACAAAACCATTTTTTCTGTATCTGTCACACAAGGCTGTCCATGCTGAGTTCAATCCTGCTAGCAGACATGCCGGCATGTATAAGGATGCAGCCATTAGCCTTCCTCCATCCTTCGGAACCTCTGATGTTCAGGTTGCTGGCAAAACGCTAAAGGACAATAATATTCGCAGAGAGGCGGGACCGATAAAACCTCTTCAAGGCGAGGCATATTATGGCAAAGGCAGAACACCAGATTGGCAAAAGATGCAAAGAGAAAGCTGGCACGGTGTAGACCATATGTATCACGGTGCTATAAATTTTGACGACTTTTATCGAAGGTATTGCGAGACGCTCTTGGGTGTAGATGAAAGCATTGGAAAGCTTTTGCAATACCTCGATGATGAAGGACTAGCATCTTCCACGCTGGTTATTTATATGGGAGACAATGGATTTTCATTTGGCGAGCATGGACTGATAGACAAACGACACTTTTATGAGGAGTCTGTAAAAGTTCCTTTTCTGATTCGTTGTCCGGAGCTTTTCGCAGGAGGAAAGGTGATGGAACCCATGATACAAAATATAGATGTGGCACCTACTATACTTGAAGTTGCCGGAATTCAAAAGCCAGCACAGATGCACGGACGTTCTATTTTACCTTTGCTCAGCAGTAAAGAAGTAAAATGGCGAGATAAGATCTTTTATGAATACTATTGGGAGTATGACTTTCCGCAGACACCAACCATGCATGGTGTACGAACAGACCGCTACAAGTTAATACGATATCATGGGATTTGGGATACCAATGAATTTTACGATTTACAAGAGGATCCTTACGAGATGAACAATCTCATTGGAAGTGAGGGACACCAGAAGATCATCGAAGCGCTGACCTCAGAAATTTATAACTGGCTGGAGAGCACGGGAGGTATGCAGATTCCGCTGAAGAGAACGGAGAAGAAGAGAGCTGGTGATCACCGTAATCCTGATGTATATTAATTTCAATTTTATCGTAAGCATGATGTTAACGCGTTTCATCTTAGGGCTCCTCATAGCAGGATTAGGAATTGGAAGTTGTACCAAAGAAAAACAATCATCGCCAGCTTCACCACAGAAGAATAAAAAAACAGAAGGAATGGTTTGGATTCCAGGAGGCGAGTTTACTATGGGGACAGACGACTTAAATGCTTACGACCATGAAAGGCCGGCCCACTTGGTGAAGGTTGATGGGTTTTGGATGGATGAGACTGAGGTTACAAATGAACAATTCAAAAAATTTGCAGATGAGACAGGCTACAAAACTGTAGCAGAAAGAAAACCTGATTGGGAAGAGTTGAAGAAACAACTTCCACCAGGAACACCTAAACCGCCAGATAGTGTGCTCGTTGCAGGATCTATTAAGTTCTCTCCGCCTCCCGGACCTGTTATGCTGAATGACATCAGCCAATGGTGGTCATGGACGCCAACGGCAAGCTGGCGACAACCTGGAGGAAAGGAAACTGGTGGAGAGATGAAATGGGATCACCCGGTAGTGCACATTGCGTATGAAGATGCTGCAGCGTATTGCAAATGGGCAGGCAAGCGATTACCAACTGAAGCTGAGTGGGAGTTTGCTTCAAGAGGCGGAGATTTTTCAGAAGAAACAAATTTTACAGCATCAGTGCGTAATAATGGCCAATTAACAGCGAATGTTTTTCAGGGAAGTTTTCCAAATAATAACCTTGCTGAAGATGGCTTCACATCAACAGCACCTGTTAAAAGTTTTCCGGCCAATAGCTATGGCCTATATGACATGATTGGAAATGTGTGGGAGTGGACCACAGACTTATATGATACAGAATATTTTGCACAGGTTGCACGAGAAAATGCAGTCTCAGTAAATCCCAAAGGATCACTAAGGTTTTATGATCCACGGGAGCTCTATGTGAAGAAGTATGTAACGAAAGGTGGATCTTATCTTTGTGCCGCTGATTATTGTACTAACTATCGACCAACGGCCAGGCAAGCTACCGCATTCGACACTGGCCAGTCTCATTTAGGATTTCGTTGTGTGAAATAATGGATAGACGAATAGTACAATTACCGATTACTACTACTACTACCCTTGGCAATCCGCCTTGAGCGGGTTAGGGCCAGCCCACCGAGGACCACGCCGATCAGCCCCACCACGAGGGCTACGATTGCGCCAAGTCGACCCGAGCCAGTGCCAAACTCACCGGTCGAGCTAGCCAGATGTATTCCGCTGAGAACCATACCGATCAGTCCAACCACCAGCGCTGCGATGGCAGCAAGTCGGCCAGAACCAATACGACCAGAGCGGGCCAGCGCCAGGCCACCGAGGACTACACTGATCAGTCCTACTACGGCATACGTAATTGTTGTAAGTCGCCCAGGAGTAATCTGCAGAATCAATGAGACTTGAAGCAAACTTTCCATGTTCATATACTTATTATCTTTTAGCTATTAATAATTCAGGTCATTTGAATGAGATCGATATTCAAAACTAAGAGTGGTAATTGTAACTTTTCTTATGAATAGACAACACGGATAAATGTTGCGACAATGTCAAAAGATCTGGCGTCTTCCTTTCCAACGTGTTCCGCTATTGGTCTTTATTTATATGATTCACTTTGGTTTTTATAAATGGTTTTGGATCCTCGCAAACTTAAAATGAATAAATTTGAGATGGATGCCGAGTTATAGCTTCACGTGTCACTGAGTGATGAAAATAGTTAGATACAAGTATTTTAATTCTATACTTCACGCACTGGCATGGAGTATTGTCCTCTTTTTTCCTTATCTGGTTTCCGATGCTCCCAGCCAATACAAAATAGGTCCGCTTCCAGGATTCTATTTCACATTGTCGGGCATTGTTCATATGATCATTTTTTATGGGAATACACTTTTACTCTATCCAAAGCTTCTTAACAGAGCGAACTGGTTGTTGTATATTGTCTCCACCATTTTACTGATTCTTTCTTCAGTCGAGATGAAATTCTATATCCTGGAGTGGTGGTTTCCTGATGCTTCCCCGGATGCTAGATCACATGTACTCTTTCCATCTCTCGTGGTATTTATTGTCAGTGTTTTCTACAACATCGCAGTTGATAAAATTCGTGCTGAGAAACGGCAGAAAGAAAATGAAGCATTGCAATTGGGGATGGAACTCAAATTCCTCCGTTCTCAGATCAGCCCACATTTCCTGTTTAACATTTTAACAAACCTTGTTTCCCTCGCAAGAAAGAAGTCGGACCATCTCGAAACATCGCTGTTAATGCTATCAGGTTTAATGCGTTATATGCTTTATGATGCTGGTAAAAAAATATCGCTGCAACAGGAAGTGGAATATCTTGAAAGCTATATCGCGTTGCAAAAATTACGCTTCGGTGATGAAGTTAAAATTTTATTCCGTATCGAGTTGTTGCCTGAGGAAGCAAACTATAGTATTGAACCAATGTTGCTCATCCCTTTTGTAGAGAATGCATTTAAGCATGGGATAGGTTACGTGGATCATCCTGTTATAGATATCAACTTCACAGGCAGGGAGGGAGAATTGATTTTCCAGGTTAAGAACAAATTTGATCACAAGATGGATACTAGCAAGGACGAAAGTTCCGGTATTGGCTTGCGCAACGTTCGCTCAAGATTAACACTACTTTATCCCGGCAGACATGATATGGTTATCCACAATGACGAGGACCTGTTTGCAATAAATTTAACACTGAAGCTAATATGATAATGCGTTGTTTGATTGTAGATGATGAACCTCTGATTCGTGAATTACTGAGTGATAACATTAGTCAAGTGCCTTTTTTGGAGCTGGTAAGATCTTGTAGCAGTGCGATGGAAGCACTGGAGACATTGCAGGAAGAGACGATTGACATTATCTTCCTGGATATCCAGATGCCCCGACTAAACGGTTTGCAGTTTCTGAAATCACTCAATCATTCCCCACTGATCATTATGATTACAGCTTATGAAAAACATGCAGTAGAAAGTTTCGACCTGCAGGTAGTGGATTATATATTAAAACCTTTCAGCTTTGAAAGGTTCCTGAAAGCATGTAACCGCGCTGCGGAATTGTTCCTTATGAAGACCTCCACAATGGCTTTAGAAATGGGAAAAAACAATGACTTCTTTGTAAACGTTGAATATACGCTCGTAAAGATTGTTGCTGATAATATCAATTACATAGAAGGTCTTAAAGATTATATTAAGATCTATCTTTCCTCAACGACTAAACCGGTTCTGACGCGTATGCCAATGAAATCGATTGAATCTAAACTCCCTGTTGGCACCTTTATACGCACGCACAAATCCTTTCTCGTGGCAATCTCTAAAATCACAACAATCAAACGGGACTTCGTTTGCATTGGTGCAACGGAGATTCCTGTAAGCGAAACTTACAGAGAGAATGTTAGCAGTATATTTAAATCATATTGAATAAACACAGGCCGTGACAAAACACATTAAGAGATATCTGCATAAAGTTGTTGAAAGAGCAGGATAGAGGCCACTCGTTCACAACCTTAATTAATTTTTGTTTGTGTTTTGGTAAGTGACCTGTTGATTATTGGTGTTAATAAATGTGATTGATCACCTTGCACGACTGTTCTCGTCAACCCCCGTTGCCCTGCTCTTATACAAAGACTTCTTCAACTGACCGAAGTTACACACCACCGCTAACCGAAAGTAATTGGTATTGAAATAGCGATCGTAAATAATAAACGTTTCTCCCACGGTATACTCACCGGCAAAATTGGTAGTGAAAAAAATGTCGTTCGCAGTGAAGCTGCATTTCAGAAACTTGTTAAACAAATCTTTTTCTATGCCTACAGTCAGTATTGTGCGGCGCTTATCATAACGCACACCATAATACTTTTCACCGAGATACCAGGCCAGCACGTGCAGGTTGAACAGGTTGCCAACGTTGATCTTGTTGCTTGTGTAGAAATATACCTGCGGTCGTGAACCCACCTGTTCATATCCATACTGATCATCGACTAGCCTAGTGTAACTCAAACTAGCTGTATTGATTGAGGTGAGCCAGCGATTGCTTATGGAAGCTGACAATGTTGTGAAGTAAGAATGACCCTCTTTGAAATTCAAGCGCTTTAGAATATAACTCTTCTGATCGACACCCCGGATAGCAGCGCCATTCAATGGATCGATCGTGTAACTGTATCCCGTTTTCAGGTCGAACGCTTTGAGCGAAGCGCCAGCTTCAAAGGAATGTGTTTTTTCAGGCATCAGGTTTGGATTTCCTTCCGCGGAAGTAAATGCATCCTGATATAGGAGTGAAGGACTCAACGCCTGGTATGCTGGTCGTGTGATCCGTGAAGTATACGCAGCCCTTAGTTTTAACTTATTCAACGCCACATTTATCTGCGCATTCGGAAACAGATTTACATAGTGAGAACGAAACGTACTTGCGTTTTGGGCTGCGGTCCGAAGCGTGTAGTTGGTCCACTCACTTCTTAATCCCACTCCATATGTGACCTTCGAGTTGAATGCACCGTCATACTGAATGTAAGCTGCGGGCACAGTTTCCGCATACTCAAAATCATTCGAACGCTGAACATCTAGTTCATAACGCTCGCTTGTAGCGCCATAGAACCATAGATGCGATAATGCTTTCGCATAACTCAGCTTTGCCCCGATGCCAAGCTTGCTGCCAGCAGTAAACACTTTTACGAAGTCAACTTGAGGATTATAGATGCTAATATCTGTTTTCTGGTCGCTCTTCAAAAGCCGCTGTAGCTGCTGGTCGTTCACCAGATTGTTTTCTGTGATGTCGTCGAGCAGGTGAGAAAGATACCGGGAGAATTGACCTCCTACAAAAAATGAAGTACCGAGACTATCAAACACTCTGTTCACATTCACTGTAACGGAGTTGTTACGTGTCAGTCGTGATCTTTTAGTAAGGGAAGTGTAAAGGCCATTTTCGTCAGGCGTGGTAATATGATTGCGACTTGTGGTGTGATCGTCCATGTTTTCATAGGAACCATTGTACTCCAGGGAAGCATATCCTTTTCCATCAAGGTCATATGATGCGCCAAGACTGTAGTTCGATACATTGTTATACTCCCGTTGCTGCTTCCAACGTACTACTGAATTAAGATAGTCGTCTTCAGCGGGCCGAAGGCGCGTGGTATTGAGTAGTTCGTTGTCGGCACCAAGCTTCAGGTCATAGTTGGCCTCAAAGTCAATCTTTCTTTTCCGGTAATTCAAATTTACCATGGTACTGGTGGTGGTTCCTGCAAACTCAGACCACGATACCTGTTGCTGAGCAGTGCCACGGTATCCGTCTGGCAAATCGTCTTTTGTAATGATGTTGATCACGGCACGGCCTTCTGCATCGTATATTGCGGAAGGGTTGGAAATGATCTCAATGCTTTTCACCTGACTGGCAGAAATAGAAGAGAGTCGCTCGTGTGGAACGCGTTTTCCATTCAGATAGAGAATGGCCTGACCTCTGCCAAAAACTGAAATACCTTCCTCACTGGAGATCACATTGGGGGAGCGACTAAGGATCTCAATCACCGAATTACTTGTTGCCAGAACGGTGTTCGCTACATGCACTTCCATCACGCCATCGGGTCGGGATTCAAACAGCGGGGCCGATCCTACAATTTCCACTACGTCCAGCATCTGCGACCGGTCACTGATCACTATCGCGCCAAGATCCACAGACTTTTTTTCTGCAAACACGATATGAAAGAGTGTGTCATCAAACTGCAGCGAGGTCAATTTTATCAGTACTTCTTTTTCAGTCAGTTCTGCTAATTTAAAATTACCATCAAGAAAGCTCTTGCCTTTCAAAAAGCTGGAGTCTCTCACCGACAACGCCATCACATTTCCGATCATCAGCGCTCCCGCGTTGTTCACCACTTTTCCGCTTACCCGGTTGCCTTCCTGGCCATGAGTGATCACCGGTATCATTACAACCAAAACTAAAGTCAGTTTCTTAGCCAACAAGTACCTTCCGCACAATGCCGCTAACTTCTTTACAACACATCGATCCATATCCTTTTTAAGGCAAGGATCTCATTTACAGGATCGGAATCCTTTAATAAACACGATTCTTAAATCGAAAAATTAAACAGATGCTGATTTTTGGGCGAGGTGAGGGGTGGACTGACTCCTGTATTGCGAAGGAGTCATCCGGGTATCTGCTTTAAAGGCCAGGTTGAACGAAGTAACATTTCCAAAACCGCAGTCGTAGGCGATGGTCTCAATCTTTTCCTGCATGTACTTAGGATCGGCCAGCAGGATCTTTGCCCTGGCAATCCGGTAATGGTTAACAAATTCCGAAAAATTCATTTGTGCATGTTCGTTGATTACCTGCGATACCTCCCGTGGTCTCGTAGAGAGATTTTCCGCTACTCCTTTTAAAGAGATTGTACTGTCCAGGTAAATTTCCTTTTTTTCGAACAGGTCCTTTATGTGTTGAAGCAGTTGCTTCGATGTAACCGCGCTTACCGTAGAGTTACTGTATTTCTCAAGCGCAAAAACATGTCTCTTTAACAAAAGATAAGAGAAGATGTAGATCAGGAATGAAAAGATAATGGCTCCTAATATATAAAGCGGAATCAGGCCGATGAAGATGCCCACGTACAGAAACCAGATCACCGTTACTCCCGTCACAATATTCTGGTGCCATGATTGCAGTCTTGCACCTTTCTGGTTTTTGATGGTGTAAATCCAACAAGCTATCAGGTAGGCAGCAAAATGAAAGAGCACCAGTGAATAAATGAGCAATGAAGCAAAGTCGGCTTTGTTAGGAATGATCTTACACAATAAAACAAAGAGGGCAAATGGAATGAAATGAAGATAGTCTCTTCTCGCAAAATCTTTTTTTTCAAAAAGCGCTTTGCCATAAAACCATAGGAAAGGCCCTGTTATTAAAATTCCGGAGATGCCCAGGTTACGGGTCCAGGCGTCCATAGGAATGTAGTTATTAACGATTGACTTCCCAACCCGTATGATCAGCCCCAGCAGCATGAGCGCCAGAAATATGTTTGCTTTCTTATCCTTTAACGAAAAAAGATAAGCACACAGCAGAATGGCTTGAACAACGCCCAGACAGCTGATGATAATAAGCACGATGTCGCTGGTCTCCTTCATTTTCTACGAACTAACCAAATGTACAATCTTTTTTATCGCAGCTGGCTAACTCCTTGTCCTTTAAAATTGTAATTATTGTTTTTGCTAGCTTTAGATAAAAAGAGGATGATTTTAAAAGGTCTACAAATAGCAGCTCGTTTTGCCCTGAAGTATAAAAATTATTCATTTATCAATATTAGTGGGCTGGCTTTGGGATTAGCAGCCTCTATTGCAATTCTTCATTTCGTTTCAGTTGAATTTTCTTACGATAAATTTCATGATTCATCCCGCAACATTTATCGACTAAATACAGTAACGCAAAATTCCACTGGTGAACAGGTCCAGGCCGCAGCCCCGCCACCGCTAGCTCCGGCTCTCATGGAAGATATTCCTGAAGTCGAATCTGCTGTAAGATTGCGCCATGCAGATGACGTGCTCATTGAGGTAGACGGAACGAAATTTCACGAAACCAAAGTTTTTTATGCAGACTCCACCTTCTTCAAGGTGTTAAGCTTTCCGCTGTCGCAAGGGAATCCTGACGAGGCATTAAAAGAAATTAATTCTGCAGTAATCACCAATGAGTTTGCCTTAAAATATTTTGGTGACCAAAGTCCAATAAACAAGACTATTCAAGTCAATGGTGTTCTTGTTAAAGTGACTGGTGTTACTTCGCCAGCAGGCAGATCGCATTTTCAGTTCGACATACTCGTTTCATTTCAAACATTTACTCCACCAGACGGTGCTCTTGATTTAACAAACTGGGGATGGACGTCTTTCCCAACCTACGTTCGCTTAAGAGACGGTGTTCGTGCTGCGGATGTAGAAGCGAAATTTCCGGTACTCATTACCAAGTATCAATCGCCTGAAGATGCAAAGTCGGTGAACTATCAGTTGCAGCCAATCGAAGACGTCTATTTGCATTCGCGCAATATTCTTGAAAGGGATGGAATTTCAACCAAGGGTGATTACAACTATGTGTTGATCATGGCTGCTATTGCTGTGCTCATTCTGGGAGTTGCGTGCTTTAACTTTATTAATTTGTCAACCGCCCTTTCTATCCTTGGGGAAAGGAAACAGGTTTAAGGCAAACCTTAGGGTCCACGCGATTAGGAATCTTCATTCAGTTCATATTAGAATCTATATTATTCGCTGCTTTTAGTCTGCTTATAGGAATAATTCTTCTTCAGCTTGGGATCTCAAAACTTCAGGAACTGCTAAAAACGGATTTATCGTTTACCCTGGCTGCTCATTTGAAATGGCTTCCTGTTTACATTTCACTAGCAGTTTGTATTGGATGCCTGGGCGGTTTGTATCCGGCTACTTTTCTTTCCAGGTTAAAGCCACATGTTGCGCTGAAAGGAAAAGCTGCTTTGACAATGGGCAGAAGTAGGTTTCCGTTTCGCAAAGCAATTATTGTGTTTCAGTTTTTTATTACTGCAACTTTAATCGTCACCAGCTTCACTGTTAAAAAGCAAATAGGATTGTTGTCGTCAAAGGATCTTGGTTTTGATAAGGAGGGTGTTGTAGTGATACATATTCCTGACCATGAAATGAGGAGAAATTTTGCTTCACTACGCGACAAATTTTCTGAGAATGCCATTGTTAAAGGTGTTTCTGCCGGACGTGATCTTTTTGATGGCCAACAAGCCAGCCTTGCTTTTACGGAAGTAGGAGATTCTGAAAAGGAACATACCTTTAACATGTTCAGGGTTTATCCTCACTTCATTGAGACAATGGGTTTGGAAATGGTGGGCGGAAGAACTTTCAGGGAGGAAGATGGAAATAGTGGATTTATTTTAAACAGCACAGCCGTAAAAATGTTGGGCTGGGATGAAAAGGATGTGCTTGGTAGGCAGTTCAAATCATTCATGGCAAGAGGTCAGGTCATTGGGATAGTCAAAGATTTTAATTTCACCAGCCTTCATTCAGAGATTGCACCATTAATCATGTTCGTTCCAAGAACAAAAGTAGAGTACTTATACGTAAGAATAGCACCTGGTAATATTGCTCAAACACTTTCTTCACTGGAGACAGATTTGAAAGCCGTGGTGCCAAATTTACCGTTTGAATATTTGTTGTTGGATCAACATCTAGATGAAATGTATCGGCAGGATCGAAGATTTTCACAACTGGCATATCTGTTTGTGGATTATCAATCTTTCTGGCTTGCCTTGGACTTTATGGAACAATCTCCGTGATGACAGAGGCGAGAACAAAAGAAATAGGAATAAGAAAGGTATTGGGTGCATCCAACTATAGAATAGCTTCCTTATTGTCTGGTCAGTTTGTAATTCTTGTATTGGTGGCAGCTGTCATCGCTTTACCTGTAGCTAAGTGGTTACTAGAACAGTGGCTTGATAATTTTGCCTACAAGGTTATTGTATCCAGCGACATTCTTGTTCTTTCGATACTATTGCCTCTAGTACTGGCAGGTGTAGCGGTCGGCTTTAAGTCGATCACAGCAGCTAAAGCAAATCCAATTGATTCTTTAAGAACTGATTAGGGGACAAATTAGTATAACTAAAAGGGCTTAACTTAAAGGAGTCACTGATTTGATTTACAAGGTTTTATTCCGCTTTACATCCTGTTACACTAGAGTATCGTGACTGTTTGTCGAGTATCTGCGACAGGGCAATAGCTCTAACGGATCCGTGGGTTTTCAACCAGGACACAACCTCTGCTACCAACGAATAGGCAGGGATGAGGTGCCTGCGAGAACAACTTGGGAGTAATCACTCAGTCCGTAAATTGTCAACAGGATTTGTATTCGCGGCTTTTAATGTTTGAGATAGAATCGTAGTCATTCCTAGGAATAGCACGATCGACAGACTGATAATAATTTCAACTGCACCGATTGGAACGTTGTAGTACTGTGCGGTAAGCATTAGTTGCTCCATGAAGAAAGAAACTGTGGGAATAGTGATGATACTCGCAATCACCATGAGCACAATAAAGTCTTTGGATAACAGGTAGACCAGACTTTCGGATGAGGCGCCCATCACTTTTCGAATGCTTACTTCTTTTACCCGATTTCTTATCGTGAATACAACGGTGCCTAACAGTCCAAGGCATGCTACTGTGATTGCCAGCAGCCCGAGAAATCCCCAAATCTTCACAATGATAAAATAAAACCCATACGCATCACGAATCTGATCCGTGAGAAACTGTGCTTTAAACTTATCGTCTTTGGCAATAGGCTTCCATGCTGCTTCCATTTGCGAAAAAGCCTGAGTGACATTGGTCGTTTCAAGTTTTATATTCGCGTAAACGAAATGCTTTGGTGTATATTCAAAGAAGAAGTTGCCGATTGGAGATGTTAGACTAGCATAATGAAAATCTTTCACAATGCCGGCAATGCTGACTTCCCTTTTATCCGGCAAGATGATCACCTGATCGATTGCCCCGTAGGCATCGTCCGGACTCAGCTTTTTAGCGAATACTTCATTGATAATTATTAAACGCAAGTTCTCTGTGGAGTCGTTGCTGAAGTTCCTTCCACGCACAAGGTTAAGGCCCATGTTAGCGATAAAGTTTTCATCGACAGACATCATGCTCGTTCCTATTGAATCGGATTTTTCCGCCTGTCTCACATATAACTCCGGCACCTGTCCGGCTCCAAGTGCATGCGATGACATAGAAATTGCCTGAGCAAAGGACAGTTTTTCAAATTCATTTTTGACTAGCTGGGGATCCGCCTGCTGAAGATCGACATTGAGTATGTTCTGCTGGTCGAACCCCAAATCATAATTCACGGAATATCGGTATTGTTGCACCATAATCACCACCGCCATAATGAAACCAAGAGACAAGATGAATTGAGTTGTGATCACAAACTTGCGTATAGAAAATCGACCTCCTTTTCTGGTTTGCAGTTCTTTCCCTTTCAGCGCATTGACGGGTGCGATCTTCGAAAAATGCAGTGCTGGAACAATACCCGAAACAAAGCCAACAAGAAGCGCGAAGACTATGAAACCAGCAAAAGTGCCCAGCGTTGGATCCAAATCGACCAGATCAGTTTCTTCGGCAATAGCCAGCGCTTCATCACGAATGATCTCAAAGCAAAAATACGACAGTGTTAATGCAAGCAGCATAATGATTGTGCTTTCCATACTGCATAAAGATCTGTCTCTTTTGTCCGCCCATCACTTTACGCACACCGATCTCTTTCATGCGCTTGAGAGATTGGGAGATAGCAAGACTGACATAGTTGGTGCATGCTGCAAGGAGGATAATGAAAGGAAGCATTCCGTTGAGCACCATAGACTCGTAGCTCCATCCATACCCAATCGGATTGTCGAGCTCGGGTCCAGGCACAACTTTATCAAACCGCAAAAGTTCGAACGAAGCCTTGAACTCATCATTGGTCTTATATTTTTCTTTTGCAATTCCATTTAAAAATTCTTCAATGCCAGCAGCGGCCGAATTGTGTGAGAGTAGGAGGTAGGTGTATGAATTGAAGAAGTTGTTCCAATTTTTTTCATCGTCCGTGAAGGAAGAGCCGTGATGAGATGTTAGTGTGGTAAAGGAAACTAAAGCCTCGAATTTCATATGCGAGTTCTTTGGTATATTCTTGGCTACACCGGTGATCACGACTTCACCGAAAGGCTCGATGAACGCAAGTTCGCCCATCGGATTTTTCGCGCCAAAGATCTTGGCAGCTGCGGCCTCGGTAATAACCATACTGTTCGGCTTGGCAAGTGCAGTGACTGCGTTACCCTGTAGAAGCGGAAAGTTAAACACAGAAAGATACGCTTCATCTGCAAAGTATCCTGTTACAGGAATTTTAGCGTCGCCATAACCGACATGGTGGTCCAGGGACCCGTGCACTCGAACCACTTTTTCTATGCCGCTAAAATTATTATTCTTGAGAAGTTGAGCGGCACCGATGGGAGCAGAGGCGTATGTGGGATTCTCGTTTCGATCCTCAACATGGGTGATTACCGTGTATATGCGTTCCCTGTTCGGGTGGAAGTTGTCGAATGTATACACAAAGACAACCATAGCAACGAAAAGTAAACTGAGCGACATGGCCACAGCCAGACCAAAGACGTTTAGTGTTGTGAAGAATTTGTTTTTCTTCAGATTACGAGTAGCGGTTTTGAAATAATTTTTGAACATAGCAGAGTTAAATTGACTGTATGAAAAATGTTGAATCGATTTGCTCCATCTCGCTGTTCCATCGGATTCTTGAATAATTTAATGTGTCTGATTTATTGCTGAGACGTTCGAACACCCTGATATGTTTCTTTTGTCAGAATAAATATTTAAAACTTAAGCGATAGCCGGTTCATAGTAGGAGCCTAAAAATTTATAGTAATTTATTTTATAGGTTTAACTATTTCCTAATGGCAGGTCATTTTCATACTTTAGCTCAAGTGCAACATCTTGTTAAATAACTGCAGTTAAAGCTTTGGGCAAAGTAAATATTTTAATCGTTGAAGATGAGCTAATTATTGCAGAAGATTTAAAAGATATTCTGCAATCATTAGGGTATGAGGTGTGCGGTTTGGCCATAAGTGCAAGGGAAGCCATGGTGCACATTGAAGAGCATGCTCCGGATCTGGCTTTGCTTGATATACAATTGAAAGGAGGCAAAGATGGGATTGACCTTGCAGAAGATATTAAACCTCAATTCAAGTTGCCTTTTATTTTTCTAACTTCCCATGCAGATAGTCACACACTTGATCGTGCAAAGAAGGTCCATCCCTACGGCTACCTTGTGAAGCCTTTTCAGGAGAAGGACATACATGCGGCTGTTGAAATTGCGCTCAGTAATTTTGCGCGGGAAAGTAACAATCAAAATCATCAAGCTCATGAGGCTACTTTTGTGCTCAATGACAGTTTTTTCATAAGGGCTGGTGGCATGCTGGTGAAATTGAGGTTTAATGATATCATTTACCTGGAAGCCGATGCCAATTATACAAATGTCTATACCCGGGAAAAACGATTTGTTGTTCGTTCTGTTTTGAAAGAGCTCGAACAGAAACTAGTCAATTATAATTTCTCACGAATTCACAAATCGTACGTGATTAACCTGGACGCGATCGATGCGATTGATTCAGAAGCTGTACATATTGGGGCCAAGGAAATTCCGATAAGCCGTTCGCAGCATAGCTGGCTGTTAAGCCATATAAAAACTTTGTGAAGTCAAGCATACATCTTATGCTTGATAATATTTTGCCTGACCCATTCTCATAAATGGTAATTAACAAAAATCAACATGTTTAATTACAGGCTCTCACCGTTCATACATAGAGTACATTCTGTATTTGTTAAAGAGGTACTTTTAATTACTGTTCTACTTTAACCCATTGTTAATATTGTCATGAAAATAAGCTAATATATGCTAAGATTTGTACACATCATATTGATCATTACTTGCGGAGCGATTAGCTTATATGCCCAGCCGATTAACTGGGCGAATGATTCGTTAGCCATCTATGATAAAAAAATACAGACAGCTTTAGAGCAGAAAAATTACAAAGAGGTAAAACTACTTTTTAATGTAATTTTTGATGAAGGGTATAAGTCATTGGATCCTGTGTTTCACAATTATTTTATCAACGCAACCAAATCTTCGAAATATAAAGATCTGCCTGATATTCTCGGTATGATTTACAACTTCATCGGTAGTTTTGAATATTCTAAATCCAATATGGCAGGAGCAAAGTCTGCGTTTCTGCAGGCGTTGGAAAAATATCAGTTAGCAGGCAGCAAGAAGTCTGCTGCGGGAATGGGTATGAACCTCGGGGTTTTAATGCAGCAGTTTACGAAATATGATTCGGCTATATTGATGTATAACAAAGCGCTACCTGTGTTTCAGGAATTTAATGATTTGTTTAGCCTTTCCATGATTTTTGAAAATATTGGAATTTCCTATTACTACAAGGGAGCGTATAAAAGAAGTCTTATCTATTATGAGAAAACCGATTCGGTTCTTAAAATTGATACACCGGAAAAAGACGGGCGGTGGGCTGATCTTTGGTGTTCCAAGGGCAACGTATATTGTGCTTTGGCTAACTATGACCAATCCTTAACTTATTTACTAAAGGCGCTTCGTCTAAGCGAAGAACTCCACGATGAAAGAAGAACTAATGTTGCTTATATGAGTCTGATTGAGGTGTACTCCAGAATAGACGATGAAGAGAACTTTCTGAAATATATCAAGCTGGCTAGACAATTTGCACACTCATCAGCTAACGGTTTGTATGTCGCTGAAATAAATTATAAAATGGGAAACTATTATGTTTCTATAAATCTTGACTCGGCCTCTCATTATGCAAAATTAGTTTATGACTATCATTTGGAAAACAACTATAGAGAGGGCTTGTCTAAAGTCTATTTGCTGAGAGGCGAAATAAATTTTGAGAAGAGGAACTACAAACAATCGATTGAAGAATATTTGGCTGCACTTGAAAGCTTTTCAACTACAGAAAACTCAGTGATTAATAATGTATACCATAAACTGGGAGTTTCTTATATGCACCTTGGTAACTACGAAAAAAGCACTGATTACTTGCGGAGAGCGCTGGATCTGAACCTGGAAATGGGGGATAAGAAAAATATAAAATCCATGTACCATGCTCTTTCTGAAAACTCAAAGGCACAGATGGATTTTAAAAATGCATATGCGTATTATGCTCTTTACAAACAATTTGATGACAGTATTTTTACAGAAACGAAGATAAAACAGCTGGCTGAAGTACAGGCACAGTATGAAACAGAGAAAAAAGACAAAGCCATCGCAGGCCTTGAACAAACAAACCTGCTACAACAACTGGCAAGCGAGCGGCAAGCAATGCAAATTTATTTTGGACTTGGTGGCTTGATCCTTCTCTTTGCTGTAGCCTTTGTTTACTACAACCAGGCAAGGTTGAAACAAAAAGCTAATATTTCCCTTGAAGCTAAGAATATTGAAATAGCGAGGCAGGACAAGGAGAAAGAAATTCTTTTGAAAGAAATACATCATAGGGTCAAAAACAACCTTCAGATTATATCGAGCCTATTAAGTATGCAGACGAGAAGTTTAGTGGACAACAAAGTTATTGATGCCATTAAAGAAAGTCAAAGCAGGGTAAAGACGATGGCGCTTATACATGAAAAACTATACCAATTCGATAATCTGACACGGATTGATATGAAGGACTACTTGGAACAATTAAGTGGTTTTCTTTCTCAAACCTACAAAACAAACAAAGAAATTAAAATTGACATTGATGCTGAAAATATAAGTCTGGACATTGACACAGCCATTCCTTTAGGGCTTATTACAAATGAACTGCTTTCAAATGCACTGAAGTATGCTTTTAAGGATATGGAAGAAGGCGAAATCAAAATTACTATTGAGCAAAATGACGCATTAGGATATCAACTGATTGTAAGTGACACGGGAAGTGGCATCGACAAGAATTTGGATGTTGAAAAAACGACTTCCATGGGTTTAAGATTGGTACGCACGTTAACGCGACAGATAAATGGGAAGCTCCTAATTCAATCTGGTGCTGGAACTACGTTCTCTATAACTTTTGATGAAGAAAAAGTCCTTGCCGCGTAAATGAAGATGACATGCGATTTACAAAAAATTACATCTGGTATACAAGTTCATGCGGTTCATCCCTAAGCCAAAATTAGGGATGATTTATAGGGTTAAGTTTAATCATGATTTACAACCTTATAAAGATGATTAACATGAAAACAAGACTTGTACTCCCAACTGTAATGCTACAGCTTTTCGCATTTTCCTTTGCTTTTTCACAATCCGAGATTGCTAGAAACAGCGAAGCTGTTGATTTAACTTCCAAAACCTCTAATGAAATATCGATTCATATGATGGAACCATCTTTTGTAGGTGGGAATGAAGCGTTAGCCGCATATATGAGAAACAATCTTCGCTATCCTGAAATTGCAAAGAAGAATGGAATAGAAGGAACGGTTATGTTGGAATATTATATTAAGGATAATGGAACTATAGAAAATGTTAAAGTCATCAAATCCGCGAACGCTCTTTTGAATATGGAGGCCATAAGGCTTGTGGAAAACATGCCGAGTTGGAATCCTGCCATTCAAAATGGGGCTACGACCAGTGTAAAATACCGACTTCCTGTGACGTTTGATTTACTCTTTTAAAAGTGTGCTACACGGATTCGCCTCCAGAAGGAGATTCTTAAGGCTAAATCACCTCAATAGATATCATGTGTGATTCAAATCAGAAGGTGGTCCCGCAGTGAAAACTGGTGAGGCCATCTTCTCGATGTATGGAGCCGTTGTTTCGGCGCAATTACTTCCCGCCCCTCATATATACGCCTGCATCTTATGCAAGATCTGCATCTCGTGATTGTATAAATTATCCTTTCCGCATTTGTAGCTACTGTGATACATTTTCGTGGTGGTCTGGATCAGTACAGGTCAAGCTCGCGAGGCCATCTCTTGATTTTGAAAATCCTCGGTTACAATAACATTAAGCAACGTTTAAACGATGGTTTACAAATGTAACCTTCACAGTAAGAATAGGCACCTCCTTTGAACTTCATCACTGGCAAACATATTCATATGTCGTAACCCAAGCTCCTTCATTGTTTCCAATCTTGTTTACTGTGTTGCATTGTATTGGATACCCCTTATCGTTGTACAAATAGGTATGGGTTATTTCACTAGTCAAAGTACCCTTGTTGTAAAATTTAATCTTTAGTGGATTGTTCTTGCTCAAGGAGGTGATGAATTCTGGCGAACCCTGCCATGCGCTGAGATTCTTAATGTATTTCCAGCCTTTTATCGCGTTGTAAGGTGTTGCCTTGTCATCATACCCTTCAACATCTATAACCACTATTTCGTCACGCGCTCCCGTGGTAAGTTCGTACCTAAGACGGCTAACATTATCATTGGCGTATTGAATAGTAAGTTTTGATTCATTATCATTCAGAACGTGGGGAGTCACATATTCCACAGTGATAAGCCTTCCCTGCGTGTCGTAGGTGAAGTAATGGATAAAGTGATCCGTTTTCGTAACACCATCAAATGTGAATGAAGTTCTACCATGAACTGGACTACCATTCATATAGTCGCTATCATAGTCTGTTGCAATCTTTGTCGGCTTGAAGACACCGACTTCGATTGTGGCTACGTACAACGGAAACATTTCGGTTGTTCTGACCACCTGGTCAAATTCGTTGAAGTCTTGCATCACCGCGAGATTTCCTGCATAGTCATATTCGAACGTCCTTTTATCTGAACTTCCGCCACTTGTGAATGACTCGCTTTTAATAACACAGCTTCGCGAAGTTGGGGTGGGGGGTGATATTTTTTCATCTTTATCACACGCGGTTATTGTCGCTATTAAGCAAGGCCATACCATTATAATTTTAATAAGAATTCTTGTCATATTTTGTCAGTTGAATAGAAATCTTGTTCTCGCATTGAATCGTTGTTCTGGTCAAGCTACAGCGGCCTCACCTCACGTCATAGATCAAATACGACATTTGTGGCATACCGAGCAAATAAGCAAAGAATTTTTATTGTTGTGTTTGAGCAACTTGAATGATATGAGAGTCGTGGACTTCAGCAGTCTTCTTAAACAAATGACCTAAAAGGGGCATTGATTGCTCTTAATTGCTTTTCTTTCTTTGAATGATTATCCGCTTTATAATCAATACCATAACCATGACTATAATGATGAAATCATTTAAACTACACCTGCCTGTTATTTGCCAGGCAAACTAAAATTAAAATAAATTTTATGAAAAGGTATTTGTATTTCAGCCTATCCATCGCACTTACATTGTGTGTTAGCATTTTATTTGGTCAATCACCCAAACCTAAAGAAGATGCCGCTATTAGAGAAGTAGTAACCCGTTTTTACGATGCGTGGAATGCCCATGACGCTGATAAGATGGTTTCTGTTTATGATGATTCCATTGACCACGTAAATGCTTTTGCTGAATGGCATACTGGCCGACAAACGATGAAAGAGGAGCTTATTAAATTTCATGCAGGCCCCGGAAAAGATAGCTATAAAACCATAACCATCGAAAAAATAAAATTTATCAAGCCCGACGTCGCCATGGCTATTGTTCGGCAGATTAGTAAGGTTGGCAATTTAGGTATGTACATTTTGAGTAGGGAGTCGAATAAGTGGCTCATAGTGAGTTTTGCGAACGTGCCGTATTCACTTAAACCTACAGAGATAAAAAAAACTGAGGAAAAGCAAGACTGAAGTTATTTGGAAACTACGGAGCTACAAATACTTAATCTAGGCTTTAAAGTTTCAAAGTCAAGGTTGTTGTTGCCTTTAAATGCCAATTCTACTTATACTTAAGGATCGCAATGTGATCGCTAAGTAGAATTGGCCACTAGACTAGCCTGATTTTAACTGGTAATAAAAAGTCTTATATCAGAGAAAAAGGCGCAAGTAGAATGGCAATTAGAGCCAGATGTTTGTAAGCTGGAACAGGTTTGTAAGAAACGTTGCATGAGGGCAGCTTGGGGCGTAAATGTCAGTGCTCAGATTCATATCTGATTAAATATTCAACAATACTTTGAAACTACGCTGGCCATAGAAGTCAAGTGCCGGAATAGTTCATAAGTACCGTCAATGAGAATCATGGGATAAGGAGGAACGTAAACACAGTGCTACAAAGATTGATAAAAACAAATTCTCCTTACGCAATCATAAGGAGAATTATCAGAGAACGGTCTTTACTAGTATTATTTTTCTTGGACAGTAAATTCAATATTGATCTTACTCCGGTCTTCCAAGGGCTGAATATTTAAATCTACTTTATCTGCTTTAAACAGCTTTGATTTCTTCAGAGTCTCCTGCGATTGTAAGACTTTCGACCGGTTGAATTTATCTCCTTTTTCGAACGCGATCATTTTCAGAATTTCAGCAGTTGTGGCTGACGAATTTCCTTTGATGATGATATCGTTGAAATAAGCAACATCACCTTCGTGGATCTTCATGTTAAGGACTACTTTATTTTCAGCAACAACTTCTTCGGGTTCTATGCTAAAAAAAACATATCCAAGATCCATATAAAGACCGCCGATGTCTTGCCTTTTAGGGTTGAATGATAAATTCTTTTCAACTTGTTTTTTATCATAAATATCCCCGGGTTTGATCGCCAGAATTTCGGTCAGATACTCATCCGTAAAAACCCGGTTGCCTTCCCAGTTTATTGCTGCGACGATTAATTTCTGCTCTGATACATTAGTCTGCTGCTGACCTTGTTCAGAACGTTCTGTAAAAGAGAACGCCGTCATCAGCAGAGCTAACAATGGTACTACGGCTACAAATCTTAGTGCTTTCATTTTGTTTTGTTTTTGAGTGTATAACATATTGATTCTTGTTTTTAAGTCTGCTACTGAAACGGGTGAACGAACCGTTCTGCCTCATAGTAATGAGACAATCGTATAATTAATTTCGAGTACGCATCCGGATCTTGCTTTGTATTCATCACCGCTTTGTCCGCGAGGTATTCGTGCACCTGGCATAGCGAAGTTTTTAATTTCTTCAGGAAAGGATTAAACCAACACACAACGCCTGCGATCTCCATCAATAGGAGATCATAAGAGTGTTTCTGCCTGATATGCGCCTGCTCATGCAGAAGCACTATGTTGTATTCATCCTGCTTTAATGAATTTTTATTTTCGTTAATAAAGATGCAGGTCATGAAAGAGAAAAAGGCAGGTCCAGTTTTTAGACGAACGATCCGGTAATCTTCTTCACACACCACCTCGTTATTTTTTATAAGCATGTGTATTTTCCACAGACTACGCAGCAATTTGTAGGATACAAACAGACATCCAACGAGGTAAATCGTGAGCAGCCCAGCAAATAGAACATCGACGAAATCATAGGGTGATACGGCAAGGTCTGTGGTTTCTGATCCCACCGATGTCACACCGCCTTGACTGATCAAGGAAAGGAAAAACGGGCTGGAACCAGGTGCATCCGAAGGTTGCCAAACCCCAATGCTGAGAAGCGGAAGGATGAAACTTATCACAGTGGCACTGAGCAAATAGATCCTGCTGAAATTAAAATAGGGGAGGTTTGAATACAATGTGCGATAAAGCAAATAAAAAACAGTATGGCAAATTGCAACCTGCAAAAGATACAACATGAGAGAGTTCATTTCTTCCGGGTTTTACGTTCTTGAATGAATTTTGAAATATCGTTTAGCTCATCTTCCGACAACTCCTTTTCCTCAACCATAAAAGAGACTACATTTTCGAGTGATCCGTCAAAGTAATTAGTAATGAAACTCTTCAGTGCAAATTTTTTATAGGCCAGTTTAGAAACAGCAGGTGTATACTCATAGATCTTACCATACGCTTTATGCTTCACGAATCCTTTATCTTCCAGTATCCTGACGATAGAAGAAATGGTCGTGTAGGGTGGCTTAGGGTCAGGAAGCTGCTCGATGATATCATTCACAAAACCTTTTTTCATAGCCCACAAAATGTCCATGATCCTTTCTTCTCTTTTTGTTAATAGCTCCATATCACAAATGTATAACTTGGTTTTAAGTTATACAACTAAATAATTAATTATATAACGTATGCCTACGTAGTGCGGTATCAATACGAGCCGGAGTGCCGTTTCGATTTTTAGAACTACAACAGCACACGCACATGAATTCGCGCCATGGTCGTGTTCATTTTCCATCCTTCGTTCGCACTTAAGTTCTCGTATTTAACATAATATAAATTATATAACTTTTTATTTGCGGCTTATCACTGCACGTGCATCTGGCTGTCCGAAATTTTCATTAAATCCTGCCACATATACCCTTGCTCCTTTTTGCTGATATACTATGCGCAGCGATTGGTTGGGAGCAAACTGAATGACAGTTTCTCCATTTCTAACATAATAAGTTACCCCCTCCGTGGCGGAAAACTTTATGCTGCTTACATCAGGATATTCGTAGTTGGCACCAGGTGAAGTCCTTGGCTTTCCGCTCCATTCACCATCTACCGATACATCATCTGAAAACGCGCTTCTTCTACCCCACTTGGGAAAAGAACAAAAAGCCCATATATCGTAAAGGTTTTGTCTTCATAAAATTTTATGCGTTTTTAAAAACGTTTCAAAGTCTTGTTGTGTTGACGATGGGTTTATGGCGTCATCGTCTTTACAAGAAGCAAAAAAGAAAATACATATAAATACCAAAATCACCTTATGGCGTGGATAAGCTTGCGCAACAGACAATAAACCTGTTCTTCGCCCCGTGATTTCAAATTTGATCTTCCATTCTTTATCATCAGCGTTAATGTATTCACCTTGCAAAAGTCTCAGATATTCTATAGGAACTTTTGTAACCAGGTCATCTGTCTTTATGCCATTGGCTTTTAATATTTTTAAACCGTTTACGTTTCCTGGATTTAGCTTTACAGACTTCTTATAATTTTCGAGGGCCTCTGTTTTGTTTCCCAGTGCCATGAGTGCTTCCCCATAGCTATCATAAACATTTGCTGATTTAGGAAACGCTTGTGTATTGAGTTTAAAAACTGCGACTGCTTCTTTTACTTTGCCCGATTGAAAGAACTCGTACCCTGTGCTATTCATTTCGTGTTCATCGAGATAGTATTCATTGGAATCTTTGATACCTTTATAATAGTCAAGTGCAACGGGAATTCCCTCTTTCTCTATTCTGTCGGCAATTGAATGAGCAACCGATCTTTTCGGAAGGTCGTAAAATTTCTCGTAAAGAATTCCAGCAATGGCATTTGTCATTTCATTGAGGCGCTCCTCCTGCGTTATTCAATAACACAATGAATGATTTATCCGATGCGATTCGAGTGAGTTGTGTATTGAAACCGTTTATTCCGCCTCCATGACCCAACGTTGCCATTCGCGCGGTCGTATTACCTAAAGGAATTTCACCAACACCCCAACCATAACCGTAATAACCTCCGCCTCACGGAATGTGTTTGGCGCATAACAAATCCATACTTTCCTTCCGCAGCAGTTGATTGCCATACAATGCCTGATCCCAAAGAAATAAGTCTAGCAGATAGCCTGAATTGCTGTAAGCGAATCTTTCTCCAGGTTTGAACTCGAGGGTTGAGTCAGCGGACATATTCACGAGCTGCGCAGGAGTGTAAGCATTTGGCATGATGTTCTTAAAGAAGCTGGGAAACGAAGTCATATTCGGAATTCCGGAAGTATGTGTAAGCAGGTGATGAATCGTAATTACATCTCCGTTTTTTTTAGGATAGTCGGGAAGATAAGTGGAGATGGGTACATCTAATTTCAACTTACCTTTTTCAACCAATTGCATGATCAACATGGAAGTGAATTGCTTCGTGATGGAGCCTAACCTATGTTTAGTGTCAGGCTGATTTGGAATATTCCATTCCATGTCAGCCAGTCCAAAACCTTTTTTGTAAATCACCTCGCCTTTTTCAGCTACCAGAACAGACCCATTAAATTTTCCATATTCAGCATATGCGCTTATGAGCTTATCAAGTTTGTCGACTTTGCTTTGTGCATACGAGACATTAAAGATGCCTGTTACGATAAAAACCATGAGGAAAACAGTCTTCATTGTTCTGTAAGATTTATTGATCATTTATTTCAATTTTTGTTCTTGATAACTGAATGACTTTTGGTTTCATAATTTTTTCAGTGCACGAGGTCCTTGTTCGGGGCGTTGCTGTTAGGGATTACGTTGGATGATCGATCGGAACTTTTGAAGAACATCCAACACCGGTGAGATAGCGATATGTTTCAGCATCCAGAATTTCTCGCCACAGCGTACAATACATTGCCGGAAACAAATAGCTTAAACACTTTTCTATTATCACTGAAATCAACAACATTGAACGGTCTATCATATCTAAAAACTTTTTTCTCAACACTGGCATGAACAATATTCCATGTTTTACCCATGTCAAACGACCGGAATATACCATCAGGATGTCCACATAGTAAGTATCTGCCAACCTGTTTAATAGATGAAATGGACAACGAAGGCGGAAGCCCTTCATCAATGGCTTTCCAGGTTTTTCCGTTATCCGATGAAATGCGTATCCTTCTTGATTTGGTTATTGAGCTGTAGGATATAGCTGCAAATCCACCATCGATACGTTCAACAGCGATACCCACACCACCCTCGCTGATTACCCATTCCCAGTGTTCACCATTATCTGTTGAACGCCTAATGCCTTTCTGACCTGTAGCGATGAGGACACCTTCTGACTCCACTATAGCCCGATTGAAAGCAATCGAAGCACTTTGTGGATCAACATTCTCTTTTTCCCAAACAGGAGTTTTAAGATTACTTTTACTGCGATACAATTCATTGTTAACGCGTAAATAGACATCTGACTCTCCTGCAAAAAAATCTTCAGGCTGATCATTCTCAGGTAGCGTATGGCTAATGTCTTCCCAAGTCTGTCCGCCATCTTTTGATTGGAAAATGATGTTGGTTGCTCCGGGTTCAACATCATCTGTTGTGGTGGGATTGGCAGTGGTGCATTTTAAAATCCTTGTCGGAGATGACGGTGGATATTCTAAAGCCGAATCAGAGGGAGACACGATCAGCATACAATACAACAAAGTCGGGTGTAGGAACTGCATAATAAATTTGATTTTATTTAAATAATAGGATTAAGACACTTATTTTTTTGCTATGAATTTTCATATCGAATTCACTGTCATCACCAATCGCTTCATCAGCTAGATTGTGATAAAATTTTCCTGATTATGACGGACATCGAATCTGTTCGATCAATAATCACTTTGCCATTCGCATTAACAGTTCCGCCCTTGACTTCATTTGGTTGGAAAAGAACAAAAGGACGATTACCGAACTCATTGAGCTATCGTTTTGCCATTAAACTAACAACCTTCTTTCCACTTTAAATTCTTTGCACTCCCCTGTTCCTTAATCGCTTTCATCATGGATGCATCTAACATTTTATCTTTGCTGCTTTGCGATGTATTTTTAAAGATAAATTCCTGTCGTTTCTTATTCAGAGATTGGATATCGCCCTGAATCTTGGTACGCTCTTCCGATTTTTGCCCGATGTATACCATGCGCTGCGCTATAGTCATGGTGCGCATTTCTGTAGGAAGGTCGTCTGCCTTCGTTTCCGCAATTACTTTTTCATTATCTTTTGCTGCATCCACCAGATCCCAACTAGCGTTCTTATAGGCATGTGAGCTCTTGCAAAAGCTGCGCTCCGCTATATTGGCCATTCCATAACTTGCTGCATTTTTGTCTTGTAAAATTTGTTGCTCCTTCCTCTGCTCGCCTGACGCTCCATAGTAAACATAGGTCGCGTTAAGTTTATCGTTTAACACAGCAATCTGATCATCGTATGGTGTTGGCACATAGACAGTCTTGCTGTTTTGCTCAATGCTCATAAACGTTCCGCCTGTTAAGCTCGCACCATGCTTCCAGCTCGAAGCGATGCCATCATTAAGATCACCGCAGTAAATAGTATTCACCACAACTCCTTTTTCCTTTGCCGCACCACATGCTAGCTCGTAGGACACACCTCCCAGTGTAAATGGCTCGTTGCCTGCAATGAAAATCATTTTCAAATCAGCATTCGAGGCAGACCACGTCAATTGATTCAAAGCAGTTTTAATCACCTGTCCACAAAATTCATTGCCGCCATTGGTAGTTAGTGAAAACAGTTTCTCCGAAATAACATCAAGGTCTTCGGTTAAAGGACTCACCTGGCGGATATAACCTTCATCAGCCGAAAGCCCATCATTACCATATTCATACAGCCCAATCTTAATATCTGGCTGTTTGCCATCTCCGGTTTTAGCAGCGGCCACTTCATTTACAATTTTCCACAATTGCGATTTTGCCTGATCGATTAAACCATCCATACTATTGCTCGTATCAAGCAAAAGTGCGATCATAATCGTTTGACCTTTTGGAGGATAAACAACATTGGTTTTGTCCGTTGTAAAGTTCATGAACAGGAATGCCACCAGGAACACAAGGGGCCTTGAAGGGATGCGGTAATGAAGAAGTAGTTTCATAATGGTATGTGTTTGTTTTGGAAGTGTCAGCAAAAATTGTTTTAACTTCACATATCCAAACTTACGCAACCGGGCTGCGGCCCATTGTAAATGAATTGTAAAAAGAAATGTAAATGCGTGTAAATTCTGCTTTTAAAGGCTTTTACAATAACCGGTTAAGGGTGCGGTCAGGGATTGCCCTGGTAATGGTTGCTATTCTCTTGATCGCCTCGTCTTTCACAAAAACGCTCGACCCAGACTTACGGGCAAAGCGGGTGAACCTTATTATCCGTCTCATCGGTCATCAATTGCTGCTGCAGTCGGGTGATTCAACTTCACGTGTATTGCCTGTTACGGAGGTTAAGGAAGGCACGTTTGTGCTCCGGTTCGAAAAACCATTCTTTTTTAGCTATGACTCACTCATCGCACTGTCACAGGGATTGCTTCCCAAAACAGACTTCCCTTCCGGTTATACGGTTACAGTACAAGATTGCATGAATGCTAGCATTGTTTATGGTTTCCAGATTAATAAGACCTTACCAGACAACCTGGCTTGTAGAGGCAGAAGTCAGCCCGCAGGTTGTTACTTAATTGAATTTGCCTTTCCGGATTTTTATGAGAAGGAAGAGCAGAAGAAAGCTGACATCGATCAGCCGAAAGAAGAACTCGAATCATCTAAGGTTAATCCTTTGGAAGTCACGCCAAAAATTGAAGGATTCGAAGCCACAACCTCCGCCCATGACATCAGCCAGCGGACTGAAGAACTCAAATCATTCAAAGCAGATCCCGCAGAAGCCAATTCAAAACTTGAAGAATTAAAAACGACAACGGTCGACTATCCATTCATCAGTCTTGTTTGTAGCGGCATGCTGGTGTTGTTAAGTGTTGCCTTATTGATTGTACGTTTTAGGAAGAGTTCTGTACCGGTGCCAGTGCAGAATCAAGACCAATCTCTAATAAAAGACTTCGTTCCAGAAGTACCTGTGCTGGGAAAATTTTTATTTGATGTCAAGGATCAGCGTTTGTTATTGGGGAGTGAAGTGATTAGTCTCACAGACAAAGAATGCAAAATTCTCGAATTGCTCAACAAAGATTTTGGTGAACTGATCCCGCGCGAAACATTGATGCAGAAAATCTGGATCAATGAAGGGGTCATTACCGGGCGCAGCCTCGACATGTTTGTATCGAAACTTCGAAAGAAATTAAGCAGTGATCCTGAGTTAAGAATTACGAATGTTCATGGGAAGGGCTATAAGTTGGAAATACCTGGAATATAGATTTTACAAAATCACGGAGGAATACTGAGAGTTTGTTCATTTTCCTCATCAGCGAAAAAACTTACTGAGCGTCCATCACAACGCCCAAACATTGTAAACGACTCGGCACATTATATAACCTTTGCTTCAGTTCATTCTGTGCAGCATCATGAATTGTTATATCGGCGCAGAAACTTCCCCTGTTATACATCAGGACATGCCTTTCGTCAATTTAATTTCCTATTAATTATCGCGACATGTATTTTGGATGAAGATAACCAACCATATAAATGAGCACCGCTATTCTTAATACCCTCACAATGAAGTCCTATTATCCACTTATTATGTTGGCAAGAATAATCTTGGTTTTCGCGATAACTTGTTCAGCCGAATCAGTAAAAGCGCAAGTCAGTAAGGAACATAAAGGTTACCGCCAAGATTTTTATCAGGGAATGCGTTATGGACTGTTTAAGCCTGTTCATTACGACAGCAAAAAATCATATCCGCTGATCGTGTATCTGCATGGTAGTACTGACACACTATCGCGAGAATTATCCTGGTATCAGGATGGTGTTCAAAAAGAAAATCCGTGCTTTGTACTTTCACCCAAAACAACAGAACCAAATCAAGGATGGGGCAATACGTGGGAAAATAAGCATGCGCCTGCAATGGAGAAGACGCTTTCTTTATTGGATTCCCTCGTGAATAAATATAATATCGACAAAGACAGGCTGTACATCTACGGCATATCTATGGGCGGGTTTGGCACTTTCTCGGTGTTAGCAAAAGAACTAGGAAAATTTGCTGGCGCCTATGCAGTATGCGGTGGATCAAATGTTGATGCAGCTTCAGTGATCACTACACCGTTATGGATTTTTCATGGAGCAGAAGATGATGTTGTGCCAGTAAGGCTGTCGAAAAACATGCATGCCCAAATGATAAAAAGCGGAAACACAACAGTAAGGTATACTGAGTATCCTGGTGTGAAACACAATAGTTGGGAAAATGTAGCACAAGAAAAAACGCTAGCCAAGTGGCTTTTATCGCAGAAGAAAGGCAGTACCAGTGACGTTCCGGATCAGGTAAATGGTGTAAGCTTAAAAAAACAATATAATTCAACAGCAAGGCTTCAATGGAGCAAGCCAGGACAAAGCACGGATAAGGACAAAGAAGTTTGGTATTATAAAATATTCAGAGATAATGAGCTAATAGCCGAGGTAGCAGGTGATGTAACTGAATTTAATGATTATAAGTATGATAGTAGATCTGATCATAACTATCATGTGGTTTCCGTTAATTACTTTTTCAAAGAATCAAAACCCTCGACACACGTCAAGCTCGAATAGGCAGGGTAAGCGAAGTTCACTAACTAGTACCACAAACATAAGCAATGCAGGCAGCACCAAATCGACTCTCACTTGGTAAAGCCTGCATCACGATTGTTTTCTGCGTTGACCGAAATCAACAGGTAAACTATTTTCTCAACAACATTTTTTTACTGTCTACACTTGTACCATCCACAACAAGATGATATACATAATTACCTGCAGAGAGCGTAAGGTTGGAGATTTCAAGTTCTTTCTTTCCTCTCTCCAATATCTGCACGCTGTATACTTCCTTGCCATCACTTGAATAGATCTTCAACTCGGCTGACGCTGCAGTTTCCGGCACATAGTACGGTATCACAGTTGTTCGCGTATAAGGATTAGGATAATTTTGTCCGAGCCTGGATACCGTCTCGATTTCAGATACAGCACCACCTCCAGCTACCAATTTTTTGAGCGCGGCAAGCTCTTGCTGCAATTGTTCAATTGCCAGGTTCTTTTGTTCCATCTCTGATTCAAACTTTGTGTTCAATTCCTTTACAGCATTCACGAGCATATAAGCCATTGCGTTTCCATCATAGTCCAGATACTTTTCCTCTTTTCCGAGGGAGTCGAGATAAAGAAATTCACTAACAGTATGTGGTGCTATCTTCTGCATATCCTGTGCAATGATGCCAACATGCTTTTTACTTGTCGGAAGTCCGGCCTTGCCGTTGTAACGGAACCATACCGGATTGATCTCTAAAACTTTCGCTAGCCCTTCCTTAAAAGGCGTGATCTCTTGCTTTAACCTTTTGTCAGAAGCTACCGTCCACGATCCACCACCAGGCTTGGCAGCTACGCCATTCACATGCAAAAGGTAGGCAGGAGAATTGGTGCCAATACCAACCTTTGCCGTAGTTGTTGCTCCATTTTGTCCACTAACAGATCCCAGCACGATGGCATTTGACACACGAACGAGCGCCCTGTAACCAATAGCCGTAGTGTTGGTAAGATTAGCAGTGGCAGGGCCAGCTAAAAAACCAAAAGCCGAGTTTTGAAATCCTGTTGTATTTCCCAAGCCCGCGGCACGGCCTACAAAAGTATTTTCACGACCCCCTATATTATTTTCTCCTGCAGCAAGGCCCACCAATACATTGTGATACCCTGTAGTTGTTTTGGCTCCGGCCAGACTTCCAATAATGGTATTACCTGCTCCTGTTGTTACCACTTTACCGGATTCACATCCAAAGAAAGTGTTGTTGATGGATGTAGTCACGCTTTGACCTGATCCTGAACCCACAAATGTGTTTCGGTTTCCTGTGGTGTTTGAATAACCTGTTAGGTTGCCAACAAAGGTGTTACTTGAGGCAGTCGTGTTATTACTTCCCGATGCATACCCTATAAAAGTATTGCTCAATCCGGAGGTATTATCATAGCCAGCATACGAACCGATAAAGATATTATAGCTCCCACTCTTATTAAGGTATCCCGCATTAGCGCCAAGAATAACATTATAAAATCCATTAATATTGTAAAAACCTGAACGATAGCCAACAAACACATTTTCGCCCAGGCCACCGGAACTAAAATAGCCTGCGTAGGCACCAACGGAAGTGTTATAAGAAGTACCTTCATTAGCTGCTCCAGCGTAAAACCCAAAGGAAGTATTTAAGCTTCCGGTAGTATTATTTATGCCAGCTCCGTATCCGGCAAAAGCGTTGTAGTCGCCTGTGCTGTTATTCGCTCCAGCAGACGTTCCACTAAAGTAGTTGCCCGTTTGAGCAGTGAGGACATGAGAACCCAACGATAAGCCAATGAGCATTATCGAACAATAAAAGCTAACCCTTTTCATGAACAGAAAATTTTGATGTAATAATTAAGAGAAGTGACTTTAGTTTAAGGAGGCATTAAGCCCGAAATGTGCAGCATGTTTCAGACCCAAAGGACTGGCAGCACCGACCGCGATCAAAGAATGAGCAAACCAATATTACCGACTCGTGTTGTATAGTATTTGAATAGGGGATGGAGTTAGGAGAAAAAATATCAAACAATTAGAAAATAAACCAAGCATGCAACCATAAGAGGTTGACAGGCAAATGTATCCTAGTCGGTCCGAGGCGCATACATCAAGAGTGGCAGGGACGCTTCCCTTATGTGTTGGCAGAAGTACAAAAAATAAAATTTATTGCCAATTATTATTCTGGAATTTGTTTGCCTCTTTTTCGCTAGCGACTGTATAGGAGGTTTGATAAGACTGTGCCACTCATCGAAAAACATAACTAAGCTTAGTGTACGGAAGCAATTGTCGAGCGTGCAAATATGCTAATATTAATGGATGGGCAATGCCTCCGGCCCGGGCTCTACATGACAAGTCCGGCCTCGCTCCTGCCAACTCGCTTCGGGCTTTTCATTTCGATCCCTATTGCAAATGCCCGATCAAGCATCAACATCCATTGTAGATGTCTCACATCCCTCCAACTTTTCAAAGCCTGCCCAAAGCGCCTGTGCAGCTACTGGCGGATGTTGGTGCCGAGCCCTGGTAATGATAAGGTCTAGTGCTGCTGATATCACAACGGCATGGCTAAGCACACATGCAACTTTGAGAAGGGCTCGACAAGCAGACATATGTGGATGTGACCTTCGGCCCTATATTTTTACCTATTTCCAATCAAGCAGTCTATTTGTGAAAATTAAACTAAAAGGCTTTAAACTTCGTGATCTATGTGCTCAGCGCATTTTATGTGTAATCAGCGCAAGTTTGATTTCATTTTCCTTATTAGCGCAACCCGATTCTGCAACGACCCGTTCGATCAGATCATATCAGCTCTCATTGCATACGGGCTTTATCTTTGCGCACTCTCGAGATGTACAAAATACCAGTGGTGCGAGACCCAAAGGCATCGAACTTTCAATGACCTGGCAAAGAAATGATGAACGCACCTGGAACCTTTGCAACTGTTTTCCACAGCATGGAATCATCATGGCGTATTACGACTTCGACAACTCCGTGCTTGGCAAAGGTCTTCATGCAGCGTACATCTTAGAACCTTGGTATAAAATCAACAAAAACAACTTCGTATCACTTAAGTCATCCGCTGGTGTCGCATACCTCAGTAACCCTTATGATCCGCTCGACAATCCCACAAACCAGTCGTACAGTACCACATTAAGCGCTTATCTTTTGCTCGGTCTCGGATGGTGGCACCGAGTCACGGAGAAGCTATGGGTTGCTCCGCATATTCAATACCAACACACATCGAACGGTGGGTTGCGCGTGCCCAATAAGGGTGTTAACTGGCCAACAGGAAGTTTAACTTTAAGCTACAAACCTCAGCCAATTCCATTACAAGATTATTCGAGATCGGGATGGCAAGGCGAAAAAAACATTCGTTGGGATATTGGAGTTTTTGGAATCGCGAGCAGAGGGGGCGGAAAGCCAGGTGAAAGGAGCGATCGTTTTCTGGTTGGGGGAATCATGTTACAGACTGTTAAACAGGTAGGCCGCATCAATAATATTTCTGCGGGTATCGAATTTAATTACGATGGCAAACTCCGTTCAAAAATGCAACGTGATAGAACGCCAGACAAGCCGTTGCAGCTCGGGTTGTTGGCTGGTCACGAGTTCGTTCTAGGCCGCTTTTTATTTAGCCAGCGACTCGGGATCTATTTGTATCAAGGAGGAAATTATTTTGATCTCCTCTATCACCGGTGGGGATTGGCATATCGATTAGGCACGCATTGGGCCGCAGGCATTAATCTTAAAGCGCATCGCCAGGCAGCGGACTATACGGACATCAGGATCATTTATTCCTTTTGACGAAACTCGTGATGTTGAAAGCAGTTTTAAATAACAGCTGTTCTTAATTTTTATTGCATCTTCCTGAGCCGCACAGACCGCGCTGATTTTGCCATTGAATACTTAGCCGTTAATGACACGGCTAAAAACCCTTGAGTTGTTGTACTATTCAGAATATTCAATAATTGCCATATTCTTTCCAAATTGAGTTTCGGGTTCAAAATCCAGAATAAAGGCTGTTGTATCAGATGCGTCATCAAATTTCTTTCGTATCTTCAGAGGCACTTTTGAGTTTTCTTTCGTGTAAATAGCTTTCATCGTGTATCTGCCAAGAGGAATATCTACAAGATAACCATACTCTGCGGTATACGCAGCACCTTCTTTTACGATCAGTGTTTTTCCAGTTGACCCATCAATCAATTTGCCTACAGGCTCAAGCGTAAACTCTATATTTTCAGAATCATAAATGTAACTCCCGACTGCTGAATTAATACCAACGGTGCCACCATAGTATCCCAAACCATCTGCCTTTTTTCCTGTTAACTTTAATTTAAAATTCCTTACTCCTCCGGCATTACCCATCACTTCATAGAGTTCAGGATGCAGATCAATGGTAAAGGATTTACCATTTAGCACCTTTACCAAAACTGCAGTTACGTTATAGGTTCCAACAGTGGCAAGTTTTGCTTTATACTTTCCAGCATTATCTGTAGTAGTAAGTATGTTAGAATTGTAAAACATTGTATTGTCTATCCTTACACTTGCACCTGCAATTGGATTTCCATCAGTGTCAGTTATTATTCCAGTGGCATATCCTTCTTCATTTTCTATTGGTTTAGGGTCCTGGTTATCCTCACTCCCATTTCCATCGCATGAGAAAAACAGCGTGAGAAGGCTAAAGAAAAATGTCATTTTATTGGATCTAAGTATCATTACATGTTAATTTAATTTGTTACAAAGTAAAAACGTGATCAATTGTATGTTCTTGAGATACATCAAGAAATAAGGAGTCAGTTATTTTTTAATCTCCACGATTCCCTTCCCGGGAAGGTCATCGCTATCATTATACCTGAGTTTTTCAATTTCTGTAATCCGGCCGCAACATTCGCTATTGTATATGCGGTACTGCACGGCTATTGTATCTACATCAATCTCGCTGAGTTTAAGATAAACAGTCGCAGGATTACCAGGATAAAATTTAACATTCAATGCGCTATCATAAGCACTCCCAGCTGATCTCACCGGGAAGCATTCGTAGTTAATTGTGTCAATACCTTGAAGAGAATAAAACTTGATCTGATTTTTGTCAAATACTTTTAAAGGTCCAAAAACAAGATCTTCACCACTCTGTTTATCGGCAATTTGAAATTCCACATCGTAATCATCATCTATACAGTCCAGGCTTTTACAGGGATCGCAGGACGTTACTATCAACATCATTGACAATAGAATGAAGTAAATAAGTTTTTTCATTTGTTATCTTTTATCTATTGAATTTAAGCTTGGATCGCAAGAAAATCTTGCCGTTCTATTGCTTCATAAAATTTCATTTGTAGACCGACATATATGCACTTATGTTTTTGCGTAGCTCGACAACCTAATAGAAGATTCTTGCAAAAAGAAAGTGGAAGATTTCCCTAAAGAATTTTCTAGCGAACATCTTCCCTCCTTTTCAAATTGTTGTTTGATTGTTCTTAAGGCGCCTTGTAAGCTCCTGCATCATTAGATGTAAAAGTATTTGACGTTTTAAAATCTGGATTGAGCGTTGCCCCTGCTTCTGCTACCAAGCCCCATCCTTTTCCATTTGATAACAACGAGTTGGTTATCTTCAGTTTTGCTCCGTTATCTCCGTCAAGTCCTAGATTTGTATAAGTATTGGATAAGCCAACTAAAAATCCACCACCAGCATTTGAAATTTCAACATAATCAAATTCATTATTGGCACTATTAGAAAGTATGGCCACTCCTTTCCAATACCCTTTGGACTTATTTTTACCAGTAAAGACAATCTTCTTTGCTGCGGTACCTTTGGCTATTATGTAAGCATTGCTTTCATTCTCGATTACAAACGTCCTGTCGGAATTAAATTCAAATATTGCTCCGGCTTCGATTCTTAAACCAGAACGAATTTCCAAATTACCATTTACAAGATATTTTGTTCCGTCCGTAAAGGCTTTCCATTGAACTTCCTCAGTTTGGTTCAGTACGGTGTTTTGTATTTCAACTGCATTTACAGTGTTGCCATTAGAAAACTTTGAAGCTGCATCCAACTTACCGACATAATCCGCAGGGAGTGAGATAGAAGTGCCGTTCATGTTCTTTATTTCATTGGAAGAAAATTCTGTAAGCACAGCGCCCGCGCCAATGTAAAACCCATATCCCTTACCCTCAGAAATTACAGAGTTGGTTAATGATACATTTGCAAGATTGTCTCCGTCAATGCCAAGACAAGCAGTAATGTTATGTAAGCCGGGCAAGAAACTGCTTCCTGCATGCGATATATTTACGTGATCCATTCTATTTTTAAGACTCGGCGAGGAGATCACAATTCCCTTCCAAAATCCTTTTACTTTGGATTTACCACTAAACGAAATTGGTCTTTCTGCCGAGCCAAATGCTGAAACATATGCGTCTGCTCCTGACACTTCCATAAATTTTTCGGTTGCAAATTCAATATTCACCCCAGGTTGAATTACCAAACCAGATTTTACAGAAAGATTTCCCGAAATAGAATAAGAAGTGCCATCTTCAAAACCTTTCCATGTTGTTTCCGCAGGAAGGTTGATTTCTGATCCGAGTACTTCTATAGCATTGTATCCATTGTTGCCTTTAAACTTGTTGTTCGCGCTTATATTACCGAGTTGGTTCAGCGGTAAGGCGAGTGAGGTCCCTAGTACTTCCTTAATTTCTATATTTTCGGCAGTGGTTAAACTGGCGTTGTCTTCAACATAAATTCCATATCCGCCTCCTTTGTTAATTTGCGTATTTTGAATTTTTAGCTTTGCCGCATTTTCGCCATCCAAACCGATGCTCGCAATTGTGTTGCTTAGACCTTTCAATAAAGCACTTCCCGCAAAATTAATTTCAACAAAATTCAATTCATTTTCAGTGCTGGAAGACGCTATCGAAATTCCTTTCCAGGCAGGCCCGGTTGAATTAGATCCTGTAAAAATGATGTGGTCAGTTGCAGTGCCAATGGCTACCAGTTTTCCTGCGACTCCTATATATAATTCACTATTACCTTCCGCCTGAACTAAAACTCCTGGTTGAATAGTAAGCTTAGCATTTACATCAATTGCATTTTTTAAAATATAATCAGGCCCGCCTGGAGTTGGGTTTATGTTTTTCCAGATCGTATCTGTAGCGATATCAAATGTTATCATTTGAGGGAACGGTATAGTGCCAATCACTACTTTTATAATTACTTCTTGTGCAGATACTTTCGATCCATCAGAACAGGTTAGTTTTAATTTATAATCTCCTTCCGCTGTAGGGAGAAACGTTAGCTTTTCGGTATTGAAATTGGTTAGGCTTACGGTACTTCCTGCAGGCTGCGTAAGAATTTCCCAATTGAATGTTAATGTTTTGCCCTCCGGATCTTTAGAGGTTGAAGCATCCAGCGTTACAGGACCTCCTAATTCTACTGTTAAATTTGTTGGAGTGCCAACGATGCTGACTACAGGAGCTTTATCTGTTTTAGGATCTTCCTCATTGTCGCATGAATAAAGGAAGGAAAGCGAAGCAATTACCAATACTGCTCTAAATACTGTTTTCATTCTATTTTGTTTTTTTGTTTACGATTGGATTGTTTAACTGTGATTTTTATTTCAACTGATATCGATAGAATAATTAAGATAAGTGGAGTCAATCAAAGCAGTGGTTAAAAAACTATGGACATATCTTTAGTTTTAATTTTTTAAAATGACATGTCCGTCTAACTACCAGTTAGTGTGTACCAGAATGTTTTATGCTGATTAAGTGAATTATATCAGACTGACTACTCCCCTGATTAGGGGTAGAGGATCCTTAACTTTTCCCGAAAGGTTACATGAATTTATAAATAGTAAACTTGCGCAAAGGCAGAGCATTAAACTTCTTCTATACCAACACATATCTCAAATCACATTATTAATTTTCTACAGTTTTATTTTTGCAATACAAACTAAGCGGTATGGTTAGAGAGTTTTCTTGAGGTAGATCAAGAAATTAAAATTCTACGAAAAGAATGCTAAATGTTTTAATAATATGGTCGCTACCAGTTTGACTCCGGCCTTTGAAATTGAAAATTATTTTTATAATCCAAAAAATATAACGTAGTGCATATGTGTAATGCTTTTTTTTCAGCAGGACAACCAATTTGTAACAACTGCGTTATATGCATGGTGTTAATGATCATTATTATTTTATAGAAAAGAAAACTGAATTTTAATGATGATGCTTACTGATGCAAGAACGGATAGTGATGTGATTCCGGTCTATCCCTCAAAGAACGATAGAGAACTATTTTTTACGAAGACCAAATGATAGAGAAATTTAAATCCTTTTGCTCGACTATAGTAAAATTCAATGATGACGAGTGGAAAGCAATGGAGAAATGCCTTGGTGTTAAAACCTTAAAAAAGAACGAACATTTTTTAAGAAGCGGAGAAGTATGCACCAAGATGGGTTTTGTTATCGAGGGGAGCACGAGGTTGTATTTTCTCGTTGATGGTGAAGATATTACGAAAGACTTTTGTTTCGAAAATAGTTTTACGGGATCTGTTGCCAGTTTTCAAACGAAGAAGCCGGCACGGTTCAACGTAGTGGCCATGGAGGATACAAGACTGGTGACCTTGGATTATGAATCACTTGAAAAGCTTTTTGAAACGTACCATTGTTGGAGCAACCTGATACGAATCGTACTCGTACATTTCTCGATACGAAAAGAAAACAGAGAGATCTCATTTCTATTAAACACCGCTGAGCAGCGATATGTTGAACTTGTAGACAGCAATCCAGAGATTCTCCAGCGTGTGTCGTTAAAATACATTGCTTCATTTTTAGGCATCAGCGCTGAAACAGTCAGTCGCATAAGAAATAAGATTGCGGGCAATTGAAGTTGCAGATAGTTTAAAAGATTTAGTTCGATTTTGATCAAGATCAATAAATATGATTGGCTTTAGTTAAAACTTTGTGACTTCACAAAAGACTAAGGCACATGAAAATTTATCTTCTAAGAACATTATACTTATTCCTTTATATGTTCATCGCTTCACAAGGAATGTTTTACCTTGTTGGACTTAATAAAGCACTTCATAACGTTTCACTCTCAGGATTTATCGAACAGCGGAAAGCAATAGATGTAGTCATTGCGGACCCACTCAGGTTTTTATATTTTTCTTCAGCAGGAATCGCCATTCTTATTCTTGCCTTCAGTTTTAAAAATCCCGGATCAATCACTTTCGTTACCGTCTTACTTTCGTTGATATGCTTAGGTGCAGATATGACGCTTGCGATAAAGAAGTCGATTCCAATGAACGAGATTATTAACCACTATCCAGGAAATGGCTATCCTGACATTGCAAAGATAAAGAACCAATGGCTGAACATGATAAATCTGAGAGGTGCAATTGCCATCACAGGACTCATCATTTTACTTTCGGGATTTATAATACAATCATTGCCGAAAAAAACAAACGAAGCCACAACAAGCAACGCACCATCCCATTCTAACAAAGCAACAAGCAAATAAGAATTTCGTTTCTTTGTTGACTCCAACAACATTCAGTTTTACCTTTTGAAACGCCCCCTTTTGAAACCGTCATTCCGCGCCTACACTAGTTCCATGAAATACCAACACTCACGAGCGGAATCCCCATGATTACTCAAGAAATCAAAACAGATGAATCTGGTTTACCTAGTCTATTTCGAAGCATCCAAGCTTACGGCTCGAGGCAACCTCACAACAACGTGCAGTCCTCATGATTGAAACCGTCATTCCGCGCCTACACCAGTTCTATGAAATGCAAACGCTCACGAGCGGAATCCCCATGATTGCTCAAGAAATTAAAACAGATGAACCCGGTTTAGCTAGTCTACTTCGAAGCATGATAAGTTTCGATCCATTACGGATCTTTAACCTTCGTCCTTCTCTCCTTTCTTTCTCCTCTCAATCGTCACTGGTTTTTGAGCCTCTTTCTCTTTACCTGAAGTAGATGTATTGCCAACATATGAAAACTCGATGATCGCACCTCGATAAGAAGTCTTCTGTGGATCTTCTTCTGAGGGACCAGAAGTAACGGCTGAGCTATCAACAGCCACATAAAACTTTAGGCCATTGGGAGCAATAGCCAGATCCCTATACCTTCTGGACTTCGACTTAAAATAAATAACCGTGTCTCCCACTATCTTATCCCCTGCCTCATTTAATTTCAACCGCATAATTTTACCTCCTTTCAGTGTGGGAATGAGCAAGGAATTCTTCCAACCTGGAATTGAAGATGAAGTATAAACATCAATGCTGCTTGGTGCCTCAGAAGGCCAGGACGGTGTCTCCGATGCTCCTTCCTTTATTTCGGCAAGTATGCCCAAAAGAAAATCATTTGAGTTGGGGTACAGCGTTTTGATGGGATTACGGTAAGAGGCACTTCCAATTTTGGCAGCATTAGCCTTCTCATTAACGATGAGCGGATAGGTGGTATTCCAGGGTCCAGGTAAGCTATCATGCTCAGACGCTGCAGCTGCAAGACCATTATAGTTATTATCATCTAGACCAATCACGAGGGGATGGCCATAATTTTTACCGCCTTCAATGATGTTGATTTCATCGTCCGAAAAAGGCCCATGTTCAGAAGAATAAAGCTTTCTAACGCCACCTATATTGGCATATGCGAGTCCTTGCGGATTTCTATTCCCGATCGTCCATACGGCATTCTCATGTTTTCCATTAAATGGATTGTCTTGCGGAATCCATTGATCATATTTTCCATGATCGTTATCAGGCTCTACATTAAACCTCAATATTTTTCCTTCATATCGATCAGGTGTTTGCGCATTGTTTTTTCTATTTCCATTATCAAACTGGCCTGCACCCATATCACCCACCGTGTAAAAAAGGTAAGGTTTATTGTTTACAGAGGCTATCACTAATCTACCCCCATTATGATCGTTGCTTCCAGGAATGGTATCACATAGGATGACAGGATTTTTCAGCTTTTGTGAAGCCACTTCATATTCGTAACGGACAATTTTTGTTTTAAAAAAATGTCCTCCCTGTTCTTTCGCTACTCCCTTGCCTTCTTTTTTTATTCCATCATAATCGAATATATAGGCAAGAAATACATAAGGCTTTCCCTCTAGGAGCTGGGGATGGAGTGCCATTCCCATTAATCCACCTTGCGGCCATGGCTTTCCGCCATCCTTTTCATCAGGTATTTTATCATATCGTGGAAACAGGCGCGCTTCATTTAAATCCAGGAGTACAGTTTTAGATTCATCTTCAGGATTGATTCTGAGAACACGATATCCCTTTGCTTCTGTAACCCACAAATACTGATCAGGGCCATACGTCACCTCCCATGGATCGCTCAGTTGCTTTGCCACAATGCGCATGGAGAATTCCTCGCCTAGTGGTCCCATAACAGTTTGGGAAGTCGCCTGATTAAATAAAACCATCAGGGAGAAAATATAAAAGAGCGTATATGGAGATCTCATTTCAACACAATTAATCAATTCAAACTCACAATATGAACTTAATCATCTACCAAAGCCTTTCCAAAAGCGCCTGCGTGACGGTAGGCACTGTTGCTGCTTCCCTATACAACCTGAAAAGAATGCGGTACGATTAATTCCCCACCTGAAAAAAACTCTTGCCACGTTCGACGCAGCCTTTTTTTTAAAAATCCCGACCGTTTTGCCCAGCTCAATCGTCCAAAGACAAATTTTAAACAAAATGAAAAATCTGAAAGACAAAGTAGCCGTTGTATTTGCCGCATCCGGTGAGATTGCGGGAGCAGTTTCAAAATCATTTTCTCAACAGGGAGCAAAGGTATACGTCACTGCCCGGAACCTTGATGCCGTAAAAGTAGTAGCACAAGGCATTAACGCGAATGGTGGTCATGCGGAAGCCGCGAAGGTAGATGCACTGAATGAGACAGAAATTGACAGCTATCTAAAAAAAATCGTGGAAGACAACGGAAAATTGGATGTCGTATTCAATGGTATCGGGCCTAATTATAATGAGATGGGTGGTCGACCAGCCACAACAGCGGCAACCTTCAAAGAATTTATGGCACCAATTGAAAAAATGTGCGGATCGCAATTCCTTACTTCCAGAATTGCTGCGAAGTATATGATACAAACTCAATCTGAAGGAACCATCTTGCTTCTTACAGCCGCATTGTCCAGGTCCAAGCTTTCCAATGTTGCAGGTATCACGGCCGCGAGCGCAGCGATTGAAGGATTGACACGAGCAATGGCCGCTGAATGGGGAAGAGATGGATTAAAGGTTATGTGTATCTGTCCGGGTGCATTAATGGAGACAAAAAGAATTTCCGGATGGATCGATGCTGCAGCAAAACAATACGGAGTGCCTGCTGAACAGTTGATTGTACAGTACAAAGCTTTCGATATACTAAAGACGAGTCCAACGTTGAAACAAGTGGGTGATACCGCAGCGTTCCTCGCTTCTGAAACAGGAATAGCTTTCAACAGTCATATCGTTGATGTAGATTGTGGGAAGCTGAACATTTTATAATTAAATAGTCCTTCGATAACACATTTTCGGTTGCAGCATGCTCGCGCAAAAGGCTGCAACCTTATTTTATTTAATGAATTGAATGGAAAGAGAAGACATACTAAAATCAGCGATGGCTGGAGACATAAATGCATTCCAGACACTGTTTGCCGAATTTCAAAACCAATTGAAATCTTACCTATATCGTCTGGTTACGGATAGAGGCATAGTAGATGACCTAATCCATGATACCTTTATCAAAGCATTTACCAAGATCTCGACCTTTAACCAGGATTCCTCCCTCAAAACATGGGTATTTAAAATAGCCACGAATCTTGCCTACGATCATTTACGAAGATTCAAAAGATGGCAAACAGATGCTCAGGATCGGGCTGCTGATCTCGCCATAAGTTCGGAAGAGATCAGGCAGGTCTTTTGGATGGTTCACGATAACTCCCCTACGGGAGCTTATGAAATAAGAGAGCATATAGACTACTGTTTCACATGTATTTCAAAGACGTTGCCCATAGAAAATCAGGTAGCGTTTATTTTAAAAGATATTTACGATTTTCAAGTAAAGGAAATTGGCCTTATCCTTGAAAAGACAGAGGGAGTAATAAAACACCTTTTGAACGATGCAAGGAACACGATGACGGATATTTTTGAGCACAGGTGTGCGTTAATTAACAAGAATGGCATCTGCCATCAATGCAGTCATATAAATGAAATTTTCAACCCGAAGCAGAATCAGCAAGAAGAACTGATGAAGTTAGAATTGGTAAAAGCTTCGAAGAAATATAACAGAGAAAAGCTTTTCGAATTGCGAACATTGTTGGTAAAGGGTATTGACCCTCTACATGCTACAGGCACTGACTTCCACGAGGAAATCATGAATTGTCTCAAAACTGCTATTGGCGAGAAAACTGATTTTTTTGATCGAGATGATGATAAAGCAAAGTAAGATGTTGCCATTGCTTCTTTTTAAAGCAAAGCCAAAGTGCAAAACTGAAGAACCTTAAAAATACGTGGTGTCTATAAATTAAGCATCTCTATTAAGTGAAACCAAAATTTTAGTGTTATTTAATATTTGAAATCATGGAATTGGAGGCCAAAAATAAATTAATTTCAGAAATGAAAACAGCCCTAATAGATGGCGCGTTGGGCGACATAAAGCTTGCCACCACAGGGGGGTCAAAAATGGGAGCATTTATTCTTTGTAGCTGTTTAATTGAATATGTTGCAGGCTTTAGATATGGAAAAGGGGAAACAAAAGGAAAGGATTACAGGAACTTTGTATCAGAATACCTAAAGACGTACGACGCAGAAAATCTATATACTGATATGAGGTGTAAGTTAGTGCATAATTATTCCGAAGGGGGTAGTTATAATTTTATGCACGACCGGCGGTATTTACATTTGTATCGTCTAGGTGGATTTGGAAAACTTTGTATAAATCTGGAAGCGTTTATTCAGGATATTGAAAATGCAGTTAATCAGTATTTTTTGGAACTTGAAAAGTCAAAGGAACTATTAAAGTTAGCGTCCTTAAGAATGCAAAAAGTTGGGATATTGAAAGGCTCAAATATTATTGATCAATAAGTTTATACACTCTGCTATTCAGGAATCCCTCAAACAATGGATCACTCTCGCCCCTTTAACTCTCCTCCAACCCCTTTCACTAATAGCTCTTGGAACTTTTCAGTGAGGACAGTCGACTTCATCGAGCTTCACATGAGAGCAACACCTTATCGTTAACGATGACAGTTCATAGTTGATCAACAGTCTCAAACTAATTACTAATCCTTCTGCATTGTCTTTCAACAGCCCCTCCGTCTCGCAACAGCTTTATCTTTATATATAACTTGATTGGCCGAAACTCCATCACCGATTGAGACTCCGATCAGCCCTCCAACTCCCATAGCACCGGCAATGAACTTTGTCTGCCAGGCGGTTGTCTTATAAGTACAAGATGAAACTAATCACGAAAAACCAGCGACAATGAGAAAGCGTAAACTTCTGCTATATCTGTGCGGGATCTTTATTGCCTTACAGGTAATGGCTAACGTTGGGCCTGAGTCGGATACGGTTCGTCATGATACTTCCACCAATGCAACTTTGGAAGCGAAAATTGATGCCTTCAAAAAGACTGGTGTTGAGAAAAAAATTAACACCAATGATTATGACATAGAAGGCACTATTGAATATGCAGAGTCACTGATTGGAACGCCTCACGTCATGGGAGGATACTCACCTTCAGGTCTTGATTGCTCGGGGCTGGTTGCATTGGTCCATGCAAAGTTTGATGTTGAGCTGCCACGCTCATCACATGACCAGGGACGATATGGTACTATTATACCGCAGGGCGAAGAACTTAAACGTGGTGACCTTGTATTTTTTCATTCGACATACAAAAAGCCTCACCTGATTACGCACAGCGGAATCTATCTTGGCGATAATAAATTTATCCATGCCTCTAGCAAACGTGGTGTTACCGTTTCTATTCTGGTAGATTCCGGTTATTATCAAAAGCATTATTTGTTCGCTACCAGGTTAGAAAACTAAGGTTTGGTGAGTCTGCACCCGGACGTTAATCCATCGCTAGTTAAATCAACTAATTTCTATTCTTCCGGAACTACGGCAACAGCATCCATTTCCAGTAAAAAATCAGGTTGTGCCAACGCAGCTACATATACCCCCGTGATGACTGGCGGATGAGGCATTTTTTTCAGGTCTTCCTGAAGCGCCTGAAAAGCTACTCGTGCGTCCTGCCCCTGAACAATATAGACATTCCACTTTATCACGTTGCTGAGAGATGCACCACCTGCCGCCAAAGCGATCTTCAAATTGCTCAAGGTCTGTACTGCCTGAGCTTTCATGTCGCCCTTCCCAACAACCTGCCCTTCGCTGGTGGTAGCATTTTGTCCTCCAACATAAATAGTTTTTAGTGGACCCTTTGTGATAACCAGTTGCGAGTATGCTGGGTTTTTGTGCAAGCCTTCCGGATTGAGGTAGGCAACTTCGCCCTTTGAATGTCTTTCCATATCAGGTTTTTTTTTATTGTTACAACTTACTATGACGATAAATAAAATGAATACCATTGCTACGGTAATAAACTTATCCATGAAATTTATTTTGTGTTTAGTGCCTTAAAGGCGCAGGTGGCACTTGCGTTGATCGTTAATCAACAAGGGGTTACTGGTGCAACTATCTTTGCCTATTTTCAATAAGTGTCATCTCAGAATTATAAAAAATCACAGTGCATCACCAACCTTTTCAAATCATCACAGTTTTACGCTACTTATTCTAAGTAAATGCATGTACACTTCTCGATCAATTATCTCTTTGATTAAAATTATTCCTATAGTTTTAATTGCCCATGATCTTTGACTGGTCCGCACAAACTTAAATCGATCTCGCTATATTTAAAACGGAATGGAAATGTTAGCAATTTTATACAAATGGTAACCTGAATTGGATTGGTCTTAGCAATACCATCTACGCTGGCTAAGAAAGATCTCATAAAAAAGGCTTTGAGGGTTATCCTGCAGGTGCAGTTTAGCATTGAAGAATGATAGTTGGCATTAACAATAGACTGAAATAATAATGTCCATAGATACAATAACCTTTGCTCAACATTTAGAGCGGTACATGTTGCGTACACCGTCTAATATTTCGGCCGGAACATCTCTAATAAAGATAATGCCGTTGAAGGAAATCAGAAGTTATTTAAAATATCCAACAGCATTATTTAAGCCTCAATACAATATCATTATTCACATCACCAACGGAACAGTAAAAGCACAAGTAGGTTTCAATAAAATTAAAGCCGAAAAAAAGTCGGTCATACTCATGCTGTTTAACAAAATTGTAGCCAGACAGTTTTTGTCCGAAGATTTAGAAGGTTTCGTGCTTATTATAGAAGACAATGCTTTAGCCAATCTGCTAGCCAAGTCGCATAGGTTAAAGATCTTTGAAATAGATCCGCATATTTTGCTTTCAGAAAACGATAATAAAACGTTATCCAGTCTAAATAATTTATTGCTTGATGAATCTAAACGCAAGCAACCAAATAATGACTTTACGTACGCCATTGTCCAAGGCGTGCTTATTAAACTATTGGAACAGTCTGCCCGTGCAAACACGATCTCAAGAACAGAAGAAATTGCTTTCAGCTTCAAACAACTGGTTTATCGGCATTTTCAGCAAAAACATAATATTGACTTTTATGCAGACAGCCTAAGTATTTCAGAAAGCTACCTGAACAAGTGTGTTAAATCTGTTTTTCAAAGATCGTCTAAAGCGATTTGGACGGAAACAATCATTCAATATAGCCAGGTACTACTGCAAGACGTCACGAAAGAAATAGCGGAAATAGCTTACACGCTCAATTTTTCAGACCCTTCGTATTTCGGAAGACTATTTAAACAAACTACGGGCGTTACTCCTACTATCTACCGTAAGCGTATGATGCACGATTTGTCCGAGTATATGCCTTAGTAGTGTACATTGCTCACATGATTCATTTTTAGCTTTGTAATCAAAATCAAGTAAAAATGAAGACAGCTAATGTATACAGTTGGACAATTGCATTATTGGGCTTGTTTGCCGGAGGGTGTATTACAATCCTGTTCATATTGGTGCCCTTTTGGTTTAGGTTGCCTCCCGATAACCTGATGCAGTGGTTTACTGACTTCGGCCCAATAGTGGGCATCACCATGCTTCCAATGGAGGTTGCTCCTTTGCTACTCTCCTTAGTTGCTTACTATAAAACGAGAAAGTCTTACCCTGAAAGCAGAACGATGTGGATTGTTGTTAATCTATCAAATATTCTTATTCTTATCAGCTTCCTGGTTTATTTTTTACCCGTGAATCTTTCTTTTGTAGAGCACTCCATCGCTCCAGGTGCTGTAGCTGCTGAATTGAAAAGATGGCAGCTAATTCATATAGCAAGAACAATTTTATCCGTACTAAGTATTGTATTAGCGATACGCATCCACACGAGCCAGGCGAAGAAAACGTACGTCTAAACTCTATTGTATTACACCATTAACAGTCGATGTTTCTTGGAATGACATTATTCCTTCTCACATCATTTGCATTCGTTACAATGAAGATCTAAAAAATGCCCCGGCAACTTCCGCCAGGGTTATTTAACTGTTACTTTTGAAACTCGCAATCTCTCCTACTTCCTAACCTTCTTTACAAACGTTGCGATATCGTTGGAGATTTGCTTGCCCTCACTGTACCCAGCGAAATGTCCGCCTTCACCTTCAGACCAATGAACAATATTTAGAAAGAATCGATTAGCGAATTCTTTTGGAGGAACTCCAGTGATATCAAAGTGTTGGAAGTTGAAGCCAACCGGAACTGCGACTTTGCTAGTGGGTGCCTCGCCGAACCCGCCGGTGTCTTCTGAATAAATTCTCATTGATGAATAAATCTTTTCATTGAACCAATAGAGCGCAACGTTTGTCAATAGTTCATCTTTACTAAATCGTTCTATAAGCGTTTTTTCTTTATCGCCGAAATCATTGTAGAGCTGCAGAAACCACGCCATCAGTGCAGCTGGTGAATCATTTAGGCCGGTGCTCAGTATTTTTGGTTTTGTTGCCTGGATCATGGCGTAGGTACCATCCATCATGGACCATTGATTGATCTTTTCCATTAGTTTTCTCTCAGCCTCGCTCAGATTTTCATTGCTGCTGTACAGGTGATAGTATGGAATATCCGAAAGATGAATTCCTTCGACAGTTTCCGGATACCTGAAAGCAGCCTTTTCTGCGACAAAAGATCCATAGTCGCCACCATGAATGAAGTACGATTTATATCCTAGAATTTCCGTCATTAACGTATGAATGTATGCTGCAGTAGTTTCTGAAGACATAGATGCCGGTGTATCGGAAAAACCGAAACCCGGCAGTGAAGGAATGATAATGTCGAATTGAGGATGTTCTTTTTTGAGAGACTCTGCTACGCTAAGAAATTCGGTAAAATTACTGGCCCATCCATGAAGGAGCAGTACTGGAATATGTTCATTTCCCGAGCCAATTTCTAAAACGAAATGCACATTAAGATCATTAACCTTCACAGTGTATTGCTGAAAGCTATTGATCCTGGCTTCCTGTTTTTTCCAATCGAAGGAATTTGCCCAGTAGCTGGCGATATCTCTGAGGGTAATTACTTCGAGTGCTGGGTTTCCCCACCCTGCATTTGGAGCTTCCTGGATCCACCGTGTTGCGCCGAGACGCTGTTTGAGTTCAGTGATTTGGTTGGCCGAAATGTTTACATTGAATTTTTTCATAGCTGACGTTTTTTGAGTTTGCGAGAATGAAGCAGTGGTACCAATCGCCAAAGCAATTAGCATCGTAGCGATCCTGTTTTCCATATTAGTTGCTGTTGTTTGTGAGCACAAAGGAAAAGCGCCTTGCGACAAGGGTTTGTCAGGGGTGTCAGCTAGTCAATAAATTTTTCAGAAATAAATTTCCTAAATGCCTTTTGTTCCGGCTTGAAGGAGGTGGTTTGCACGCTGTAGTGTTTTATGCGATCAATTCTGAACGACCGGAAGTCTCTTCGAAGCGTGCAAAATGCTACGACGATCCAATCCTCGGAGACAGAATGATAGACCATGTATGGCTCAATAGAACGAACTGTAATTGAACCATCCTCGGAAGTATATCCGATGGTAATAGGTTGCGTTTGTGTGATCGCCACCTGAATGTCAATGAGAGAGGCACTTGTGGATTTCTCACGCTCATTCTTCCCAATATAGATTCTCTGCTCAAGGATCTCCGCTTTTGACTTACTGTGATTGCGTAAGACAGATTTAATTTTCGCAACCGCTCCGCCAAACTCTTTGATAAGTGAGGAGTCCTTGTCACGTTTGATGATCTGCTCCGCGGTAATCAGTGAAAACGCCTCACGTTCAGTAAACATTACAGGAGGAATGTGATATCCGTCCACCACAGAGTAGCCTTTTCCTTCATGAATAGTAATAGGAACTCCCGCTTCTTCAAGGGCCTTGATATCCCTGTAAATTGTCCGAATATTGACGTCGAACCTCTTCGCCAGGAACGGCGCTGTAATCAACGTTTTGCTTTGCAGCTGCGTTAGTATTGAGGCTAATCTCGAAAGTCTTTTCAGGTCTTCACTCACGTGTAAAGCGTAATGCGAAAGTTAAATAATTTTTTAAAACCATTCTGCTGCATTTGCATTTAAATGAACATTATCTGTTACCCAACGCTTAAAAACCATCAACGCGCATTTGCTTATTGGTGAAGAACACTATTAAGGGCATAGTCTAAATTACAGAACGATAGACGCTGGACTTCTGAAAAGGTTGCAAGTGTGTGATGTTTTTTTTGATGGTGTTGAGAAGTTGATACCAACGCCCGAAGAGCAAAACCGATTGTAAGCCACTCATCCCTCGCGAAAGCTATAGGTGCATAAGCCACTTTTAGAGGTAGTCACAGTTATATAACGTGCATTTTGGAATTTACGGCCAAAAGGAAAAATCAGGAGTCTTCTGAAGCGAAATGGCCTGGCGCAACATATTTGGGCATTGGTGAACGTGCTTACATGAAGTTTCCGAAAAACAAGCAGCATCCTTCAGTACAGGTTATGAGTTAGTTTGCCCTTGAAAAAAAACTAATCCTTGTTATTGATCCTCCTTCTGTAACTTCAATGTGCTACTTCCCTATTGCAACGCCCTGAGTGTAGATTACAATTGCCTCACTTTAGCAAAATAAAATTCTGATGTGCATCACAACGGCAAGGATATACTAAGATAACGCAAGCAATTTACCGAGTCCATTAATCATTACTTAAACGCAACCTTCTTCTCGACTCTCATCCTGGAGATAACAGCGCTACCACTGCGGAATTTTGGATCGACCGTGCCATACTTTGCACCGGTAAGCGTGATCAATACACTTGTAATCCCTTGAGGTGTGGAAAAACTTGATTTCGGGATAACAAAAGAACCAGCTTGCATTTGTGCAGGTGTAAGTTCAAAAGTTGGTCCGGGCACTGTACCTGCGGGTGATGTCAGATTAAGTGAGATAGTGAGGGCATCATGAACGTATATATCCTGCCAGGAAATTGTGAGGTCACTACCTACACTGCTGTTGGAAGGAACTGTTAGAGATGTAAAAGTTTTCTGTTGGGTTGTAACCGTTCCGTTGTAGCTTTGACCATTAGCAAGAACCACTTCAAAATCGTAATTGGTATTCAGGTTTACTATTGCTTCAGGAATGTAATAGGTTGAAATATTCAAAATTTCGGTCTCTGACATTTGTTCACCATTCACTTTTACCTTCCCATTCTTTAATTCGACACTTGCCATGTTCTTATCGAATATCGTAGTATGGAGGGCACCAAGCACTGTCCCATTGTCAGTGAGGGTGCGCTCGACAACAAAGTTTGTATGCAAAACGCCGGGATCTGTTATCTCAATATCCGACAAAGCAGATTCACAATTGCTGAAAAATAATGTGATTGAGAGTGCCAACAATGTTACTGCCTGATGTGAGTATTTTGTTATTATGCGGTTCATATCGTAAACAGAATAGTTAGAATTTACTGGCTTCTTAAACAAGGTATTGGTGAATACGGGTAAATGGACAAAAGTGACACCTTCAGCAGAATGCTTGTATAACAATAGTTTGAGATTGAGCTATTTTATGAGTTAAAGTTAATTCGTTACTTTAATTTAAAGTAAAACTTGAGCCTTGGAGTTGTAATCCGAGTTGGGCGTAAGTATTAAAACAAAAAAAGGAGCATGCGCTCCTTCTTTTCTCAGAAATAACATTGGCTTATCCGGCTACGGTCACAGCTTTTGCAGGTTGTGGCTCAGCTTTGACTGACCGTATGTCAAGCACTTCGTATCCCCATTGGCCAAGTACTTTCATTTCTTTTTTATAAACTCCTGAAAGGATGTCCCGACTGTCACGTAAGGCATTGGCAATAGCTTCGATCTTCAGGTCGCGCAGCTGATATGCTTCTAACATGTCTCGCTTTGCTTTTTCGGCTTTGTCATGAAGGGCAGTGGCTTCAGTAATCGTAGGTGTGATGGTTGTCCAGTTCAATGCTTTCAGTACTGAGTTTGCAGCATCAACAGTGTGTTTTGCCTGTACTTTTTTGGCAAGGTCTAACAACTCTTTTGGATTGTTTACGGGGATTTTTACTCTCTTTTTCATATGTGTATTTGTTTAATTTACGTGCGTCAACAATACAAACATAAAAGGCCGCTTTCCCAACTAGTGGGAAAACCAGGCGGCCAGCCAAAGTTTTTGAAAAAGTCTTTTCTGAGAGAAACGATAAGTATGCGGCAAATCAGCGTTTTTTGAGGGTCTTCAAAGGGAAGCAGACAATATTTCAGCAAAATAAAGTCGTATGTCAGCGAAATACAGGTGAATGTCAGTGAAATACGATAGTATTTTGATGAAATCAAGTCGGATGTTGGGGAAATACGACTGAATGTTGGCAAAATAAGATCTGATATTGCCGAAATAAGATCGTGAGGAGTCGAAATACAACTGAATGTTGGTGATATACAGATGAATGTTGCCAATATCCGATCGAATGTTGCCTAAATAAAACTGGATGTGAACAGAAAAAGAGCCGAAGGCTACGAGCTTACTCGCTAACCCAACCTCACAACACTTTATTTCTTAATCAACCTCCCGACAACGTTTAACATTTTACGATGCGTTCACTTCGTTAAATCTTAAATCCTCACCTACTTAAAGATTCTCAAGTCCTTTTGATTCCGCTCTCCTAACCATTATCTTCAACTTTAAGGATACTTGGCGAATGTTATACAAGTTATGTAGCCATGTATTCAACGTAAGAACTGAAATACAATAGTGACGAATAGCTAAAGGGCTAAGGAAGGCAAAGCTTTCATCCTTCAGCACAAGGATTAACAATTTATTTTGGATGTGTTTAAAGAGCCTCATGAAATGAAAAAACCCACTAAAGAAGAGCGAGCCTCTGCTCTGCCCCTGGCAAAGCTCAGCAAGCTCTTCCAACTCATTGCCATTCTGCGCGCAGGACGTTGGACTATCCCTCAACTGGTTGAACGCTTTGACTCCAGCAAGAGCTCCATGTACCGCTACCTCGAGTTGCTGGAAGAATCTGGATTTCACATTGAGAAGGATTTTCACAACCGTTATTTTATTGTTACTACTGAGGATGATCCGCTGCAGGCTCAGTTCACACTCGAAGAACTGAACATGCTGCGTACGCTCGTGCAGGGCGATGCCCGCAATCCCCTCACGGCCATGGTCATGAAAAAGCTTTCGTTGAACTCAGAGGTAGATCGCATGCCGCGCTTATTTCTGAAAGCACATCTCGGCAACCTGGTGGAGCAGCTAACGGATGCCATGCGTACCAAACACCAGGTGATGCTGAAGAACTATCATAGTGCAAACAGTGATAAGGTGAGTGACCGCCTGGTAGAGCCGATTCATTTTGGTGATAACTATGCCACCATCGTTGCGCTGGAAGTTGCTGACAAAAAGTGCAAGCAGTTCAAGCTCGACCGCATTGGTGAAGTACAGGAAACACACCAAGCGTTTGCTTATGAAAGTCTGCATGAAGCAAAACAAAATGACATCTTTGGTCTTGCAGGCGAAGCCTCACAATGGATTACACTTCAGCTCAGTGCGAGAGCTTACCTTTTGCTGCGCGAAGAATTCCCCATGGCCCTTCCCTATCTTACACGTAGCGAAGACGCTTACGCCTTCAAGGGACCCGTTGCAGGCTACAGTGGCATTGGCAGGTTTGTGCTAGGACTGATCGATGAAATAGAAATTAAAGCACCCGGGGAGTTTAAAACTTATATAGACGAGAAGCTAAATCCTAATAAAAGAAGACATTCGATCTCGTCAAAACCACTTTAGTTGATTCAATATCATGAGCATAGAAATCGCTCACTGCTCCCATACCCGCTCGATGCTCAGGATTCTAAATGAACGTGAGTGCGTGTTGCCAATCAATTCAAACCTCTCACCATCCTCAGCACGAAATGCGCTTCTCGCTGGATGGCTTACCGTTAAAGCTGAAGTTCGATTGGTTTACTCCGACCTCAAAATGTTCACCGGATTCACGACTGCGGCCTTGATGGCCTGATAGCTTACTGTGAGCAGCGCGATACCGGTTGCGATCACTCCAGCGAGTGCAAAGATCCACCACTCCATGTCTATGTGATAGGCATACTCCTGCAGCCACCAGTTAGCGCCAAGCCATGCAATGGGGAATGCAAAACAACAAGCGATTAAAACGAGTTTCAGAAAATCTTTAGAGAGCAAAGCCATGATGCTGAATAGGGTCGCCCCTAAAACTTTTCTCATGCCGATTTCCTTGAGCCGTTGTTCAGCGGAAAATGTGGCAAGTCCGAAGAGGCCGAGGCATGCGATCACTACGCTTGCGAGCGCAACCCAGCCGAGAATAGTTTGGCTGCGCTGATCTTCAAGGTAAAACCGCGCTAGCTGATCATCGAGGAAGTGGTATTCGAACGGCTCACGTTCATCGTTCGCTATCATAATTGCTTTAAGCTTGTCGAGCGTAGCCTGAATGTTCTGAGGTTGGATCTTTACAGAATAATAATCGATAGGATGAATTGGATTGTCATGATATGCGATGATTAATGGTTCTATCTTCTCCCGCAAGGATTGAAAATGAAAATCCTTCACAATGCCTACCACACGCGGCTTAAATGAAGCGTTGACGTCATCATAAATGGGGGTGAAAGATGAACTACGGGCACGCTGTGGAATATCAACAACTTCTTCTGAAGCATCCGTAATACCTAGCATTTTCGCTGCAGCCTCGTTGATCAGGATGGCGGAAGTATCATTATCATTCTTGAAATTCCTGCCGTGGAGCAACTTGATCTCATAGGTGGCGAGAAAATCATGATCAGCACCAATCGCATACGCTACCTGGTGTTCGCCAGCACTTCCCTCCTTCTTGAGTTTAACTCTCTCCAATGTTTTCCATTCTCCAGGTACGCGCGATGTTACTGACACATGCTGTACGGCAGCTACCTTCGACATCTCATTCTTCACCCATTCAAAGTTTGCGCGAGCCTTCACTACATTCACGTCAATCACTACCATCAGTTCCTTATCGAAGCCAAGATTGCTGTTGTTTAGAAAACGTATCTGCATGAACAGCACAATCGTCCCGATGATCATTACGGTTGAAATCGTGAACTGCAACACCACCAATGCTTTACGCACGGAGAAATCACCAGCGCTTTTCAGTTTCAAACCTTTCAAAAGTGAAACCGGGTTGAAACTGGAAAGCATCATCGCTGCATAGCCACCGGATAGCAAACCAATTGCAATGATCAGTGCTACAGCAGCCGCCCAGAAACGTAAGCCCACTGAGGTAAAAAGCGAAAAGTCTTTATTCACAAAGTTATTGAAAGCAGGAAGCAAAAGATTGACAATGAGCAAAGCAACCAGAAAAGCGATCACTGTTGTGATCAAAGATTCAACAAGAAACTGCTTTACGAGATTACCTCGCACCGCTCCGATTGCTTTTCGAACGCCGATTTCCTTGAGTCGGCTGGACGCGCGTGCAGTGGTGAGGTTGGTATAGTTGATACCTGCGATAAGCAAGACAAAAATGGCTGTAAATAAGAACACAGTAACATAAACAGGATTTCCCTGGGGAATGCTATCAACATTTGAATTTCGCCCGCCATCAATGATCCCTTCGGATTTCAAGTGCACGTCCTTCAATGGCTGGAGCTCGTACGAAAGTGTAGTGCCAGGTTCGAGCGATGCATTGGCATGAACAAGACGAGTCATTTTACTGGAAACAGAATCAGGATTGGTTTCGGGCCGGAGCAATGCGTAAACGGTATAGCTTGTTGAAGCCCAATCGCTCTCTGCATCACGCATGAACTCCTCGTTACTGTATCGCGTTGACTCAGAGAGTACACTGGTAAAATTAAAGCTCGAATTCTTTGGGTGACTTTTCAAGACACCGGTGATCTTCATCGGAGCCTGCATGTGGTTGAACTGCAAATTTTTATTAATCACATCCGTTCTTCCGAAGATCCGCATAGCGAGGTCTTCTGTAATCACGATAGAGTTTGGCTCTTTTAAGGCGGTACGTCTGTCTCCCTCAATCAATGGGAAATCAAAAATCTGGAGGAAGTACTGATCTGCTACAGTGATTGTCTCCTGAACATTAACAGGATTCTCAGGATCAACAAGATTAGCACGCCCGACTCGCTGCATGCGTGTTGTCTTCTCTACTTCTGGAAATGTATGCCGTGATTCCTGAGCAAGCATATACCCTGCTGCCGCAACCGTTGTGGCTTCATTGCTTGGATTTTTTTCGTGGGTAATTACACGATAAATTCTTTCCCCTTGCGTATGCTGATTGTCGAAGTTGAGTTCGTCATACACATAGAGACCAATCAATAGGAAACAAACCATGCCGAATGTAAGGCCCAGTACATTTAGTGTTGAGTAGAGTTTGCTTTTCCAGAGGTTTCTCCACCCCATAATAAAATAACTTCTGATCATGCCATTGTGCGTTATAGGTTGATGAATAGTAGCGGACCGGATAATTCCAGGTCGGAAGAGTAATAGAACGTCTTTGAACAGGCGCAAATTCGCCTGCGTTCTCCCGAGGTCTGCGACTCTTCTATCATAAATTTCAAGCAGATCTCCTTCAATGTCAGCGTGATATTCTGGTTTACAAAACGATTTGAGAAAACGCAAGATGAAACGTGGTGGCTCAGTTCTTTCCATGGCATTCTATTTAAGCTTCAACACGAGTTTAGGCAGCGCCTTCCAAAGTTCGTCACGCGATTCTTTGCTATAGTCCAGTGCTTTTTTTCCGTAAGCCGTGATCTCGAAGAAAAGTTTGGGTCGTCCACGTCTGCTTTCGGTTGAGTCCCCGAGGTTTGATTTCAGGAAGCCTTTCGATTCCAATCTCCGTAACGTGATCTGCAATGCACCGATCGTTACTTCCCTGTCAAGCCGTTGTTCGATCTCATCCTTAATCGTAACTCCGTAAGCATTGCCGTGCAACACCCCTACCGTAAGAAGAACGATCTCTTCGAATTCGCCAAGTTGTATACGTTTCATTAATTAATAATACTATTACGTAGTAATAATAGGGAGGGTTTTGTAATAATACTAGGTTGTAGTATTAAATATTTAGAATTAAGGAGAAGTTGGTATCTCGTAAATTTACATCGATACAGTAAGAAACAATCACAAGAAATGATCTGAATTTACTTTTGGTCTGGGAAGATTTATTAAATTACCCAATAGAATGAAGATTTACGGAAAGTTTGCTAGACTGGACTCTTTCCAGTCAGAAGGAATCAAATTTTTAGAAGTTGAAGGAATTGAATTCTTTACTGATTCATCAACTCATATAGCAAGCTTATATTTTGAGCGACTGAAGTGGAGGAAAGATAAGTATTTGCTTTCGTTTTTTGTCGGGGATAAAGAAGAGTGCATTATCGAGTTTACGGGTTACTTTATCAGAAAAATAAATATTGAGTTTTCAAAATTTAAACACTGGTCATATGGCCGTTATTTAACTGTTGATGACCAAAAGCTGAAAGTAGATACCGCAACGAAAAAATTAAAGTTTTTAGAATAATTGACGGGAGAGAAGTTAAGATAGGGATCGCTGAAAATTATATGAAAATGTATTTGATAAGGAAGAATACTATATATCCTTTGCATACGAAGATGATTTATGCCTGTTCGTTATTCTAGCATCAATACTTGTAATAACAACAGAGATTATTAACGAGGGAAGTTCATGGTGATTCCTTTTGAAAACGGTCATTCCCTGACTTCAGTCGTGCCGGCACCCATGCAGGAATGTTCTATAATTCTGCATGCCCTAAAAGTATTTGAGGCTTAAAGAATACTGTTCTATATCTAATCTGATATAGACATGAAAAGACATCTCCGGTTTTTACTTCCCATTATTCCCATTCTTATATTGATCACTTTCTGTTTTATTAACGGAACACGCTACATGCTTAATGGAAGTTTTAACAGATCTCATTTATACCTACATGATTTATGAATTCAATTTTTTTGCATACTATTATGAACGATGATTTTCAATTTTAATGGCATGATGGGTATTACAACAAAATTTTGCTTTGTATGTCAGAGGTAATAAGGTTTCATATACTCGCCCATATTTTAATTTCGTTTACGGGTGCTTTGCTTTTAATGGCGATCTGGTATAATATCAGTGATCGTTTTAAACAGATCCTGCAGGAGGACAACTCTCCCAAACGTGTTGATAAAGGGTTGCTGTATTTAAGTCTCGCCATCTTTGTCTGGGTAGTTGCCGGAGGCTGGGCTTACCTGGGCAATGAATCCCATTTTTCTCAAACATTATTATTCAAGACGGGGACTAATTTATTTTCCATCATAAATGACCTCTTCCTGTTTCTAGCCTTATGCTATGCTGATCATGCTCCTCGGTTAATCCATAAGCATAAAAAGAACAGTACGCGTATCGTTGTGCTCATATTGATGATGGGTGTGATTACTTGTCTTATACCGGCATTTCTAGGCGAAAACAACGAGGTGAATGGTTTGAGAATAAGCGCACTTCCTGACCTGATCTTATCCGGCTTTTTAACTTTTCTTTTGATCGTTACTTTCTACAGAACTTTTGCAAACAGAGGATTAAAGATCGTTGCCGTTATTTCAGTTATTGCCATCGTTTTTATATTCGTTTCCATCCTACCCGATGTCTTTCCGGATTTGTATGATGATTTTACAAAAGACCTGATAAAAATTACGGCTAAAACTTCTTTCATCGCCATCACATTGGTAATGGCAACCAGCTGGGTTATTCAACTTGCGAATACACCTAAACCAGATGAGATGATGATCAGTTTTATGGACTGGTCATTAATAAAAATTACGATCCCATCTAAAAAAGTATTTGGCGCCACCATTGAATTTGGTTCTAAGACAACGCAGTATACTAACCTGTTTAAATTTGCCATCAGAAGGAAATATGGAGGTGAGACTGCTCAGAGTATTTTGATTGGTTTGGGTGGTGAAATAAACAATCAAACTTACCTCAGCCGGATTATCGATAACATGAATGAAATATTGCAACTGGAAGACGACCGGAAATTAGATAGAAAAGATCTGTTTACATTTATCGGCCAGGGCAGGTATCGGCTTCGCATAATTCCCGAGAACATCAAAATTGATGAAACGTTATTGAAGGAATTTATTAACACGCCAGCAAATCAAGAGTACAATGCTATCGTAATTTAAGGTAGCTTTTCTAGCCGTAAAGACGGCGAGTACGCCAAGAATCGCAGAGCTCGTGCGGTATTTCCCTTGCGCACCTTTGCATTCCTTGCTTCCTAGCGGTAAAAGGAATCCACTGGAAATCAATCTTCTAACCACGTTGTAATTAACTGTAACTGCAGTTACACATTCTTTCATCAGATTACTATTTGCTATTCTTTACAACAACGCTGGCCCCTGCTATGTCCCTACCGATACATTTGGACATTACTAAAACATCCAACGATCTATGGCAAATATCTGGCTTAAGAAAAGTATTGCACAACTTGTGAATGATGTATCGCGCGATGAAAAGGGTTTGAAAAGAACCATCGGTACCATGGGGCTTATTGCGCTTGGTATCGGTGCTATTATAGGAGCTGGATTATTTACGAGTACAGCAGAAGCCATTGCAAATCATACCGGCCCTGCTGTGACAATTAGTTTTATGATTGCAGGCATTGGTTGCGCTTTGGCAGGCTTGTGTTATGCAGAGTTTGCAAGTATGATCCCAGTTGCCGGCAGTGCATATACCTACGCCTACGCAACGCTTGGTGAATTCATTGCATGGATCATCGGATGGGATCTTGTACTTGAGTATGGTGTTGCTTCTGCCAAAGTAGCCACATCATGGTCGGAATATTTGAACAAATTGCTGAGCAATGTATTTCATGTTCAGATCCCTTACGAGTTTTCACATTCGCCATTTCAATATTCTGCTGAGGGAGTTCAAGGAGTTATGAATCTTCCAGCCATGTTCATTATCCTGTTGTTATCACTTGTATTGATTCGAGGAGTAAAAGGCTCATCGATGGTCAATGGAATCATCGTGATCGTTAAAGTAGGAATCGTTTTGCTGTTTATTGGTTTTGGCTGGTCGCATATCAATCCGGCCAACTATGACCCTTATATACCTTCTAACATAACTGATGTCTCTGGTGAATTTGGCTGGACTGGTATTTTTGCCGGAGCAGGTGTAGTGTTCTTTGCTTTCATTGGCTTCGATGCTGTCTCTACCGCTGCACAAGAATCCAAAAATCCTCAACGTGATATGCCGAGGGGTATCTTGTTATCGCTTTTGATCTGCGTGGTGTTGTATATTCTTTTTGCTCACGTGCTTGCTGGTGTAGCGAACTACAAGGAATTCAGGACCGTTGGTCAGGAGGCTTCTATCACCTATGTCATCGATACTTATATGAAAGGTTATGAATGGCTCTCTACCTTAGTTACCGTTGCTATTCTTGCCGGATTTTCTTCAGTGATACTCGTCATGCTGATGGGACAATCGCGCGTGTTCTTTTCAATGTCGAAAGATGGATTGGTACCTAAGGTGTTTTCTCAGCTACATGCTAAATTTAAAACGCCATGGAAATCAAATGTGTTGTTTTTCATTTTCGTAGGATTTATTGCTGCGTTTGTTCCTGCCTCCATCATATCGGACATGACCGTAATCGGGACCCTGTTTGCCTTCGTACTTGTTTGCTTGGGCATTATCGTTTTACGTAAAACAGATCCGGCTATCCCAAGGCCTTTCCGCACACCCTGGGTACCTGTGATTCCTATTCTAGGGATTCTTGTTTGTACTGGATTGATCTATACACTTGGCCCTGCTAATTGGTTGAGATTGATCATCTGGTTGATTATTGGTGTTTTTATTTACATTGGCTATGGCGTTAAAAATAGTAAGCTGCAGCAGGATACATCAAGGAAATTACAATAGCTATCATTGTTGAAACGTGTCTCACTTCTTGATGTCATTATTTAATTTCTGACCTGAAACATCTTAATTGAGACGCCGAAATACTTCTTGAACTCAGCGCTGAAAGATGAAAGGCTTGGTAGTGCAGATCCAGATATATATCCTTCCAATCCCACCATGCAGTCGGCTGACTAATGTATTTTTACGTTGCGCACTGTCGCGTTTGTTCAGTGCTGGATATTAGATTGCAAGAAAAGTAATGGACAGAAGACGTAAAAAGCTTTGAATCCCTCAGCGCCTTCTATGTTTGACACTGAGGGAAAAGGAAAAGCAATTCTTAAAAATCCGTTGACGTGGCTAGTTCTCTTACAGCTTCGAGATCTTTTTGCACTGCCTCGATTTTCTTTGCAGCGGTCTGGTAAGCATCTTTGCCTAAAAACAAATGCAATGGAGGTGCGTTGTGGTTTGTGATCTCAATCATTGCTTTCGCTGCTTTATCAGGATCGCCTGGCTGGTTTCCGTTGTAACTGCTTTGATGAACAGCCTGCATCTCCCTAACAGCTTTATATTCAGCAATTGGATGAGCCGGAACGGCAAGCGAAGAATCAAGAAAGTTAGTGCGAAAATATCCGGGTGATACAATGGTCACATGAATGCCAAATGACCTTACCTCTTCTGCCAGCGATTCTGAAAAACCGTGCACGGCAAATTTGGTAGCGCAATAAATTCCAAAGGCTGGATAGCTACCTGTAAATCCGCCAATAGAGGCAACGTTAAGAATATGGCCTCCACTTTGTTTTCGCATCTGTGGCAACGCCTTCCGGATCACGTTTAATGCACCAAACACATTTACTTCAAAATTTCCACGGGCCTCTGCATCCGTTAACTCTTCAAGTCCTCCAATTAGTCCAAAGCCTGCATTATTCACCACCACATCCACTGCCCCGAACTTTGCAACAACTTCAGCAATTGATTTCTCAACCTCAACTTCGTCTGTCAGATTCAATGCTAGCGGCAAAAAGTTATCTGACTTAACACCTACTGCTTTTTCAAGCTCTTTAACATTTCGCGATGTTGCGGCGACCTGATAGTTCTGTTTTAATAATTCTTTTACGAGTGCGAGGCCTAATCCTTTTGATGCGCCTGTCACATACCATACTTTGTTTTTCATAAGCTTTTGTGTTTGTGTTTTGTAATACAAAGCTATTGCACACCCATACCGTTATTATTACCGAGATGAAACAGATACTTGTACAAATGAAACAATCGCAAAAGAACTACAATGGCCGCGTCATCTTCGTGATGACATGTATGAGCTCGATAAAATAAAGACGGAGGAGTTCGCGTGAAAAGATATACGAGGATGATTGTTCTTCTTCAATCTTTTTAAAAATTCCGGATACAGCTTTCGTTTGAATGGTATTCAATGGGTACATGATGGTTCCATTGAAATGAGACTGCCGTAAAGCTTCAATGTGATTTTGAGTTTGCTTGGCTAAGAAGTTGCGAGGCAAAACACACACTGTAGGATTTAAATACTTCGTACTGTAATAATAAATGACATAAAAGTCACCAGATACAATGAGCGAAATCATAAAGCGCTTTATGCTCTATAAGCAGATGGTGTCATACTTGTATGCTTCTTGAAAAAGTGATTAAAATGAGCAGGTTCTTCAAAACCTAGGCTGAAACTTATCTCTGCAATATTCCAGTCTGTATGTTTTAGCAATGCAAGCGCTTCGCTGGTGAGCCTTTCGTAGATGAGTTCACTCGTTGTTTTGCCTGTTGTCAGTCTTAACGCTCTGTTCAGGTGGTTAACATGTACAGAAAGATGTTCTGCAAAATCTTTTGGCGACCGGAGTGTGAATCTTTGCGCAGGTGACTCAATTGGAAATTGTCTTTCGAGCAGTTCAGTGAAGACTGAAGTGATTCTTGAGTTGGCGTCTGCATGCTGATAAACAGTTTCTATCGGCTGAATCTTTAAACCATAATGGACAATCTCCATAACATAGTTTCGGATCAAATCATACTTGTATACGTAGTCTGACTTTATCTCCTCAAGCATTTTCTGGAAAACTGCTGACACATACTTGTCTTGTGCCTTGTTGAGCGTATAGCTAGGCCTGTTTCCTAATACAAACATGGGAAAGTCTTTAATGCTACCGCGGATGTGTTCCGTGAAGAACGACTCTTTGAAAATGCAAAAGTAACCGGTGAGATTATCTGAAAGTGCTTCGAAAGTATAAGGAATAGTAGGATTGAAAAAGATCAATGTCGTGCCATTGACCTCGATGCTTTTGTCAGCATAATGGTACACATGATTGCCGCGCAGCAATGCGATCTTAAAGAAATCTCTCCGGCTATAGCGTACCGGCTCCTTGCCTGGTCCCACACAGTCTTCCGTGTGAAAGACATTGAAGTGTCCCAGGTCATTCTTGACATTTGCTGGTAAAGCATTTAATTTGTCCTTATAGAATTCTTCTAGTGTTAACGTTTTCATGTAGCGTCATTAAATCTAATGTACAATTTTTGATGAATGTGTTTTTAACATTGCCAACTGGGTCTTGCTATTCCATTATCCATCGACCTTCAGGTATTTTTTCCTGGAAAGCATTTATACAAACAAACTTCTTAGTAACAAGATTGGTGATGCAATTTGTAACAAAATCCCGTTACATAGTTGCTTAAGTCAACCAAATACTTGCATAAATCAAACAATGGATGGATCGATCACGCATCTGGACATCTTGTATAGATTTCCGACGTCATAGACGCCAACTATATATTCATAAAGACAATCAATTTGATTTATAATGGCTGCTTTCGCCATCTTTGGGATTATTTAGTGTGAACAGCACTAAATCAATCTCGTAACACACAATTAATCTATAAGATGGAAAACTCCACACCTACCAAGCAAAAATCTTTAAACGTAAATGACAGTGAAGCCAAGTGTCCCTTTAGCGGTGGCTCTTTAAAACAAACCGCAGGTGGCGGCACAAGGAACCGTGACTGGTGGCCTAATCAGCTAAAACTGAACATTCTTCGTCAACATTCTTCCCTCTCCAACCCCATGGGCGAGTCGTTTAACTATGCGGAAGAGTTCAAATCACTGGATCTGAAAGCGGTGAAGAAAGACGTTTTTGATCTGATGACGAAATCTCAAGACTGGTGGCCAGCAGATTACGGTCACTATGGACCTTTCTTCATTCGTATGGCGTGGCACAGCGCAGGCACTTATCGCATTTCTGATGGCCGTGGTGGCGCAGGTGCTGGCATGCAACGTTTTGCACCACTCAACAGCTGGCCCGACAATGCGAACCTTGACAAAGCACGTTTACTGCTCTGGCCAGTTAAAAAGAAATACGGTAAGAAAATCTCCTGGGCTGACCTCATGCTCCTCGCAGGTAACTGCGCACTTGAGTCGATGGGCTTCAAGACCTTCGGTTTTGCTGGTGGACGTGAAGATGTTTGGGAACCTCAGGAAGAAGTTTATTGGGGAGCTGAAGCTAAATGGTTGGACGACAAACGTTACACAGGCGATCGTCAACTTGAGAATCCACTTGCTGCAGTTCAAATGGGACTCATCTATGTAAATCCGGAAGGTCCTAATGGAAAACCTGATCCACTCGCATCAGCACGTGACATTCGCGAGACCTTTGGCCGTATGGCGATGAATGATGAAGAAACTGTCGCGCTTATCGCGGGAGGTCACTCATTCGGTAAAACGCATGGTGCTGCAGATCCAGGAAAGCACGTTGGTGCAGAGCCGGCTGGTTCCAGCATTGAAGAGCAAAGTTTGGGTTGGAAGAACAGCTTTGGCAGTGGCAATGGAGTGCATACCATTACAAGTGGTCTTGAAGGTGCATGGACAACAACACCAACAAAGTGGAGTAATAATTTTTTTGAAAACCTGTTCGGCTTTGAGTGGGAATTAACGAAAAGCCCTGCTGGAGCACATCAATGGAAACCAAAAGGTGGTGCAGGTGCAGGTACAGTGCCAGATGCGCATGACTCGTCTCTGCGTCATGCACCAACAATGCTCACTACTGACCTTGCTTTAAAGGTTGATCCGATCTATGGAAAAATCTCAAAGCGGTTTCACGAAAACCCTAACGAGTTTGCTGATGCGTTTGCGCGGGCATGGTACAAACTTACACACCGCGATATGGGACCACGTGTGCGCTATCTGGGAAGTGAGGTTCCATCAGAAGTGCTCATCTGGCAAGATCCTATTCCTGCAGTTACTCATCAATTGATTGACGATAACGACATCGCTGCGCTGAAGAGCAAGATACTTTCATCAGGATTGTCTGTCTCTGAACTGGTATCTACTGCATGGGCGTCAGCATCAACCTTCCGTGGTTCTGATAAGCGTGGTGGTGCAAATGGTGCACGCATTCGTCTTTTCCCACAACGCAACTGGCAAGTGAACAACCGTGAACAATTGGCGAAGGTATTGAATACACTTGAAGGAATTCAAAAAGAATTTAACACTGCGCAATCTGGCGGCAAGTTAGTGTCCCTCGCAGACTTGATTGTGTTAGGTGGATGTGCAGCTATTGAGAAGGCCGCCAAGAATGCTGGTCATGATGTGAAGGTCCCTTTCACTCCCGGACGTGCAGATGCTTCCCAAGAGCAAACTGATGTAATGTCATTCGCTGTACTCGAGCCAAGTGCTGACGGATTCCGCAATTACTTGAACGGGCATCACACAGCATCGGCAGAGGAAATGCTTATTGACCGCGCGCAATTGTTGACACTCACTTCACCAGAACTCACCGTGCTCGTTGGAGGTATGCGTGTGCTGAACACTAACTTCGATAAGTCTCAACACGGTGTATTTACGAAGCGGGCTGAAACACTCACGAACGACTTCTTCCTTAACTTACTTGATTTCGGAACAACCTGGAATGCAAGCTCAAGTTCAAAAGATGTATTCGAAGGTCGCGACCGCAAGACAGGCACGATAAAGTACACCGCGACGCGCGTTGATCTCATCTTCGGCTCCAACTCAGAACTAAGAGCAATCGCTGAAGTATATGGATGTGAAGACTCGCAAGAGAAGTTTGTGCATGACTTCATAGCAGCTTGGAACAAGGTGATGAACCTTGATCGTTTTGACTTAGTTTGATTTTAGTTTAGAATGTAATATGAAGGTGGCCTAGAAACGGGCCACCTTTTTTGTTGTGGTACTTCTATTGAAACCGACATTTATGGTGAAGTCATCATGCCGCGACTAAGCTTGTAATCGTGGGTCCCAACAGAAAGTGTTTTGCTTTTTATAGAAAGTTGCGCAGTCGCGGGATGACGGTTACAACGAAAGCTCATCGTTATGCGTTCGCTTTTCTTACTTAATAACCCTAGTTCAAAAACGTAGGCAGTATTTAAATTTATTTTCATTAAATCTTCTGATCTCGATTATTTTTGGGTCTAATTCATACTTAGTGAAATCAATTCTTTCTTTAACAATTGCAGCTTTTTTTTGGGGACTAAATTTTCATCTTGCTAAGGTGATGTTACAAACAGTAGGATCAATAGAGGCTGGCTTTTGGCGATACCTCTTTGGCGTAGTCCTTCTTGTAGTAGCAACGAATATTACCAGAATATCACTCGATGACATAAAAAATAACTTAACAGGAATTTTACTAGTTGGTGGCATTGGGTTATTTGGATTTAATATGTTTTTCTTTTGGGGGCTTTCAAATACTTCTGCTGTTAACGCTGCGCTCATCATTAGTCTGAACCCAGCCCTTACGTTGATTTTATCCAATAGGATTTTAAAAACACCTTTAACCGGAAAATCAATGATAGGAATCGTTATCGCCCTTTTCGGTGTCTTATACCTCATGACGCAGGGCAATTTCTATAACCTCCAACAACTGCGCTTTGGATTAGGTGACATTTTAATTCTCATTGCTAATGTATTGTTTGCACTCCATCACGTATGGGTAAAGAAATATTCCACTGGCATCTCCATTAATGTTTTTACCACACTAACAAACGCTGTTTGCATGATCGGTTTTTTGATCGTTGCTGTATTCACAGGAATGAAAGATATTACAACCTACCCTTCATCTTTTTGGTTGTCAGTAATTGGTATTGGATGTGTAGGTACTGGTGTGGCATATTTACTTTGGAATAAGGCTATCAAAGATATTGGAGCAGACCGAGGAGGAGTTTTTATGAATGTTGTTCCGCTATCGGCAGCCGCCCTTTCCGTATTATTTGGTGAACATCTATACTTTTATCATTTCATTAGTGGGCTTATTATTCTTACAGGCGTAACACTAACATTAAAAAGAAGAGGATTTTTGTCTTCCGCGACTTCTCCTGAAAAGGGCTGATGTTAGCATCCCAAGACACATAATTAGATCTGCCGACAGTAAATATATATGCTACAAACCTTTGTAGATTTAAATTAGTGCGAGGCTGTAGTTCAATTCATATTCAGGACCATCAATACAATGAAGAAATTATATTTCATACTCCCATTGTCAATGTTTATATTAATCCTCTCATGCCCGCATGAAAAGAAAAATTCAGTATATCACAGTCTTTTTAGGTTAGGATACAAAAAAGAATCTTCTTCGACTGGTCCTTTAATGAATAGTGGATTTATATTTCAATTAAATGACACTGCAAAACCTTTGTTGATAACCTGTCACCATGTTGTTGCTGGCTATGGTGAAAAAAAATACTATTCATGGAACGAATTGGAAGAACACGTGAAAGACGCCTGGCTCTGGAGTCAACATGACAGCAGTTTGAATTTTCATATCGGAAAGAACATCCCTATTCGCGGTGCCAAGGCTTCGCATTTAGATCTTTCCGTTTTTACAATGCCCATATTCGATAATTTGCGCATGATAAAACCGGCCCCAATTGCTGCACAACCTGTGCGATACAGTTTACCTTTTTGGCAAATTGTGGTTTGGTGAGATTCCAGGATTCAACCACCCCGCTATTGTTACTTTTGCTGATGATAGCTTAGTTGTCTATGAATTCTTAACCTCCAAGAAAATAAATTGAGTGGCACCAGTGGCGCTCCTGTTTGAATAAAGATAACAATCTGGTAGCGATGGAAGCCTTACTTTTCTCAATGAAGAAGTAAAGAAAAAGGTTGTAGAAGAATTACCATTTGTTAACAAGCTTAATTTCAAACCCGGAAAAACATATGCGGTTGGCATACCAGTTGAGTTGATAAAGACAAGTTTACATAAGAACTTTTAGCAATGATTTGAAGTGGTGAAGTAAAGAGCTAAGATATAGCCGCTAAAGACATCATTCATCTGTATACCGTACCTAAAAAGAGTGAATGCTTAACTCACTCTTTGAAAGTAACCTTGGCAATCTTTCCGTCTTTTACCTCGTAAATAGCCACGGCATTAAAGATCTTATCGTTGAATTTCACACGTTCATGATCAATAATGGTATTATTCAACCTGATTCGATCAACAATTTCGCAATGCAGGTACTTCAGGTTTTTAAACATGTCTTCGTACATGGGCCGCATCTTCTCCTTCCCTTTCCCGATAAGGCTATCAGGAAAATTGTAAAGCTCGACATCATCGGCATACGTTGCGAGGAATGCATCAAGGTTCCTGGCGTTGTAGGCATTGAGTTGCCGCTGCACAAGCATCTCTGGTGTCTCCTGAATCAGCGTATCTGTTTTCAATACCTTACCAGACTTGATCACATATTCAGCAGTGCTTAATCCTGAAATATTATCAAGTGGATTTTGGAGAAGTACAACAAGATCGGCTTTCTTTCCTTTTTCAATTACACCAGTATTTTGGTTAAAACAAATTGCACTATTCAATGTGGCAGTTCTAAGGATTTCGGCATTTGACAGTCCGGCCTTTTTCATCGCTTCCAATTCTATAATAAATGATGACGCATGCATAGTGCCAATGTTGCCTGCATCAGTGCCAGCGACCACGTTAACTCCTGCCGCAAATGCTTTCTTCAGGTTTACAGCCATTACTGAAATCAACATGCGAATAAGAGGGAAGATTTTTCATCGCGCGAACTCTTTTAAAGCTCACAGGAAGATCTTTTTCATGCATATGTTCAGGGTCGCTGAGGGAAGCGTATACAAAAGGGTTGGCAAAGTACAAATCATTCAAATGGTTTTTCAGTTTCCCGGTAACTGCATCGTAGTATCCACCCGCCACAACCAGTGTGGGAATGTAACTAACTTTCTTGCTCACAAGTTTTTTGATGAATTGGTCCGTAATGATCTGGTCTTCTACACTATGAACGAGAATATCAGCACCTGCATCAACAGCTAGCTCAGCAGTCTTGAGTTCAGTGGCATGGACGGCAAGTTTAAGCTTTGCCTCATGTGTGCGCTTAGCAATATGCTGTACCACAGGGTAAGTTTTTTCAGCAGGTAATTCGGGGGTCACAATGTACCAGATTTTGATATAATCAGGCTTTAAAGGAAGCATTTTGTCAAGCAGAGAATCAGCCTGAGCAATGGTGGTTGTTTTAATGATTGGAGGTTCTCCGTTGTCAAGTGGTTTGTCATCAACCATTGAAAATAACGGACCGGTGACAAGCACTGTGGGCGACACGACTTTTGTACTAATTGAGTCGCGTATGTTAAAATTGCTAAATGGACCACCAACATCTGCAATGGTGGTAATGCCCATGCGCAAGTATCGTCTGAAGTAGTCTTCAGTATTGTTAAAGGTAAAATCTCTCTCCTGTTGATATGGTACAAGTTGGGTAAAGTCGAAAGCATCCGGCCTTGTATACAATCCACCAGACTGGAAAAAATGAATGTGAGCATCCGTCAATCCTGGTATCACATACTTCAATGCTCCATCAATTACAGTAGTGCCTGGAGGAAGTTTCATTCTCTTGCTCGTAAAGACTTCCTCGATTAAGCGATCTTTAATAAGGATAGACGCGTCTTTCGTAATTTTACCATTCCTTACATCAATTACATTGGTATTAGAAATAAGTGTGTAATTGTTCTGGCCGAAAATAAGAAGTGGCGTAAGCGTTAACAGGAAAACGAGAAGGTGTTTCATAAATTTCGGCGATATGGCAACAATTAAGTGATGATTAAAGAGAATTCAAAATTGGCAGTCGATATTATGAATTCTGATCCTCTTTAAGATACATACTTGTTATTGAATCTTTAGACTGCACTAGCTCTTTTGGAGTACCCTCAAAAATCACCCGCCCTCCTTTATGACCACCTTCAGGCCCCATATCGATAATCCAGTCTGCATTTTTTATAACGCTGATGTTGTGTTCAATCACAATTACGGTATTGCCCGTATCCACCAGCCTGTTCATGATGGAAAGCAGATGACTGATATCAGACATGTGTAAACCTGTTGTTGGTTCATCTAGTACGTAGATACTCCCGCGTTTATGTAGTTCACTCGCAAGTTTGATACGCTGGCATTCACCTCCGGATAAAGTACTCAAGGGCTGACCAAGTGTTAAGTAATCCAAGCCAACGTCATTCAGCGTTTGAAGCTTTTTTTGAATTTCTTTCTGCTTTAAAAAATCAAGCGCTGCATGAACTGTAAGGTTGAGTACATCGGCAATGGACTTGCCATCAAGTTTGTAATCCAGCACCTCTTCCTTAAATCGTTTGCCTTCACAAATCTCACAAGGAATTTTAATGCCATCGAGAAAAGCCAGGTCGGTATACATGACACCAGCACCCTGACAATTTTGGCAGGCCCCTTCAGAGTTGAAACTAAATAAGGATGCACTTACCTTGTTAGTAGTAGCAAAGGCCTTTCGGAGATCATCCATAATACCAGTATAGGTAGCAGGATTGGAACGCGTTGACGTTCCTACAGCAGACTGATCGATAACAATCGCGTCAGTATGTTCTTTTAAAAATGCATGATGAATCAGTGAGCTTTTCCCTGAGCCCGCCACGCCTGTTATCACAGTAAGCACTCCTTCGGGAATGTCAACATTTACGCTTTGGAGATTATTGACTTTGGCTTTTCGGATATGCAATACCCCATTGGGTTTTCTAACTTTTTCTTTAATGGGAACAGACTGTTTCATATGTCTTCCTGTAAGCGTATCAGCCTTTAAAAGCGAAGCATACGCTCCTTCAAAAACAATCTTTCCGCCACGGCTACCAGCATGTGGGCCTACATCAACAATATGATCCGCTACCTTGATCACGTCAGGGTCATGCTCCACCACAATTACAGTATTGCCTTTATCTCTCAGCTTCCGTAGCAAATCATTCAGCCTATGAACATCACGCGGATGCAAACCCACGCTCGGCTCATCAAATATATACATCACATCCACAAGGCTACTGCTCAAATGCTTCACCATCTTGATGCGTTGAGATTCTCCACCGGACAGTGTGCTGGTTTCACGATCAAGGCTTAGGTAGTCCAGGCCGATATTAACAAGATGTTGCAATCTTTCTTTTAACGTAGTGACCATAGGCGCAGCGACCGGATCGCTGATCTTTTCCAGCAAGGAGATCAACGAGGTGATTTCCATGGTCGAGAGTTGTGCGATATTCTTTCCGCTGATCTTGCTATTTAATGCAGCCTGACTCAGCCTTGCACCCTTACATGATGGACAAGGGCCGAGTCCAATATAAGGAGCCACTTTTTTTTGTGTCCGCTCTGAAAGCGTTTTGAGATCTCTTTTAATATAGGCTTTTGTAAACTTTTCGATAATGCCCATATAGGTAACGTTAATTACACCACCACCAAAGTTCATCTTTACCTTACGCGGTTTACTGTGAAGAAGCAAATCCATTTCTTCTGGGGTAAAGTCACGAAGTTTCTTATCGTTGTCAAAAAAACCTGAGCTAGCATACATAGCACTCTCCCACGAAGCAAACACAGGCACCTGTACCGCGTCTTCCTTCAGAGATTTATTTAGATCGAGGAAAGAATCGGCAATGACTCCCATCTTTTTTCCGAGCCCACTACACTCCGGACACATACCCTGCGGATCGTTGAACGAGAAAGCATTGGAAAATCCGACGTGGGGTTTTCCTATTCGGGAGTAAAGTAACCTCAGCACGGGAGCGATATCAGTGATGGTTCCAACGGTAGAGTGCGAACCCCCTCCCAACCTTTTTTGATCCACTACAATTGCCATGCTTAAATTTTCTATTGCATCTGCCTGTGGTGGCGCATAACGAGGTAAAAAATTCCGGACAAACATGCTGAAGTTTTCATACAGCTGACGCTGTGCTTCCGTTGCAATGGTGTCAAATACGATCGAAGATTTTCCTGATCCGGAAACACCTGTAAAAATAGTGATCTTTCGTTTTGGGATTTTTAAGGAGATGTCTTTTAGGTTGTTCTCGCGTCCACCGCGAATCTCAATATATTCCTGAAGCATGCTTACTTTTATAAGGTTAAGGATCCTGATTTTTAAAACAATCTGCAATTTGTTGCAATAGAAGTTTAAAAACTTGTAAAAAATCGACAAACTATCGAAGCATTTACTTTAATAAAAATAATTGCTGCTTCAAGTTTTCTCAAGGGCGTTTTAGCAGCATGTGTAGAGTTTAAATTAAAAGAGCGCAGTGTTATTGCGCCCTTTTTAATTTAAAAAATGTAATCACTAATTGTTACTGCTATTCCTGATTGCAGTTACTTCATTTTTCAACTCCACAAAAGAAATGATGATGTCATCAATGTCCTGTTCGTCAAATTCAAGAAGCTGCGGATTTTCAACACCTTCAGGTGCATCAATTTGCATCATTACGGATTGTTTTTCATAATCCACATACAATTCAAAGCCAGTGCCTTCTTTGTCATAGAATTTCAGTGCTTTCATAGTGATTGATTTTTTTAATGAAGATACCATTGTTAAGCATCTTCAATACCTATTATTTCAACAACCGATGCACAAAGTGAATGTGGATAACTTTAGATTAGCCGCTAGCGCTCTAGCTATGCTCCGATAGTAGTCGTAAATTAAATGGTGTACAACCATGTCGTTTTTTTACTATCTCATGAGATAAGGAAGTTTTTACTTTCGGAAAAAAAGAGATGAATCAGAGAGCCGTAAGTTGCCTGCTCATTAGAACTTTGATTGCTGCTGCTATTTTATCATGTTGTAAAAAGGATGAAGATGATGTTAAACCAACCGATTCATTTGGTGCAACTTGCGTGATTATAAATGAAACCTCCAGTTTGATTGGTAATGAAACGTCTTTAACGTATGAGTACGATGACCGTGGAAACCCCTCGCAGATTAAGTGGCTTAACACCTTTGGCAATGTAGCTTATTTATTGGAGGTAGTTCAGGATGGAGTTGCTGTTAAACACCTTGTTGATGGTGAAATGAAGCCATCAACATCCACTAATTATCAAGGCAATTTTTTAATCGGTTCTCCTACTCAAGCTTCCATTTCCATTACTGTAGATGGTATCACAACAAATAACTGGAAAACATATTTCTTCTTCTACGATAGCAAAGGGAGAGTGGAAAGAATTGGTGAACAAACCAGTAACGTCATTGGTGATTATGAGTGGGATTTGACAATTTTCTACGACAAAGATGACAATGTTAGCACGTTAAAGTATGAGTTTACTACTGGCCCGCGAGATTTGATCACAACCATTACGGTTGATGCCTATGATGACAACCCTACACCTTATGCCGGGGTAAAGGGTTACAAATTTCTAGGAAGTTTCAACTGGGATAATTACGATCCTGAACCAATTATTACCGCACTGAGTAAAAACAATCCACTTAATTACACAATGGGTACAGGCGTCACAAGTGAGTTCAAAAGAACGATGACTTATGAATATAATGAGCAAGGTTTTCCAACGCAGCGAACGAACACGAATAAGAACGCTAATGGCGAGTCTACATTTATTCAAACTTTTGGCTATACCTGTAAGTAGTAGTATTGCCGAAATAAACGTGAAGCGATACTGTTGAACGTTAATAGTAAAGGGTTTCACAAAGAAACAATAGCTAAAAGTCTATTCATATTTACTACATCAGAACGCTTTCAGTGAAAATTGAAATAGAACTTTATTGAATTGTTTGAAGTTTCAAACAACAAATTATAGATTTAAGGCTACTCTAAATAGCCGGATTTGATTCTCTCCATTCTGTTTAAAAAACACGTCACCCTTTCATTACCAGGGAAGTCGGTCCTCACACGGATTTTATTATTAGCCATAACCTTGCTGATTACTTCTCATAGTATTGCCCAGGTACATTACGAAGACGTAACCATCGGATGCATGAATCTGATTCAGCTGGAGGGAAACACTGTCATCTCAAATCTTCCCGATTATAACAAGCTTTACAACTATCGCTCGCCTCACCCCGATTGTGCAAAGTATGTTTTACCAGAAATTGATTTTCAAAAGCAAACACTGGTTGGCATTGATGCAAGTGCCACAGGTTGCAGTGATCCTGAGATATTGTTCAAGATTGACAAGAAAGCGAAAGGGTGTTTGGTTGATTTAACAATTAAACCTGTAGGTACATGTACTGTGCTTCTTAAAAGACGAATCTGGATGGTGGTAGAAAAATCAGACTGTAAAAGAATTACCTTCAAAGAATAATTCAGCATAAAAAAAGATAACAAGTTAAAGACTTAACTCACGCAGGCAAGAGCAAACTAAACGTTGATCCTTTTCCTGCTTCACTTTCAGCCCAAATAGACCCATGATGACTTTCTATTACTTTCCGAACAATTGAAAGTCCTATTCCAGTCCCGGTATATTGACTGCCACTATGCAAACGGGTAAACACATTGAAGATTCTGTCAGCATCCCGTTGATCGAATCCAATACCGTTATCTGCTATCGCTATCAAGTAAAATACTTTGTTCCCTGCTTCCAGAGGAAGTCGCTTTGTCACCTCGCTCGCATCAGCAACGCTACAGGTTATTGTAATGAGAGGTGTGACGCCTGGCCTATTGTACTTCAGCGCGTTGCTCAGCAGGTTTTGAAAGAGTTGCTGCATCTGCCTCTTGTTACCCCGAATGGTAGGTAACGAATCGCAGTCAATTTTTGCTTGTTTCTTTTGTATTTCCAACTCCAGATCTTCAAGTACTAATTTAACCTTTGCACCAAGATCAATTTCTTCCTGTTCAGAAGAGTCTTTCGCTGTATACGAATATTCCAGCAGATCGTCAATGAGGTTCTGCATCCTCATCGATGACTTATCTAATCGGTCGAACAAGTCAATTTGATTTTGCTCCAACTTCTCTTTTAACTCCTCTTTAAGTCTACTCACAAAGTATAAAATTTTCCTTACTGGCTCCTTCAGATCGTGCGATGCCGCATAAGCAAATTCCTCAAGATTTTGGTTGGCATACTTTAATTCCTCAAGCGATCGCTCTAATTGACGCGCCCTTATTTGCTCGGTAACGTCATGGCCAACACTAATAACACCAGTTGCCATCTCTTCATGCCCATTCTCATAGTATGGCTGATAAACAAAATCAAAATATGCAGTCTCTACTTTGCCATCGCGATTGAATTGTAGTGGGTGCTCATACGCAAAGAACGGCTTTCCCGTTCTTCGAACCTCATCAAGCAATTGCTTTGTCCCTTGTACTTCGAGTTCAGGGAAAACTTTTAACAGAGGTTTACCAATTATATCCCTTGTTTTCCCCCATACTTTTAATAATCCTTCATTGGCAAAGTCAATGATATAATCATCGCCTCGGACATATCCGATTAAAACAGGCGCATTCATAAACAACTTGTGTGCCTGCTGAATGCCTACAGCTTCAAACGCCCCATCCCCTATTACAGCATCTGTAATATCAAAAATGGTATGAATAATAAATGCCACAGCGCCAAACTCATCCAACAAAGGAGTATTTTTAATTCGCCAATATTTTACCAGCAGCGTGCCATCGTTGCCCTGAAGATCAAATCGCTGTACGGGAATTTCATGAGCCTTCTTGTTCTCAATCGCATATTCAAAAGATGCCCTAAGGTTTTGTTCTTCAGTTACCTGAGGATGGTTCTGTTGCAATGTAAAAAAATGAAAGTGACCCTTACCTATAAAATTTTCCCGCTTCAACCCGGTAAAGGCAACGAAATCATTGCTTGCGGCAACCAGCGTAAATACCGGTGCATTCGGCCGAACAATTACGCTGACTCCAGGAGTAACTTCATAGAGGCGGAAATCCAACGCAGGACCAAAAGCTTCAGACATATTCAATTTAAAATTCCTGTTTCAAATTAACATTAAAATGAATAGTTAGTTCTTTTTTAAAAGAATTAGGCGGCAAACGAAGGAACTATGGCGCTACTTTGTCCTGCTTTGTAAACGTTGTATAGAGAAGCAGTACCTCAAGGAAAATGTGACAAGGGGCATGTTTAAAAAAGATTTTTAATTGGGCAAACCCTTAGTCAACAACGCCCGCCCCCACACGCTAAGGCCCGGCTATGCACTGCAAGTCCTCGCCCCCAGCGCACAAACTACCCTTCGCTGTGGGCTTCCGTTTCTATCCCTTTTGTTCCGTCGCACACGAACTAACACCCTACATCGAATCTGTACAAGAAAGTAAATATTTTGAGTGCCACTGCCATGGAGATTGGTTTGCTTTACAGACGAATGCTGCCTTTAAAGATTGTCGGTGATCGAACGAGATGACTGCATCAAAATTCAATCCCATTCCTATCTTTGATCATCAAACAACTTTCAATGTTTAAACTAAGTCCTAACTTTTTCATATTAGCATTCTTATTGTTTTGCGCTTCATTCGTTTCAGCGCAACAGCAAACGACATCAGTCTTCGATGACTCAGAATGGACAAAGCCTACTCAACCGTTTCGCATTGCTGGTAACTTATATTATATTGGTACCTACGACCTGGCGTGTTACCTGATCACAACGACTGAAGGAAATATCCTGATCAATACAGGACTGGGAGAATCAGTCCCCATGATTCTCGCCAATATTGAAGCCTTAGGTTTCAAGTTCACTGATATTAAAGTTTTGCTCACAACCCAGGGGCATTTCGATCATGTCGCAGGCATGGCAGAAATCCCAAAGCTTACCAATGCAAAAATGATGGTGCATGAAGGCGACGCCCAGGTATTGAGCGATGGAGGTAATTCAGATTTTATATTTGGCGGCAACAGCGGCAGCACTTTCAATCCGATAACGGTCGATCGTACCTTAAAAGATGGCGATACCATCAAGCTTGGTGAAACGAAACTAATTGCGCTTCATCATCCGGGGCATACCAAAGGTGCCACAAGTTTTATGGTTGATGTTGCTGATGAGAACAGATCATGGAAGGTATTGATTGTTAATATTCCAAGCATCCTTTCGCAGACACGCATTTCCGGAATGCCCTCCTATCCACAAGTTGGAAAAGATTATGCTTACACGCTTGCTTCATTAAAAAAACTGCAGTTCGACCTTTGGGTTGCTTCACATGCCAGTCAGTTTGGATTGCACGATAAAAGAAAACCAGGCGATCCTTACAAGCCTGAGGTGTTTGTTGACAGGCCAGGTTTTGAGGCTTCTATCAACACCATCAAAAGAGAATACGATAAGCGCTTAAGGAAGAGAAGCGAGATTAGTTTATGTGCGAATTACAAGCCCTGGATTGTATTTTAACAGATTAGCCGTTGGGCGAACCCATAGTCCTCCAACTCCCTGTCTAAGCACGCTAAGGCCGGGCTTTCCCTTTCTATCCCGTGTGCAATTGTGTTTGATTATCGTTAAGCAACAACTGCCGGTGTAATAGTTGTATTAAAATTTCTAAAATTAAAATCTATAGTTTTCTTACTGACACAGGGTTGTCATAAGGCGCATGTTTCTTTGGATAGTTATTAAACATATCCAACTATGCAACAGCTCACTTTATTCGGCAGCAACGTGTCCAGATCATTGCGCGGACATTCTAATAAAACATTTAAGAAGAATGCGCGCACCCAACAGAAGCATGCTCCAGCGTGGGATTTATGGACACAGGAACCAGAAGCAGAGAAAGAGATGGCTTTGTTTTTTCTCGATATCCGAAATTTCACTCCACTCGTTGAGAAGCATCAGGCTTTTGATGTAATTCATATCGTTAAAAAGTTATTCTCGAAATTTCAAAATATTATTAAGGTCTATCACGGGCAGATTATCGAAACTTCAGGTGACGGATTTTATGCAGCCTTCGATTCTACACTTGGTGTTCAGGAAGCCGTAAACGGAGCAGTGCAAGCTGGCATGGCAATCCTGCAAACATTGGAAAGTTTGAACACACATTCCTTCGAAAAGAATTTGCATCAGCGTATCAATATAGGAATTGGCGTACATGTTGGTAAAGTAGCGATAGGAAATCTTCAACTTGGTACCAAAGATCATCTCGTGGTAATGGGATACGCTGTGAATGTTGCATCAAGACTACAGGCAGCAACAAAAGAGTTAAACAATAATTTTATTGTTTCGTCCGCTGTATTCAATGTGCTAAAGAACCGAAGTTCGAACAGTTCACCAATTACAGTGAATTTAAAAGGTGTGACAGAGCCTTGCGAAGTACATTTGATTGGTAAGCCTTATACTGTGTAAGTACTGCATTTAATAGGAAGTCCTTAGTACATCAGCACTTAACATGCAAGCTTGATCTATTCTTTTAAATCTTCCTCGGGAAATGCGTATCCATAAATCTTCTCCTGGTCGATTCCCAGTTCGTCATCACTTTATCGCGTTGTTTGTTAAGTTCATTGTTGACTTTGTTATATCCGTTCACTGCTTTGTTCTGCTCGTCAATTGATTTATTGTAGGCATCAACATCAACTTGTGTTCGTTTAGCTGCGGGCTTCAAATTGAACGACTTTTGTGTTTTTTCGAACTCTCCTTTGTTAATTAAAAAATCTGAAAAGGTTGCCATTGACTCAGCCTCTGACTTCTGGAACTCAAGTACTTTACGACATGCATTGACAAGCGATCCATCATTCTTATACGGACGTAATGTATCAAGGTGCGTTAACCCTTCCACTGCGTACTTAGCCAAGCTGCCTTTGGTTTGTTCCAAACCATTAATGTCATTTGTATTTAGTGCATCAAAAGCCAGCTTCTCCTGAACAGTGCTCTTAAAATAGATGAGGAACACTTGATTTAAATATGTATTGGCTGCACCGAGTTGTGTAAGCCGTTTACTAAGTTTTGAAGAATTTCCTCCAATTAATGTGACATGATTATTTGCGGCAAATGTATTGTAAACGTCTACAACTTTATTAAAAGCTTCGTTGACCTTTTCGTCAGCTTTTTGCTGAATAATCAGGTAAGCCTCCATTGCATCGTATGACCGCTCTGCCACTTCCTCCATGTCCATGATCTTACCATAGTCTTCTGTAAGCACAGACAATAAAACTGTCCAATAATTTCTGTATGCATCACGCAAAGTTGCATCCCCTTTATATGGTTTAACGCGGCCGCTCTCATTCAACGCCTGTTTTATCGAATTGATCATCTCAATTCTGCGCTTTTCCATTTTACGAGCCTTCCCCCCATGCGCAATTTCACTCATGTAGCTCAGGTAACTTTTTGATAGTGCCTCTTCACGGGTTGTGAATTGAGTCATATGCGTGACAGGATCGTCTGCAGGCTGAGCTATTCCAAGAGTGACCGATAAACCAATAAAGCAAATCAGTAGGGTAATAGAAGTCTTATTCATATTATGGGGTTTTAGAGAGCCTGATGAAGTCACTCATGATATTCGCAGTCTCACCAAGTTGGTAGTCGCTTTTGAGATTCTCACTCCAGTATGTATTAAGCTCAGAAAAGTATTCATCCATCTGCATTAGCTGAACATCGGCAGGAACAAACTCGACATTAAAAATTCCAGTTTCTTCAATAAGTAGTTTTTCAACGGCTTGGATAGATGCACTTAGCTCGGCAAAACGTTTTTTAAAATCTGCTTTCGATAAGGGGATGCCTTTCACGATACGGCTCTGCTGAAGCAAATCCTTCATGTGGTCCACCTCCTTAAAATATACACTCCTCTCCATCCGCGCAAGAGAATTAACGCTTAAGGGATTTAGTGTAATTGGCGGCAGTGGTTGAAAATAAACCTTCTTAAAAATAACATCGGGCTTCAATGCAAATGCCAGGTTCGATTCCTGATATTCGGTGTAGTCATTTGGTTCTGAAATTGTGATATCAGGCGTAACGCCAGTGTACTGTACTGATTTACCTGAGATTCGATAGGCTCTGTCCGTAGTTATGGTTGCATAACCTGTTTTATTATTAGCGCTCACTGCTGAAAAATCAACAATTGGTTTTCCTGGCGCGAGTGAGAATATATTCTGAGCCGTGCCTTTACCATAAGTCTTTGTTCCTACGATAATCGCACGGTTGTAATCCTGCAGTGCTGCAGCAACAAATTCTGAGGCGGATGCGCTTGATCCATTCACCATAACGATTAGCGGACCATCCCACACTGTACCGCGATTGAAATCCTTGAAGGTAATGGGTTCACCGTTTTTGCCTCTTAATAAGCCCATTGGCCCTGCGTCAATAAAAATTCCAGCCATGGCAACAGCTTCCTCTAACGAGCCTCCTCCATTAAATCGGAGGTCTAAAACCAAACCTTTGATGTTTTCTTTTTTAAGACGAATAATTTCTTTAGCAACATCATTTGCACATTGCGTGCCTCCCGCCTCTTCCCAGTTAGAATAGAAATCTGGTAAAGAGATATATCCCATTTTTGATTCGGTAACCAAAATAGCGCTTCTTACAATATTCGTTTCTATGGATTGTAATTCTTTTTTCAGCATCACCTTTTTCACAGCCCCCATAGATGATCTCAAATACAAATCCAACACATTATGATTTGACTCCATTAGTATTGCCTCAATTTCATTGATAGATAATAAAGCAGCATCAGTTTTTTGTTTACCACGCCACGCGAGCCCATCAATAATGTCACCTGTATGGATCTCCCCGCATTTCCACGCAGGGCTACCAGGTACGATTCCCTTGATCAACACATTTCCATGCAGGTCTTCCTCCAGCATAAAACCAAAGTGAAAACCCTGCGAGCTGAGCGAAGCTACAAAGTTCTGCATTTCGACAGGCGACATATAAAGTGAGTGTGGATCGTAAGCATTTAAAATCGCACGAAGAAAAATATTACCAATAGCATTTTCATATCCAGCGCTATGCTGTAAAATTTTATCAACCGAACGCCGCATAGCTACCTGCGCAACTTGCTTGCATTTTTGCTCCATCCCAATTTCTTCATTGCTTCGGTTCAATTCAAGCTGTGTGAGAATATTTAATTTCATCCTTGCGCCAAACCTTTTCTGCAGCATTGATTCATCAGCAGCCCACGTTGTATCAGCATATAAAGTTTCCGGTAGATCGAGGTTTACTGCTTGTTGGCTGATTGCGATAATATTTTTCATAGCCCTTGTCAACGCCATTTGCACAATCTCCTGAAAAAATGGTAAGAAGACAGAAGTGTTGTTGTTGATGTCGGTTGTTATTTTGCTTTGATGAGCAACGATTCTAAGAACTTCGTCATCAGTAAAATATAACTTATAAGGATCTATCGTAGTCAAAAGATTCTGCACAACATCACGCGAAAACTTTTCATCGACTTCCCGCGGCGAAACATGGTGTTCTGATAATAACTTTTTTAATTGATAAAGATCATTTTTGAAGTTTGGGCCCGTCTGGGCAGCGGAGAAATTCCAAAAGCAAGCTGTAAAAACAACGAGCAGTTGAAGGCGGAATCGAGCTAAAGAGAGCACAAAGTGGGATTTAAGTCTCAGTTTTAAAGGTACTAAATATTCTAACTCGATCTACTGAATAATGTGCCCAATAAAAAATTAATACTTTCGGTCCATAGACAAGAAGTATTACTGCTTTTGAGTTTCGAAAGAAGAATAATTGATAAGAATTAACGGAATATTTAACTTACTTTTTTTTACGTGATCTTAAAATAATATTCTCAAAAGAAGTCATCACTTAGATAAAGCTTTTAATCAAGGGGATTCCCCTCATCGAAGTTCTGCATTTTTTGGAAAGGTGTAAGCAGGGAATGACAATTTTTAATTGGAGTTGTCATACCGTGCCTCAGTATTATTTTTGGATGCTGAACTAGCTGGGCGCATCCTCTCTTCGAGGAACTTCATTGACTCTTAACAGTCAGCACTTTATCTTAAAGCAATTCTATTTACCCAGACAACACTTCTTAAACTTAAATCCGCTACCACAAGGACAGGCTCGTTACGTTGTATATCAGCATTCGGAAGCTTTGATACTTTCAATACTTTAGCTGCGCCCTGATGAATGCCTGCGTGATCAGTGCGTAAAGTTCGCGATGGGTCTGTGCGAGTAATTGAGGGCGTTCAAAAAAGTATTCTCCTGTTGCAGCAAGAAATTCACACTCACCATAAGGATTAATATCATTTTTTCCCAATGAGCTTCAACCAGGGAATAGAATATTTTTCATTAAGCAATGTAGCTGGAATGCCATCGATGTCACCATCTTCTTTATCGAGTAAGTGAATAAATTCGTGTACGCCTACATTCTGTTTATCTGTCTCATTGCTGAACCAACGGTGAAGGGATGGTTTTGAAAGGATCATTTTCCCTTCCATCACGCCACTTGCGACCAACAGATTCAGATAGCAGGATTGTATTCATTTCCTTTAAACCTTGTCGAGTGCCATGGATCATCGTGAGAGTTAGCATTTCCGCGACTTCTGGTTCAAAATAACTACCCTGGATAGAAAACATTTTTTCATCAAACGTAAGGGTGTGCCCATGATTCAAGGAAGCTTGCAATACATAGTAAAATCATTACCATATACATTGCGAATCTCTTCCGCCATTTTTGCGGGATTCGCCTCCTGCGTTTCTATTTCATTATTGTATTTCTGATGCTGCATGACCTGTGCGATGCGATGGTTATTTGCATGATATTGATCGTAGCTCAACTCATCATAAACCCAAAGGGCAATCAGGATGGCAACTCCCATCCCCACAGCAAGGCCACCAATATTTATCAGAGAATAAATTCTGTTTTTTACGAGATTTCTCCCGGCAATTTTCAAATAGCTTTTATACATAGGTGTTTTTGTGTAGAAGACTTCATTTTCCAATGATGGTTGCACTATCCATAAAATTGGATGATTAGTATAACTCTACAAATTCCGGTAATTATGTATTCCGAAGTTACACAACCTACAAAAGCAAAATCCCGACTGCATGGCGCAGCCAGGATTAAGATTAACCCAACCAGTATGTTTTATTGATTTCTTGGAATAAACTCCTGCCACCGGGTGATAGTATTGCTGGTAAAGAAACCGTAGGTAATTAAATTCTGTTGCTGATCAAGTCCGCTTAATGCTGAGTAAGTTCTGAAAGCATAATCCAGTGTCCATGAAGGGTGAACATCATTAATGCCATCCGGATAGGCATTAACGCCACCCGAGCTGGTGCGCCAAAAAATATAGTTGTTGGCCGTATAATTATGCTCGTCAGACCTTAAGAAATAAATACGGTACGGCTGATCACGATAGAGTGTTGCACTTATTTTAAACGTTTCCCAAGCCGTGCCTGATGGAAGAGAAGAAGCAGAAACAATCTTCTCTGCAATTACTTCGGTTCCATCCGCATTCCGGATCTGAACAGTAACGCTACCAGTTACAGCACTACCCTTCTCCAAGTTTAGCGCGAGGTAACGCAACGCAACCTTCGGATAGTCTGCCAAGAATTCCTGCCATCTTGAATCGGTATGTCCAACAGCAAAGCCATACGTTATTAATGTTTGGTGCTGATCTATGCCACCTTCGGTGTAGGTCTTGAATGCATAGTCTAATGTCCATGAGGGATGCACATCATTAATGCCGGCCGGATAAGCATCAACACCACCTGAACTTGTACGCCAGAAGACATAGTTTCCAGCTGCATAATTATGAACGTCAGAGCGCTTAATATGAACACGGTATTTCTCACCACGTCTAAGCAAGATTGGTGACGGAAATGTGAATGTATTCCACCCTGTAATGATAGTTCCTGAAGTTACTGATGTTCCACCTAACAGAGTGCCTGATGCGTCTGTGATATCTATATATACTTTTCCGTTGTTCTGCCTCCCTTCTCCAGGTAAAGATCAACTTTATCTAGTCCTATTGATACAGGCAACGCGAACAAACCTGGAAACCCTTTAACAGTCATTATGCCTTCATCTTTCGAAACAGAAGGACGAACTTCTTCCAGACCAGGATTGATTTGGCAGGAAAGAAATACGAGCGCAAAGATTGTAAAAACTGAACTGGAGAAGATCCATCGAGAGATGACGGAGGAGGTTTCTTGTTTTTTCATAATTGAGAGATTGAACGGTTTATTATTAGACTTTTGACTTAACCTCCTAATGCTCATCGTGCATGAGATATTCATCAGAAGTACTATACATCAAAGGGAATACTTTTCGCGAAGTGAAACAAAAGGGTTTTTCCCCTTTATCTAAACTTGTTTTTACTTATTAAGAAACCTCATGGGTAGAAAGGAAACCTCTTAGCCTCTTCTCGTCGCGGCCGCTTAATGGTATACTAAGCTAACCAGCGATATAAAGCCCGAGGATCACCGCCATTTTTTAAAGTAAAAAATGGGAATACAATCAGACTTTTCATATCAATGAGTCGATGAATTAATTTTTTTAGTAATTTAAAACTGAACCTTGTGTAGTTCTATTTTATACAACATCTAATTCATAAAGCTTATGCCTATTTATATGGATCGCCACGATGTTTCCGAAACAGTTACAGCTGAGAATGTCGCAAGGTTACATCAGGAAGATTTAAAAGTTCAGGACAAGTTTGGTTGCAGAGGTCTTACTTATTGGTACGATGATAAAAGAAAAACTGCCTTTTGCTTAATTGAAGCTGATAACGTAAGTCAAATTATAGAAATGCACAACCACGCGCATGGCGAAACTCCAAATCAGATAATAGAAGTAGATACTGGTGTTGTTGAATCCTTTTTAGGAAGAATTGAAGATCCAGTAAAAGCAAAGGGTACTGAACTTAATATCATTGATGACTCTGCTTTTAGGATTATAATGGTTATTAATCTGAAACCATCAACACCGTTAAAATATAACGCTCAATATAATTCCTTACTTGAAAATTATAGAAGTATTATCGTGAATGTTTTGATTGGCTTTCATGGAAAAATAGCAAAACAAAATGAGAGCAACTTCCTGGTTTCTTTCCGATCAGTCTCTTGCGCTGTCCAGGCAGCTTTTAAAATTCGAGTTCTGTTAGAAGAAAGTAGCGCGAATTCAAAAGATCAACCATGTTTAAAAATAGGATTGAGTGCAGGTGTACCAGTGACTAAGAAAAAGTCAATCTTTGAAGATGTAATAAAATTAGCAGAGCGAATGTGTAAGGTTGTAAAGGAAGAGATTATTATATCCTCTGAAGTGAAAGAATTATACGATAACGAAAATCGAAAAGTCCTAATAGAGGAAGAAGGAGTGCGTTGTCTTACACGAGAAGATGAAGCTTTCTTAAATCTGCTCATGGAATTTATAGAATCAAATTGGAGCAGGATAGATCTAAAAGTGGAGGATTTGAACAAATCAATAGGATATAGCAAATCTCAACTATACCGAAAAATGATTTTGATTACCGGTAAATCTCCCAATACACTCTTAAATGAATATAGATTAAATGAGGCGTTTGAACTTTTGAATAAGAACACAAATAATGTTTCTCAAATTGCCTATGATACAGGCTTTACCAGTCCCTCCTATTTCTCAAAATGTTTTCAGAAGCAATACGGGCATTTGCCTTCTCAATTTTTATACAAGAAGACAAGTGACGTCTTAGAGAAATAACTATTCCTTTAATGATCTAAAATTACCAGAGATTGATCCAAAAGTTTCAGTAGTCAAATTTCGCAGTACTTAGTTTTGATGTATAATCTTAACACATATTTATATATGGAACGAATACTTTTTGAACGTTTGGGAGGCCGCACTGGAATCACAGCTATTGTTGATGCGGTTGTTGAGGCACATATGTGTAATCCTGCAGTTAGTGCAAGATTTCTACCTTATAAAAATCAACCCGAGAGATTAAGTACCATCAAGCAGCATACAGTAGATTTTTTTAGTGCTGGAAGTGGTGCTTTAGTATCTTATTCTGGTAGGGACATGGTTGCAACCCATACAGGAATGAATATCACTGCCGATGAATACATGCATGTTGTTGATGATATTCTCGGTGTGTTGGATCAACACAACATTGATAGTATATCCAAGAACGAAGTGCTTTCTATTCTTTGGTCTCTTAAAAGTATGATCATGGGTAAATAATCTAACAGTAGAACAAGCAAGGATGAGGGCTTTGCTAAAAATCAAAATCTTAAAAATGTGTGGTTGCTAAAGAATTGTCTAATGGTGATAACTTGTCTGTTATAGCAATTTTCAACGGAGACGAATATCGTCCTTCACTTGATAAATGAAAGAAATATTATCGACTGAGATTAAACTTCAGTGGAATGATTTCGATAGTAGCAATTGCGACTGTTCTCGCTAAAGAAGATCGAATAAACTTTTAACCCCAGGATACCTTCTTACCGTAAATCCTTCACCATACTGTGAGCCAATAGCGTGGCCGTATTCAACGCCACGGGCTTCAAGCATTTTTAAAAAACCAGGTTTGCTGATATAAGTCTCTGGTTCTGTACTCTCAGGATTGAAAAATTGCGTTTTAAATGCTTTGATCGCCTGCATTTTTATATCCCAGAACCCTGATACATCCATAACGAAATCAGGTTGAATGAATTGACTTTGAATGTAGTGATAAAAAGAAACAGGACGCCACGGCTTTTGTTTTAACCTTTGCTCGCCGAACGTTTCGATCTTTGCAAGACCGGAAAGGAAACAAGCATCGTAAGCAAGCGAGGCACCTTTACCATGGTCTATGTGACGATCATGTGTTGCATTGGCTAAAACAATTTCTGGCTGATACGTACGAATAGCGCGTATTACTGTAAGCTGGCTTTCTACATCATTTTGAAAAAATCCATCTTTCAAATTCAGGTTTTCGCGAACGGATACTCCTAAGATCTTCGCCGATGCTGATGCTTCCTCTTCCCGCGTTATTGGTGTTCCTCTTGTTCCTAATTCTCCCCTCGTAAGATCAACAATACCGACCTTCTTGCCCAGCGATACATGTCTGGCAATCGTTCCACCACAGCCAAGTTCTGCATCGTCAGGATGTGCGGCGAGCACAAGGATATCAAGTTTCATTTGAAAGTAAATGCTTAAGGTATATAGGTTTTAATTGGATTCAGCTGAACGAAATTCTGCACGCATCCAAGACTAGAGATCGAACAATACGCAACTTACTTTGCTACGGTCATCAAACTTCCAACCTCAAGCTCTTTGGCCACGATGAATTTTTCAGCGTCCAGCGCACCCATGCATCCAGTTCCTGCAGCAGTTATTGCCTGACGATAGACTTTATCTGCAGCATCGCCAACTGCAAACACGCCAGGAATGTTTGTTTTTGAAGTTCCAGGCAATACCTTGATATAACCTGTTTCGTCCATATCAATAAAGCCTCTGAAGATATCTGTATTTGGCTTGTGGCCAATTGCAAGAAAGAAGCCTTGTACTTTTATGTCTTTCTTCTCTCCCGTTTTATTGTTCACAATACGAACGCCATTGACTCCATTATCATCACCTAAAATTTCTTCCGTTTCTGTATTCCAGTGAATTTCAATATTAGGAGTTTTCTCAACCCTGTGTTGCATAATTTTAGATGCACGCATTTCGTCACGTCTTACAATCAGGTGAACCTTTGAACAAAGATTGGCGAGGTAGGTTGACTCTTCTGCTGCAGAGTCGCCAGCACCCACTACAGCGACTTCCTTGCCACGATAAAAGTACCCATCACATACTGCGCATGCCGAAACACCTTTATTGTAGTAATGCATTTCGGAGGGAAGTCCTAAATATTTTGCGGTAGCTCCAGTTGCAATGATTACCGTTTCAGCTATAATCTCATGTTTTTCATCAACTACAACTTTATGAGGATAGCCTGAAAAATCTACTGAGGTTACTAATCCGTAATTTACTTTTGTCCCAAATCTCTCAGCTTGCTTTTGCAAGTCAACCATCATCTGTGGGCCGTTGATCCCATCAGGATAACCGGGAAAGTTTTCAACATCATTTGTAATGGTAAGTTGCCCTCCTGGTTGTCCTCCCGTGTAAAGAACCGGTTTTAGTCCAGCTCTTGCTGCATATATTGCAGCGGTATAGCCTGCAGGCCCGGAACCAATAATCAGTACTTTTACAATTTGATCACTCATCGTTGTGATAATTAAAGTTTGCAAGATATAAGAAAGGGCCTCGCATGAGACCCTTTATAAAAGAATTTTAAAGTGTTTACCCCAGGTAAGGTTTTAAAGCTTTACTTCTTGAAGTATGCCGTAACCTCCTGATTGCCTTTTCTTTGATTTGCCGAACACGCTCACGCGTAAGATTGAACTTCTCGCCAATTTCCTCGAGGGTCATTGCGTGTTCACCGTTCAAGCCAAAGTATAATGTTATCACGTCAGCTTCGCGCTGGGTTAAAGTGGAGAGGGCGCGTTGAACTTCTCTTCGCAGAGAATCATTCATCAGACCTGAGTCAGGAGTTTGCTCACTATCATTTTCGAGAACGTCTAGTAAGCTATTCTCTTCACCTTGAACGAAAGGTGCATCCATAGAAACATGTCGGCCGGAAATCTTCATCGTGTCAACAACCTCTGCAGTTGTTACATCAAGTACTTCTGCAAGCTCGTCAGGTGAAGGCTCGCGTTCGTATTTCTGTTCGAGTTCAGAAAAAGTCTTAGAAATTTTATTTAATGATCCTACCCGGTTTAATGGCAAGCGAACAATGCGCGATTGTTCTGCAAGTGCCTGAAGAATAGATTGACGAATCCACCATACAGCATATGAAATGAATTTGAAACCACGGGTTTCATCAAAGCGCTGTGCAGCCTTAATCAAACCAAGGTTACCTTCGTTAATAAGGTCTCCAAGAGACAAGCCTTGATTTTGGTACTGTTTTGCTACTGAGACAACGAAACGAAGATTGGCTTTTGTTAGCTTCTCCAATGCGATCTGGTCGCCTTCTTTAATTCTCTTTGCTAATTCAACCTCTTCGTCAGCAGTAAGTAAATCTACCTTTCCAATCTCCTGCAAATACTTGTCTAGTGACTGGCTTTCGCGGTTGGTGATCTGTTTACTAATTTTTAGCTGTCTCATCCTTATATCCGATCTGTTTGTTAAACAATATAAGATTAAAAGTTAGTTCCTGTCAAATTTAGCCGGTACGTTTATTCTGTCGCTGTTGTTTCTTTTTTCGGTGGTCTTGGAAGCAATACTTTTCTTGAAAGTCTGAATTTTCCGGTTTTTTTATCCACTTCAATTAACTTCACTTTTACCTCTTCACCTACTTCAAGCACGCCTTCCATGGTTTCAAGGCGATCCCATTTGATTTCAGAAATGTGCAACAAGCCATCTTTACCTGGCATAAATTCAACAAAAGCGCCAAAAGGCATAATTGATTTCACTTTGCCATCGTAAACTTCGCCTACTTCAGGAATTGCTACAATACCTCTGATGCGCTTTAATGCGGCATCCATCGCTACTTTGTCATTTGCAAACACATTGATAACACCTTTGCCGTTTGCTTCTTCTATGACGACTGTCGCGCCTGTTGTATTTTGAATATCCTGAACTATTTTACCGCCTGGACCGATTACCGCACCAATCATCTCTTTGTCAATGACTACGGTTTGAGCACGAGGTGCGTGAGGCTTAAGATCTGGTCTTGGCGCAGCGATAACTTTCTTCATCTCGTTAAGGATGTGAAGACGTCCTTCCTTCGCCTGATTCAAAGCTTCTTTTAGAACATCATAAGTCAGGCCTTCTACTTTTAAATCCATCTGACAAGCAGTAATGCCTTTCTCTGTGCCAGTAACTTTAAAGTCCATATCTCCTAGATGATCTTCATCGCCAAGGATGTCCGATAAGATAGCATATTTCCCAGTCTTAGCATCTGAGATCATACCCATTGCAATACCTGAAACAGGTCCTGAAACAGGAACACCAGCATCCATTAACGCTAAAGATCCAGCACAAACGGTAGCCATTGAAGACGACCCGTTAGATTCAAGAATATCAGAAACGATACGAATTGTATAAGGATTTTCAGTTGCAGGAGGAAGAACTTGTTTTAATGCTCTTAACGCAAGGTTGCCATGACCAACTTCTCTACGACCTGGTCCACGATTTGGCTTTACTTCACCCGTTGAGAAACCAGGGAAGTTGTAATGCAAAATAAATTTGCTTGATCCGGATAGCATTGCACCATCGATCATTTGCTCATCCAATTTTGTTCCAAGCGTTACTGTCGTGAGAGATTGCGTTTCACCGCGAGTGAAAACTGCAGAACCATGAGGTGAAGGAAGATAATCGATCTCACACCATATGTCTCTGATTTCCTTTGTCTTACGGCCATCTAAGCGAACTGCTTCATCAAGTACTAAATTGCGAGCAGCTTTCTTCTGAATATCGTGATAGTAACGTTTTACAAGATCTTTATCTACTGTAGATTCTGCTGGCAGCGCGGCAAGGTATTCATCAAGAATAGCGGAGAAGCCTGACGATCTAATCTTCTTATTTGCGGATTGAAGACGTGCATGCGCATACGCTTTTTCATACAAAGCTTTCCACAGCTCTTCTTTTAAATTTTCATCATTTTTCTCATGACTATAAACCCTCTTTTCAGTTTTTCCGGCAGCCTTGGCAAATTCGATTTGAACTGTACATTGTACTTTGATAGCCTCATGTGCTATACGCAATGCTTCGAGCATGTCGTCTTCACTCACTTCCTTCATCTCACCTTCAACCATTAAAATATTGTCAATTGAAGCGGCAACGATAAGGTCTAAGTCTGCACGTTCTTTATCAGCCAAGGTAGGGTTGACAACGAACTTTCCATCAATTCTGGCAACACGAACTTCAGAAATAGGACCGTTAAACGGGATATCAGAAACCGAAATCGCAGCAGAGGCTGCAAAGGCAGCAAGAGAATCCGGTAAAGCATTAGGATCTCCGGAGATTAGGTAGATCATTATTTGTGTATCAGCATGATAATCATCCGGAAATAGTGGACGAATAGCACGGTCTACAAGTCTGCTAATCAGGACTTCATAATCAGATAATTTACTTTCACGCTTTAAGAAACCTCCAGGAACTTTACCAGTTGAAGCAAATTTTTCTTGATAATCCACCGACAATGGAAGGAAATCAATACCCTCTTTAGCATCAATAGAAGAAACAACAGTTGCCAAAAGCATCGTGTTACCCATACGTAAAACAACGGAGCCGTCCGATTGACGGGCAAGTTTGCCGGTTTCAATTGTTATTTCGCGGCCATCAGGCAGCTTGCAAGTTCTGGTAATTACAGTCGGTTTCATAGAAATGGTGATAATGAAAAAAAGCCCCGATGAATCGAATGGCCTTAATTCTGATTAAAATGTAAAAAGGGAACCGTTAATTTGGTTCCCTGTTGATGTTATTTTCTTAATTCTAGTTCTGCTAAAATGGACCTGTATCGATCGATATTGGTCTTTTGGAGGTAATTGAGCAGTTTTTTACGTTGACCCACGAGCTTCATTAAACCTTGCTGCGTAGAGAAATCTTTCTTATTCTCCTTAAGGTGTTTAGTTAAATGAATGATTCTGTGCGTAAATAGTGCAATCTGTGCTTCAGCGGATCCGGTGTCTTCTTTTTTCTTTCCGTGTCCGTGTTTCTTAAACAGGTCTTGCTTGATTTCGGTCGTCAAATACATCGCAAATTTTTATTTTTCTCTTGTTTCGAGGGGCAAAAGTACAACCACATGTGATATTTTCCAAATATCAAACTAATATTAAGTGGTCACTTTTGGCTGAAATCTTTTCGCAAATATCCATTTCTTGAGTTTATCAAACGCAACCAGGTAAGAATCTGCATCGAACAACCGGGCATCAATTCGCGCCTGTCTTAAAAATATCAATCCAATAATAAACAAAATGATATCCGCACCCCAAACCCCTAAAAATGGACTCACCACATCACGTTTGGCAAGTTTCTCCCCTTGCATATTGAGCAAATAGTAGACAATGAAGAATAATATAGAAACGAGGAATGGAACGCCCAAACCTCCTTTTTTAATGATTGCTCCAAGTGGTGCTCCAATTAGGAACATGGCAACACATGCCAGGGAGCTTGCCAGGATTTTGTGCCACTGAATCTCAAATACCCTGAGTTCGCTTCCGTAATTCTCCAAGCTTGTATTGCTATTTTGCAGGTGACTGATTGACTGTCTTGCCGTATTTGTAGCCGCCTGTACGACTTCTCTTGTAGGTGGAGAATCGAAAATACTATCAAGTGCAGCAAGTGTTGAACTCTTAGTTGAGGATGTGTCGGAGGCTGGGGCTGATCTTAAGGATTTATGCTCAACTTCTTTTGTACTTGCAAGACGCTTCAGGCGCTTGCTATTCCGTCTCTCTTTAACAGCGTTTTGTTCCGCCAACAGGCCTTGCTTTTTATCTACACGAACAGCAGAGTCTTTAACATATTTGCTTCGTTCAACAGAATCCTTCCATACCTTATATCGTTCAACTTCTACAGGATAACGAACAGGCTGATTCTTATTGAGATAATTGAAGTAAGTAGGCTTATAAGAATAGTAAGTAAGACGTTGCTGAAGTACCTCTCTATTAATAGAATCGATATCAGAATCTAATTCTGATAGATTTCGCATGATCCTATTTCCTTGAAACCATTTTTTGTCGGTTCTGGCAAGCTGAAATGAAGAAAGATCAAAGACGACTTGTGTTTTAGAAAATTTACTGCGTGTTAGTGACTCCTTTGCTGTATTCTTTTGGCCAGTCATCTCCTGCTCTTGTGTAGCTCCCTCCGTATAGTTATAACCATTAAAGAGCTCGAACTTCAAATACCTTTCGTTAAGAATTGTCGACATTCGCCCAGAATCTGCAACGGTAACTTCTTTGTTACCATCATTTTTACGATGATCATAAACGATGATCTCTTTCAATGCCGCCTCATCATGAGGGAACTTCTTGTTTACTTTAATGCTGATATCGGATATACCGTTATAGAATGTCCCTTCGCGTAAGTCAAGTGCAGGTTTCTTTTGTTTGATGTCGTATAACAAACTATACGCTTCCAATGCAGCTTTAGGGACAAGGTTATTATTAACGTAAAAAGCGAAAGCTGTTAACAGTAGCACAAAGAAGAAAATGGGTCGAAGTGTTCTAATTAAAGAGATCCCTGAACTCTTAATAGCCGTTAATTCAAAATGCTCACCAAGATTACCAAACGTTATCAAGGCAGACAGCAAGACAGCGAGTGGCATTGCCACCGGAGTCATAAATACTGCAAAATAAAATAGTAGCTGTCCTACAACTGCCATTCCCAAATCTTTCCCAATAATATCATCAAAGTATTTTAGCATGTGTTGTGTTAATAGGATAAACACAACCACCAGAAAGGTGAGAACGAAAGGTCCGAAGAAGGATTTTAGAATGAGCTTATCAAGTTTCTTCATCTCGAAGGATAGTCAACCGGTTTTATAACAATAGCAAGCCCAAATCTATTCAAAAATCAAACCGTTTTTTAGAAATGCTTAGATTAGGAGCACAAGAACTCAGTATTAGGGATTAATTACCAGGTATTACCCCCCCACAGTTTTGCAAAGGTTGTCAACAAGACTGTCCCACATTTCCTGTACTTCACGCACATCTTTAAAGTCAGAATAATCAGAGACTTTTAAAAACACGGATTGTGTCATTTCGTTTACTTCAAGTCTTAGTTCAAGATAAGCAGGATCTTTAATGTCCTCAGTATCATTTGTTAAGAACTCAAATTTAACAAAGTGATTAGGGCGATGTGCTACCTGCCTTGCTTTATGTTCTTCATTATCCCAAAAAAAAGTGAGTGTCTTATCAATGTTATTGATCTTCACATTATCCGCAAACCATTCTGATAAACCACCGGCCGATTGAATATAAGGATACAGCATCTTAATGGATGCATGAACTTCATAGTCGGCTGTGAAGAGTTTTTTCTTAGCCATTTTTTGTTACCACTTATCCGCAGCGAGTTTAATTTATACATTTTTCTGAAATAGAAAATAAAAATTTTGCCGGTAGTGAGGTTTTTATAAACTTTTGTAAGTTTGCGCTCCCAAAATAATTGGCTTAGGCTAATTGCTTTTGTTTAAGAATGTAAATGGCGCGGTAGCTCAGGTGGTTAGAGCGTTGGATTCATAACCCAAAGGTCGGGGGTTCAACTCTCCCCCGCGCTACAACAAAGCAGTAATGATTTACTGCTTTTTTTATGTTCGATAATTCTCCAAATAAAGCTTTACTGGATTCTGGTTTTCAGGATTCTTTTTGCATGCAGGTTCGGCATAGCTAAATTTTGCGCCTATTGTAGGCTTCAAAATCGGGTATCCTTCGTTTGTAATCTTCAAACAATAAAGTCGAAGTAAGAATAAAATCTGCTGTTGACCTGTTGCATGCCATGGGAATGTTCCAGACTACCGCCAGTCTCAGTAAGGCTTTAATATCGGGGTCATGGGGCAAGGGTTGTAGCGGATCCCAAAAGAAAATCAGAAAATCAATTTTTCCTTCAGCGATTAACGCACCTATTTGTTGATCTCCACCCAATGGTCCACTTTGTAATCTAACAACTTTCTGATCTAGCTGAGCTTCAACCATTCGTCCCGTAGTTCCGGTTGCAATCAAGTCAAATCGAGAAAGCTTTTCCTTGTTAAATTCGGCCCATTCAATCAATTCATCCTTTTTGTTGTCGTGGGCAATTAAAGCAACGCGTTTTCTGTTCATTTTAAAAGGCTCTTGTTCAAGCATATAAAAATACGCTATTGCAGGTTTATCGGCTTGTTCTATTTTTGCCTGCCTTAATTTTATGGAAAACGAAAATATATCCCGCTGGATCGAGCAGATTGCCAAAGAATTTTCATTTCAACTGAAATATGTCAAAGCAGTTGCTGACCTTTTAACCGAAGGAGCTACAATACCATTTATATCACGCTATCGAAAAGAACTTACAGGTAGTATGGACGAAGTAATGATCGCCAATGTTCGCGATCGACTTGAACAACTCCGAGAATTAGATAAGCGAAGAGAGTCCATTATCAGCTCTATCGAAAAACAAGGTAAGCTTACTACCGAACTAATGCAGCTAGTTGTTGCTGCTTCAACATTAGCAGAGCTGGAAGACATTTATCTGCCTTATAAACCAAAAAGAAAAACAAGAGCATCGACAGCAAAAGAAAAAGGACTTGAACCGCTTGCTCAAAAAATCTTTGATCAGGAAAATTTCAATCTGGAAGAGTTTGCAAAAACTTTTGTTGATCCTGTGAAAGGTGTGAACGAATTACAGGAAGCACTGGATGGCGCACGTGATATTATAGCAGAATGGATTAGTGAGAATCAAAGTACACGTAAAAATATTCGCGAGCTCTTCTGGTCAGCCGGAACAATCGAATCAAAAGTTTTAAAAGGTAAAGAATCAGAAGGGCAGAAATACAAGGATTATTTTGAGTGGAAAGAACCTGTAGCCAAGACACCGTCACATCGATTGCTCGCTTTAAGAAGAGGCGAAAAGGAAGGTGTTCTCGCATTGGATATTTATCCACCTGAGGAAACCGCTATCGCAAACATTGAACAACAATTCATAAAAAAAGATAATGCTACCGGTGACCAAATAAAGTTAGCGGTAAAAGATTGTTATAAACGTTTACTTCGACCTTCATTAGAAACTGAAGTGAGAATGGAAACAAAGATGAAGGCTGACGATGAGGCTATAAAAGTTTTCGCTTCTAATTTAAAGGAGCTTCTGCTTTCTGCACCGCTTGGACAAAAAAATGTATTGGCATTAGATCCTGGTTTTAGAACAGGTTGTAAACTTGTCTGTCTTGATCGTCAAAGTCAATTACTTCATTACGAAGCAATCTTTCCTAATGACCCACAACGCGAAACAGCAAAGTCAGCTGCAATCATTAAGGCGTTGGTAGAAAAATTTAACATCGAGGCAGTTGCTATAGGGAATGGAACTGCAGGCCGGGAAACAGAATCCTTTGTAAAGTCAATAGGACTGAGTAAGAAGATTTTGATTGTGATGGTGAATGAAAGTGGCGCGTCTGTTTATTCAGCTTCTGAAGTTGCCAGAGATGAGTTTCCCGACAAAGATGTAACGGTACGCGGTGCAGTTTCTATTGGACGAAGGTTAATGGATCCGTTGGCAGAGCTAGTTAAAATTGATCCTAAATCTATAGGGGTGGGACAATATCAGCATGATGTAGATCAGACAAAATTAAAACAAGGACTAGACGATGTAGTGATGAGTTGTGTTAACTCTATTGGTGTTGAAGTAAACACGGCTAGCAAAGAACTCCTCTCCTACGTATCAGGACTAAGTTCAGCTTTAGCAAAAAATATTATAGAATTTAGAAATCAAAACGGGCCGTTTACAGATAGAGCTTCACTGATGAAAGTGCCGCGACTTGGTGAAAAAGTATTTGAACAAGCTGCAGGTTTTTTAAGAATTCATAAAGCACAAAATCCACTTGATTCCAGTGGCGTACACCCTGAGCGTTATCAGCTTGTTGAGAAAATGGCTGCCGATCTGGGATGCGCTGTTAAAGATCTGATGACAAGTGCAGAACTACGCAAGCAGCTGGACTTAACTAAATATGTAAATGATAAAGTAGGTCTTCCTACCCTTACTGACATCCTAAAGGAACTTGAAAAACCAGGACGTGATCCGCGTGAATCGTTTGAAGTATTCAGTTTTACCGAAGGTGTGAATGCAATTTCTGATCTTAAAATTGGTATGAAGTTACCCGGCATCGTAACTAATGTTACAGCTTTTGGAGCATTTGTTGACGTTGGTGTTCACCAGGATGGACTGGTTCATATTAGCCACCTCTCCGATAAATTTATTAAAGATCCCAAAGAGGCTGTTACGGTACAGCAAAAAGTCATGGTGACTGTTGTTGAAGTTGATGTTCCGCGTAAGCGCATTGGGTTATCATTAAAGAGTGACCCTTTCGCACAACCAGGAGAACCAGTTGCAAAAGGTAACAAGCCTAAACAGCAACAACCAAAAGAAAAAGAAGTGAGTATGGAAGAAAAACTTGCCATGCTTGTCAGTAAGTTCAAAAAGTAATCACCTGTAGTAGTTGCTAGGCATCACCGCTTAGCAACTATCTCATCTAAACCATATCATCATGTTACCGAATCACAATCCTGTTGAAACCGCTTCGTGGCAAAAGTTAGAGATGCTTTTTCTTACGCTACAGGCAACCCACATGCGTGAATTATTCAGTGAAGATTCAAATCGTTTTGAGAAATTTCACGCTCAGTTTGAAGACATCCTGATTGATTATTCTAAAAATATTTTGAATGAGGAAGCGCTTCGTGAATTGATTAACCTGGCAAATGAAGTTGAGCTACCTCAGGCCATCAGTGCCTTATTCAGAGGTGAGAAAATCAATCGGACAGAAGACAGATCAGTACTTCATATTGCGTTAAGAAATCGCAGTAATTCACCGATCCTTGTTGAAGGCCAAGATGTAATGCCACAGGTAAATAAGGTACTGGAGCAGATTAAAAATTTTTCTGACAGTGTTATCAGTGGTGCATGGAAAGGTTATACCGGTAAGTCAATTAAAAACATTGTCAATATTGGTATTGGTGGATCGGACTTAGGTCCATACATGGTAACGCAGGCGCTCCGCCCCTATTGGTCAACCATCACACCACATTTTGTTTCTAATGTTGATGGAACACACATCGCAGAGACGCTGAGAAATTTAGATCCGGAGACCACGCTTTTTATCATTGCCTCTAAGACGTTCACAACGCAGGAGACGATGACAAATGCAGAGAGTGCGCGCGCCTGGTTTCTCGAGAAAACTTTCAATAAGGGTGAAGTAGCAAAACATTTTGTAGCAGTTTCAACAAATCAAAAAGAAGTTACAAACTTTGGCATTGCACCAGAAAATATGTTTGTGTTCTGGGACTGGGTTGGAGGACGTTATTCACTATGGTCATCCATTGGTCTCTCAATTTCGTGTACCATTGGTTTCAATAATTTTCAACAGCTCCTGGAAGGTGCGCATGCGATGGACAATCATTTTAAAAATGAACCATTCGAGAAGAACATTCCGGTAATTCTTGCATTGCTTGGTATTTGGTACAATAACTTTTTTGGCGCTGCATCAGAAGCAATCTTACCATACGACCAGTACCTGCATCGTTTCGCTGCTTACTTTCAACAAGGCAATATGGAAAGTAATGGAAAGTCAGTAGATCGTAATGGCAATAATGTACAGTATCAAACGGGACCAATCATTTGGGGAGAGCCGGGAACAAATGGACAGCACGCATTCTACCAACTCATTCATCAAGGGACAAAACTAATTCCTTGTGATTTTATCGCTCCGGCTATCAGTCAGAATCCAATCAGTGATCATCATGAAAAACTTCTCTCTAACTTCTTTGCACAGACTGAAGCATTAATGAACGGAAAAACTGCCGAAGAAGTTGAACAAGATCTTGGCAAAGCAGGCTTTAGTAATGAGGAAATCGCGTTTCACACACCTTTCAGAGTTTTTGAGGGGAATCGACCAAGCAACACCATTCTTTTCAAAAAGCTTACACCTCGTACGTTAGGTATTCTCATTGCCATGTATGAGCATAAAATTTTCGTGCAAGGCATCATCTGGAATATCTTCAGCTTTGATCAGTGGGGCGTAGAATTGGGAAAGGTTCTCGCTAAAAAAATTCTTCCAGAATTAAGTTCAAAAGAGGAAATCACATCACACGACTCATCAACAAACGCCCTAATCAATTATTTCAAACGTTTGAAGTTTAGTTAATTAAATTATTGATTGTAAAGTAAACCACATCCATTATTTTTGATGGATTTTAAATCTTAATGGAGAATAAAATTCGGAAAATTGGTGTCTTCACGTCGGGTGGAGATGCTCCAGGAATGAACGCTGCAATCCGTGCTGTTGTACGTGCATGTACATACTATAAAAAAGAATGTTTTGGTATCGTGCGCGGATATGAAGGTATGATTGAGGGCGATATTGTAAAACTAGGTGCACGCTCGGTTGGTAATATTATCCAACGCGGAGGTACAATTCTAAAAACTGCGCGAAGCAAAGCATTTCAAACGCCTGAAGGAAGAAAGAAGGCTTACGATAATCTTGTAAAGGAAGGCATCGATGCCCTTGTTGCCATTGGTGGTGATGGCACTTTTACTGGTCTTCATAAATTTTATGAAGAGTTTAAGATGCCTTCTGTATGCATTCCAGGCACAATTGATAATGATCTTCCGGGAACTGACTACACGATAGGTTATGATACAGCAACTAATACTGCTGTCGAAGCCATCGATCGCATCCGTGACACTGCACTTTCGCATAATCGATTATTTTTCATTGAAGTGATGGGGCGCAATTCAGGGTACATCGCTATCAACAGCGGAATTGCAGGAGGAGCCACTGCGGTGATCCTTCCGGAAGAGAACATGAGCTTTGATGACTTATTTCATTTGCTGGGCGCAGATAAAGACACGAACAAGAAGTCAAACCTGGTGGTGGTTGCTGAAGGCTCTAAAATTGGAGATGCAAACGCTTTGGCAAAATTAGTTGCTGAACGTTCATCTTATTTTGATATTAAAGTTACTATTCTTGGCCATCTGCAACGGGGTGGCTCTCCTACATATTTTGACAGAGTTCTCGCAAGTCGCATGGGTATAGCAGCGGTCGAAGGTCTGCTTGCAAATCAAAAAGATGCTATGGTCGGGATAAAGGATAACAAAATCGTTTATAATGATTTCAATTTGATCATGGCAAATAAACATCACGACATTGACAGTGAGTCGTTGAGAATCGCCAAAATTCTTTCCATTTAATCAACGCAGCAAGACATGAAGCAATTAACGATCGGCATCGACATTGGAGGAACAAATACAAAATATGGCATCGTAGACAAAAATGGCCAGGTTGTATTTCAGGGAAGTATTTCAACAGCAGAGTACGAGGAGTTCAAAGATTATTTTAATGGTCTTGCACAAGCCCTTCGTGCAGCGATGCAGGGAATAAAGGGAGAATATAAAGTGCTTGGTATTGGAGTAGGTGCGGCAAACGGTAATTACTATAAAGGAACAATAGAACGCGCTACTAATTTAAAATGGAAGGGAATTATTCCTTTGGCAGACATGCTGAAAGATGAGTTCGATATGCCCTCCGTTATTACGAATGATGCCAACGCTGCAGCGGTTGGTGAAATGGTTTATGGGGCTGCAAAAGGAATGAAGGATTTTATTGTCATTACACTGGGAACAGGTTTGGGCAGTGGCTTTGTTTGCAACGGACAACTGCTTAACGGCAAGCACGGTATTGCAGGCGAAGTGGGACATACTTCTGTTAACCCTGCTGGAAGATTCTGTAACTGTGGAAAGCGCGGATGTTTAGAAACGTATGTTTCTGCAACGGGCATTAAAAGAACAGTCTACAAACTTCTGGCTGACCATCTCGAGCCAAGCGAACTTCGTGGAATAAGTTTCGATAATTTAAACACCAAGATGATTACCGAGGCTGCTGTTCGTGGTGACTTAGTTGCACTTGCTGCTTTTGAATACACTGGAAGAATTCTGGGAATGAAACTCGCTGAGACTGTTGTTCACACTGATCCAGAAGCGATATTCCTGTTTGGCGGATTATCCCTTGCAGGTGATCTCATCTTCAAGCCGACAATCAAACACATGGAAGCTAACCTGATGCCTTTGTTTAGAGGCAAGGTGAAAGTACTTCCTTCAGGATTGCAGAATCAGGCTGCTCCTATCCTAGGGGCAAGCAGTTTGGTTTGGAATTATCTGGAGAATAAACAAACCCATTTGAAGCAGGTTGTTGCTTAGCGGTAAACAATCATCATCACATTAAGTTGACCTAACCGGGCATAAATTTTTATGGAGGTTAGGCATGGCCTTATTCTTACCTAGAATCTGTCGTGGTTCTGTGAATACGCATACAATTTTGAGAAACATCATGATGATGATGCTTTGCCTTTTCATTTTTCAATTGGGATTTGCGCAGGGTAACGCAAGAAATAATAAGCCAAAAATTAAAGGTCAGAGTGAACTTTCAACTGGTGAAGATCAGACAATAACCGTAGATTTTTCACATCTGCGCGTAGAAGATGAAAATGATTGGTTCTACCCATGGGGATTTACTTTGAAATTATATGAAGGCGCCAATTATACATTCTCAGGTCCCACGGTAACACCAGCTGCCAACTTCAACGGTATCTTGACAGTGCCTGTGACAGTAAATGATGGTGAAGATGACAGCGAAAAGTTTGATTTAAAAATAACTGTCAATCCTATAAACGATGCTCCAACAATTACAGGACAAAATCCTACCACTTCTGATGAAGATAAAGCTTTCACGTTACTTCAATCTCATCTTTTAATTAACGATCCTGATGATAGTCAATTTACGCTTACAATTTCACCAGGAACAAATTATACGGTAACAGGAAATGTAATTACACCAGCCGCAGAGTTTAGTGGAACACTTTCAATTCACGTGAAAGTAAGCGATGGAAAAGTAACCACCGAGAATTTTAATTTTCAATTACAGGTAAAAGCAGTTAACGATCCACCTAAAATAATAGGACAGGAAAACTTAAATGCAACATCAGGTGTACCGTTTGCACTAGCATTATCTCAACTGACTGTCACTGATATTGATAATGCTTATCCAACCGGATTTTCCTTAATTGTATTGAATGGAAATAATTACACGGTAAGCGGAACACAGATCACACCTGCTGCGACCTTTACTGGCGAATTGCTTGTTAATGTTAAAGTAAGTGACGGAACATCAGAAAGCGAAACCTATAGTTTAAAGGTGAACGTACAGAAGGGAAGTGATAAACCGCTGATTACAAATCAAACTGCGACGATCATTAATGAAGATGAAGCCTTCACTTTCACAATTTCACTATTAAAAGTATCGGATGCGGATAGCAGTTTTCCGAAAGATTTCACTTATAAATTAAGTGGAGGTACTAACTATACCATCAGCAATAGTACCGTAGTACCTACAAGCAATTTTTCGGGGACACTCCTCGTACCCGTAACGGTGAGCGATGGGACTAACACCAGTGATCCTTATAATTTTCAAATTACCGTTAGACCTGTGAATGATGCTCCCGTAATCCAAGTCACGGGATCTGATTCTTTAGTGTTAAAGCCTGGGGCTGATGCTGCACAGGTATTTGCAAATCTTACCATTATTGATCCTGATCATGACAGTCTCACAATAGCAGAAGTAGGGTTCGATCCGAAGTCTTATGAACCTTCAATCGATGCGTTAACTTTTATAAATGTTCCAGGAATTCGTGGCGTATTTGATTCGCAGGTCGGTATTCTTGCATTGATTGGTAAAGCGCCTATCGCTGCTTATATCGAGGCATTGAAATCAGTGAGGGTAGCTTTTGTTGAACGCGAAGGAGATGTAAAGATCAAACGAAAATCTATTTACGCGCTCGTCAATGATGGCCTTAGCAACAGCAACAGAATCACAAGATTTATCAGGTTAAGCAATGACACTAAAGTATCACTTGAAATACCGACAGGATTTACACCAAATGGAGATTTTGTGAACGATACCTGGAGCATTAAGCCAACTCAAAATGCAAGTGATTACAAAAGTGTATCAATAAAAATTTATTCTAAAACGGGCTTACTTGTATTCGAAGCAAGCGGACTTACGAAAGAATGGGACGGCAGACACAACGGAACAGTTCTTCCGGCCGATGTCTATTTCTATGTAATTGATTTAAAGGCAGGAGAAAGCCAGTCTGCTTTTAAAGGTATCGTTACGATCCTTCGTTGATCATTCTACTTTAACTCCCATATTACTCCCAAGCAAACCAAACTGCCTTTTCCAATCCTCAGACCTACCGTTGCTTTTACGAACAGCTTTTGATATTTCGAAATACAGGTTTTGGCATTTATGGAGGTTTGGCTTCAAATTAAATTTAACCAGCAACGGAAATAACCTGTTCAGCCTTTCAATTCTCTTATGGCTATCTCCTTCTGATCCAATCCTTTTTAGTTCTTTAAAAATACAATCTCCGGCAAATTTCTCAACTTTACCTGGATCTTCTATTCGTAAGTCCCAATTAACCAACTCGGTCATTACACGCTCAACCTGACGAATATTAATTTTATCAGTAAGGAAACACTTGATCAGGTCTACATTTAAAATGTATTCGAAACTTGTGCGATATGCATTCGGTATTGGTATTTCATTATTCGCCAAAGCCATTACTAAAGGATAATCGCGGTTATAAATTCTTCGTAAAGAATCTTCAAGATCGATCATGCTTTGCTGCGTAATGAAATTGAATACCTTCCGCTTCTCATCCTGAAAGAGCTGCCAAATAGAAAACTTTTCTGGCCCAAAATAGGTTTGCATTAACCCGATGATGTCGCCTAGTCTGCCTTCTTCAAAAGCATTAACCATGCGGGCTTGCATGTTGGCAAACTTGTCCTCTTCCATTTCGATGGAAATATTTCCAATAATGTTTTGACCACCGAGATGGATTACGGCAAAGGCAAATCGCTTTTCTGATCTTGTTACGTTCGATTTAACTTTTGTAACGGCCAATACCATTTTCTGCTGACCTGCTTCTTTACGGATAAATACTTCATTAGAAGTCGTGTAGTTAAACACAGGAAATGATTCAGGATCTTCTTCGAACAACGAGGCGATGGCATAATGCATCCCTACACGTTGAAGATTTATTTTTGAAGGAAGGACATACTTCGTATAAATAATTGCGGCATTCTCTAAGCCAGGAACATTGCTTGGTACTGTTTCAAGTCGCTTTCTGAACTCAAGTTCGAGATCAAAATCTGAAATCTGACTTGTTAACTGCATCGCCCTGCAAGCATATTGCATGATTTGAGTCGTTTCAATTCCTGAAACTTCATCGAAGAACCATCCGCAGCTTGTGTACATCAACATTGCATTCCGCTGAACTTCCATCAAGCGCAACACTGTATTCAGTTCCACCGTTGCACTGCAGTGATCCCTGATAAACTTCCGGATAGAATCATCATCACGTCTTAGAATTACATTGATATACTCATCTCTCGCTAGCCAGCCGTCCTTTATAAAACTTGCTGTCTCCCGTTCATAAATCTTTGCAAGTTCGTCTCTAAGCCAATCCAGCGTTTCTCTTAATGGCTTTCTCCATTTCTGATTCCAGTTAGGCTTTCCACCAGAATTACATCCGCAGTCGTTGCGCCATCGCTCAATTCCATGAACACAGCTCCATGAACTGTTTTCATGGATCTGCGCCTCATACAAAGGCGAGTGCTTTGACAGGAACTCAGCGTAATTCGTAAGTTTTGCTGTCGCATCCTTTTCTATATGATCAATGCAAAAAGCGAGCGCCATGTCACCATGCTTATGGTGATGTCCATAAGTCTCTCCATCAGTAGCAATGTGAACAAGTTGTGGTTCTTCTTCTATCCGATTATCAAAACTTGTTAATAAATGATCGGCGAATTTTCTTCCATCGTTAAGCAAGCCGCTGAAAGCAACTGCTTGAGAAATATCACCATCATAAAAAAACAGCACAATGGTTTTTCCCGAAGGCAACGTGAACAAGTATGGCTTTTTAGTGTCAATAGGTTTTTGATCTGTGGAAGTCCAATCCTCGGCTCCTATTTTTCTAAATCCCTTTGCCTGACGTGGTGCAAGTACAGTGAATTTAATACCATGCTGTGCCAACAGTTCAAGTGATTCTGTATCAACGGCAGTCTCTGCAAGCCACATACCTTCTGGCTTACGGTTGAAGCGATATTCAAAATCACGAATGCCCCAAATGATTTGTGTTTCCTTGTCGCGTGTATTCGCGAGGGGCATGATGATATGGTTATAAACCTGCGCAAGCGCAGAGCCATGTCCATTAAATACTTTCAGGCTTTGTCGGTCAGCTTCAAGAATGGCATCATAGGTTGCCCTATCATTATTTTCCATCCAGGAGAGCAATGTTGCTCCGAAGTTGAAACTGATTTTTGAATAATTATTAACGATGTTATTGATGACACCATTCTGACTAAGAATGCGTGAGGCCGTGTTGGGCGCATAGCACTCGGCAGTAACACGTTCGTTCCAATCATGATATGGATGCGCCGAATCCTGAACTTCAATAACTTCAAGCCATGCATTTTCACGAGGCGGCTGGTAAAAGTGCCCGTGAATACAAATATACTTTTCCAAGGGGGTTTCGCGGATTAAAAATGTTATAACCTATAACTCGTAGCTTTATGTTCCCCTTTCTTCCAATTCAAACTCATTTATTTCTTTCTCCAACTTAAGAACCGAAATAGCAAGGGGCGGTAAAGTTAATGAAATAGAGTAATCTCCGCCATGATATTTTACGGGCGATGTATTTAAAGAGCCGACATTTCTTGTACCACTGCCGCCATAGACTGTATCATCTGAATTAAGTACTTCTTTCCATAGTCCTCGAAAAGGAACCCCTACTCTATAGTGATATTTAACCTCTGGTGTGAAATTGCAGACGATAATTAACAGATCTTCTTTAGCATCTGCTTGTCGCTGATATGCTATAACACTGTTATCCCTATCGCTGTAATCAATCCATTTAAATCCCTTCTGTTCAAAGCCGTATTGATATAATGCTTTTTCCGATTTATAAAATGCATTCAGATCTTTCACAAGTTTTTGCAATCCCTGATGAAAAGGATATTGCAACAAATGCCAGTCTAATTGCTTATCGTGATTCCATTCAGTTGGTTGTGCTATTTCACATCCCATAAAAAGTAGCTTGGTGCCGGGATGGGTAAACATGTATGAATACAGCAATCTAAGGTTTGCGAATTTCCGCCACTCGTCACCAGGCATCTTACCCAGCAGAGATCCCTTGCCGTGCACTACCTCATCGTGAGAAAGCGGCAACATGAAATTTTCAGTGAAGGCATATATCACGCTGAACGTAATATCATTCTGATGATGCCTTCTGTGAATAGGATCTAATTTAAAGTAGGATAAAGTATCATGCATCCAGCCCATCATCCACTTCTGGCCAAAACCAAGTCCCCCTGAATATGTTGGCCTCGACACGCCCGGCCATGATGTTGATTCCTCAGCAATTGTAACCGTATCCGGATAGTTTGCATAAACTACCTCGTTAAATTCTTTCAGAAACGAAATCGACTCAAGATTTTCGTTGCCGCCATGTTCATTTGGAATCCACTCGCCCGCTTTCCGGGAATAATCTAGATATAGCATGGATGCAACGGCGTCTACACGCAATCCATCGATGTGATACTGTTCAAGCCAGAATATTGCATTGCTAATCAAGAACGACCTTACTTCGGCTCTTCCATAATTAAAAATATAGCTGCTCCAGTCGGGATGAAATCCTTTTCTTGGATCTGCATGTTCATAGAGATGCGTTCCATCAAATTTGTAAAGACCATGTGCGTCTCCTGGAAAATGTGAAGGCACCCAATCGAGTATTACACCAATTCCTGCCTGATGAAAACTGTCTACTAAGTATTTAAAATCAGACGGACTTCCATACCTACTTGATGGTGCGAAATAGCCGGTCAGTTGATATCCCCAGGAACCATAAAATGGATGCTCCATAATCGGCAGAAACTCGACATGTGTAAAGCCCATGTCCTTTACGTATTGCACGAGCTCCTGCGCCATCTCCGGATACGTCAGGAACCTATTACCATCTTCAGATTTCTTTTTCCAAGAGCCTAGATGTACTTCATAGACAGAATAAGGCTGAGGCTTACCTTCAAGACTTTTCCTTTTGTCAAGCCATTGCTGATCTTTCCATTCGTAATGCGGTTGCCAAACAATGGAAGCCGTTTGAGGAGGTGCTTCACAATACAATGCAAATGGATCTGCCTTTTCAAGATATTCTCCTGTATTAGAATGTATAGCGTACTTATAGATCTCGCCATGCTTTACATCTGGAAAGAAACCTTCCCAAATTCCAGACTCATCCCAACGCGCGTGCAGTTGATGTTGTTTATTATGCCAATTATTAAAGTTACCAATAACAGAAATTGAAATTGCATTCGGTGCCCACACTGCAAAGTAGGTACCGGTTGTATTGCCTTCTTGAATCAAATGAGATCCGAGCTTTTCATAAAGCTTGTAGTGCTTACCTGACTTGAAAAGGTGAATATCAAAATCAGTGATTAAACTAAAGTGCTCGAATGTTGTTACTTCTTTTTCTGATTTTGTTGCCATTGTTGACGTCATATCTGTTTTCAGAATTACTTCTTTTTACGCTCTTCTTTTTCCTGGATGTACCGGCTGACGTGATAATAAATTCCACGTAAAGGAATAATTGTCCAGTCTGGGCGGCCATTCAATTCATATCCGAGTTCATAGATTGCTTTCTCAATCAGGAACGTGCGAATAAGTATTTCCTGTTCTTCGGAAAGATTCGTGCCCATTCCCATTTTTTCCATATATGCACCCAGATAGAATCTGCCAACGTAATGTTGCCACTGCTCTGCTGCTTGTTCTAACAAAGTTAAATCTCTGTCTCTGTAGTTCTCATTCAGCAACAATTTTCCAAATGCTGCATAATGAAATGAGCGCATCATACCGGCTACATCTTTAAATGCATTTTTCTTAAGCCTCCGCTCGCTGAAGGAAAAACCAGGCTCTCCTTCAAAATCAATTATGACGAAATCTTTACCCGTAAATAAAACCTGTCCCAAATGATAATCCCCATGAATCCTGGTTTTTGGAGCGTTACTTTTTATCTGATATACCTCACTGAATCCTTCAAGGATGGTATCCTCTAAAGCAAGTACTTTCTTTGCAAGTTCAAGTGCTTCGGGTGCCAGCTTACTCAACGCGTTCTCTAACATGCTGAACCTGTCTCGTACAAGTTTTCGAAGGGAAGAATATAATGAGCGCTGATAGTTCGCTGTAAACTTTTCTGGTGCAAAAGCAGGGTTGGAAGAATCGGAAGCCAAAGCAAGATGCATTTCTGCAGTACGTTGTCCTAATCGGACTACACGTTCATAAAAACCTCTTCCGATAAATTCCTGAATTAACTCGGGTGCATCCTCGAAACGAATTGCTGGTTTGTTAACAAGTTTAGGAAGTTTGAGATTCTTTGCTTTCGAAATCACGCGTTCGTAATAACGGCCTACTGAATCTACCGCCATGCCCCATGCTTCACCCTGATTATCAACCTTCTCTTGTAAAAGACCGAAAACGATTATTTTTCCATCAGCATCGCGATACTCAATACTCCCCGCATATTTCGGGCAATTCTGGAAAGTTGTATGCTCTGTAAGAAAGCGAACAATTTCAAGATCAGGATTAATTTCCTTTTCGAGCTTACGATAGAATTTGAAAAAATATTTGTCGTTATAAATGATTGACGTATTGCTTTGATCAGCTTTTAAAATTTTAGAGTCAACCGTTTTATCACCAGTGATTTTAGCAAACACTCCGGAGTTAAATTCCAGAATTCCGCCATTGTCATCTTTAACCCTTGTGTCTTTTTCCATGCTCATGAACAAGCAATCGCGGAAGGACTTGTCATAACAGCTATCCATGATGAATCCAGCTTTACCCTGGATCTCAGCACGGCACACTACACTTTGAACCGTATATTCAACGCGTTCAAGAATGCTATCTGCGAGTACAAAGGTTAATGGAAGAAAATAAAACTCAGGCAAGCGTTGTACATAGTGTACTTCAATCATGGTTAGGAAATGAGAATCCCCATCAACTTTCCATGGTATTACTTTATGAATCGAAATTTTGCTGATGACTTTAGCTTTACCGCCAAACCATCTACACTTCTTCATGAAAAGTCCTAAAACCTTCCGTTCAAAAAATCTTACTTCATCATAATTGTCGAACAAACGTTCCCAAGAAATATCTGTCTTCAGAAATGGTAATTCACCACTGGCTTCTGTCTTTTCTTTCTTCTCTTCCTTATCCACCTGAAACCAGAAGTACCCGTAAGGACCAATTGTAATATCATAGTCACCTTCTTCAACCGGCATAAACCGATTTTGACTAAATACTTCTGTAATCTCGCAGTCTTTAAAATCCAAAAGATTTAATGTTGCTGCCTGCGAAAATTGGGAAAGATTGGCGACAACTATAATTCGTTGCTTCTCATACCCTCTTACAAAGGCTAGTATTTTTGCATTTGAACTATCGATGAACTTGATATCACCTCTTCCAAAAATATTTAGTCGCTTACGCATTGCAACAACATTCTTTAGCCACCACAAAAGTGACGAAGGGTTTTCTTCCTGTGTCGAAACATTAACGGATTCGTAGCGATAAATAGGATCCGTAATGACCGGCAAATATAATCGTTGTGGATTTGCACTAGAGAACCCGGCGTTTACATTCATGCTCCATTGCATAGGTGTACGAACGCCAAAACGGTCACCAAGATAAACATTGTCACCCATGCCGATCTCATCACCATAGTATAACACAGGCGTACCAGGCAATGAGAAAAGTATTGTGTGCAGCAGTTCGATTTTCCTTCGGTCGTTATTCAATAAGGGAGCAAGCCTTCTGCGAATACCAAGATTGAATTTGGTATTAGGATCATTCGCATAAGCCTTAAATAAATAATCTTTTTCTTCCTCTGTTACCATCTCAAGACCCAACTCATCATGGTTTCTTAAGAATACAGCCCACTGACTATTGGGAGGAGTAGCCGGTGTTTGCTCCATAATATCCACAATGGGATAACTATCTTCTGTACGCAACGCTAAGAATAGGCGCGGCATCAATGGATAATGAAAGTTCATGTGGCATTCTTCACCTTCACCAAAATAAGTTGCTGCATCTTCAGGCCAAAGATTCGCTTCTGCGATTAAAATCCTGTTCTTGTAATGCTTGTCTATGTGCGATCGAAGTCTTTTAAGAAAGGCATGTGTCTGTGGAAGATTTTCGCAGCTTGTTCCCTCTTCCTCAAAAAGAAAAGTAATGGAGGGAAGGCGAAACCCGTCAACACCCATCTTCAGCCAGAAATCAGCAACTTTAATTAACTCCAGCTGCACTTCTGCATTTTCATAATTTAATTCTGGTTGATGCCTGTAATAGCGATGCCAGAAATAAGCTTTCGCTTCAGCATCATAGGTCCAGTTGGTAGACTCATCTCCAGAAAATATAACACGAGCTTCTTTATACTTTTCGGGTGTATCACTCCACACGTAAAAATCACGTGAGCGAGATCCTGCCTTCGATCGCTTGGCCTTTTTAAACCAGGGATGCTGATCGGAAGTATGGTTGAGAATTAATTCTGTGATAATACGAATTCCCCTGCGATGTGCTTCCTTCAACAACAGCTTAAAGTCTGATAGGTTTCCATAATCAGAATGCACATCATAATAATCTGTTACATCATATCCATCATCTTTTAAAGGAGAGGGATAAAAAGGCAAAAGCCAGATTGTGTTGATGCCCAGATCCTCCAGGTAATCTAGTTTTTGAATCAAGCCAGGAAAATCGCCTATGCCATCGCCATTACTATCGTAGAAAGAGCGAACGTGGAGTTCATAAAAAATCGCATCTTTAAACCATAGCGGCTCTGCATTTTTTGGGGTGCCGTTCATTTACATTTTAGGATTCGTGAACTTCTAATTTAAACAAATGAAAAGGCATTTTGTACGGATCCAGCGCTACATAATTCCATTCTTGCGTCCACGTATAATGCTCATCTGTGATGAGGTCATTTAATCTTACATTAATCCTGTCAGCAAGCTTCAATTGAAGCTTCGGCAGTTGTACGAAACCACTTTGTCTGCTGTGAGGATCAAGATTTACCACTACCAAAATTATGTTTGACAAATCATCAGACGCCTTAATGTAAGCCAGCAAGTTTGGATTTTCAATAAAGCAAAACTGCAAATTCCAGGTAGATTGTAACGCGATGTTTTCCTTCCGGGCTTTATTCAACAAGGTGATGATATCCGTGATTCGATTTGTTCTCCTCCAGTCGTGCAACTTAATCTCATACTTTTCAGAGTCCATGTATTCTTCTCTTCCCGGTACCGGTACGTTATCGCAGAATTCGTAAACAGGTCCGTAAATTCCGTAGTTTGAACTCAGTGTAGCTGCCAGAGCAAGGCGTATTATAAAAATATTTTCTGATTGATGCTGTAAGTGATAAGGCAAAATATCTGGCGTGTTAGGCCAAAAATTTGGACGGAAGTAATTTCTTGAAGGGCCATGAACAAGCTCGGTCATATATTCCACCAACTCTTGTTTCGATACTCTCCATGTGAAGTAAGTATAAGATTGTGTGAAGCCAACTTTCGCCAACGAAGCCATAATGCGCGGGCGCGTAAATGCCTCCGCTAAGAAAATTATACCCTCATGCTGCTTATTAATTTCTGCTATCGCCCAATGCCAAAAAGGTATTGGCTTTGTATGTGGATTATCAACCCTGAAAATTTTTACACCCTGTTCTATCCAATATACTATTACAGATTTCAACTCTTCCCACAACTCCTGCCATTGCTCAGTTTCAAAATTAAATGGATAAATATCCTGGTATTTTTTCGGTGGGTTTTCCGCATATTGAATACTTCCATCCGGCCGTTGTTTAAACCATTCTGGATGTTCTTCCACATAAGGATGATCGGGCGCACATTGAAATGCGATATCCAGCGCAATGTCTATTCCGTGCTTTTTACATTCTGCAATCAGTTGTTTGTAATCTGCAAGAGTTCCCAACTCAGCATGTATTGCTTTATGCCCACCCTCATCACTTCCAATAGCCCAAGGTGAACCTGGTTCTCCCGGCAACGAACGAACATTATTATTTTTTCCTTTTCGGTTTACTTTACCAATAGGATGAATTGGCGGAAGATATAATACATCAAACCCCATGGCCTCAATGCGAGGCAAAAGCTTAATCACATCTTTAAACGTTCCATGTTTTTCTTCCAGCGATGCTGATCTTGGAAATAACTCATACCATGAACTGAAGTTTGCTTTTTTATGCTCAGCAAAGATCTTGAATTCTTTATCGTAAAGAGTTTGGAACGAAATCAAGGGATGATCATGCATGAGTTCTTCAAACTCCTTGCTTAGTACTGCTTCAACAGCTTGAGCATAATTATCTTTTTTTGAAAGTGTGGACGTAAACGATTTTACCTGCTTACTTTGATCTGGCAATTGCTTTAAGAGAAGCACTCCTTCCATCAACTCAACAGTAACATCAAGTTTAGCCGCGGCCTTTTTTTTGAAACCATCATACCATGTTTCCAATTGATCAATCCATGCTTCAATAGTAAAGATGTAATTGCCTTTTTCTTTGAGATGGAAAGATGCAGTCCAAACATCATTACCAATATGATCCAACGGTTTACGTGTCCACAGCTTTTGATCTTCCGTCTTGAAGAGCAAGTGAGCACGAATGTGATCGTGACCATCACCAAATATATCTGCGGTTACTGCAACCATCTCTCCTACTGTTCTCTTGGCAGGGTATAGTCCTCCATCAACCTGTGGTTGAATGTTTTCAATTATTACTCTTGATTGTCCTTTTAGATTCATTATTGCGTGATCTTACTTTTTCTAATTCTTATTTAAGATAACAGTAGAATATGAAGGCAATGTAATCTCATTGCCGCTGATTTTGCTGCTTCCTTTTAAATCATAGATAATGTTGGTAAAATCTTCATTCCCGTTTTGCAAAGGAACCGTTACTTCAACGTCAGAAACATTATGAATGACTAGTACCTGCTCACTCCCATGAAGCCGCTTAAAAGCGACTATTTCCGCAATACTCAGTCCTGCGTCATCAATTTCTCCATAGGTTAAAGCCTTGCTGCTGTTTCGAATGGAAATTAGTTTTTTATAAAAATTAAGCAAGGAATTAGGATCATCCTTTTGATTCTCAAAGGGCACAACCGTGCTATCGGTACTAAAGCGCGCTTCCTCCCAAGATGTTTGCATGGGGTCATTCTTTCCAGTATCCCAAATGAAGGGCTCACGAACATAGGCATCAGGACCAAATAGATCCTGGTAGACACGCAACTTGTCGCCTATCATGCCAATCTCTTCACCATAATAAATGTAAGGTGTGCCAGGCATGGTCAACAAAAGAGACACGGACATTTTTGTTTTATCGATGTCTCCCTTCAATTCTGAAAGCAGACGTGTCTGATCATGATTTCTTAAGAACGTAGCGTCCAGGTATTCCGTTGTTACGGACTTGTAGTAGTCCCTGATTTTCTTGTACCGAGAAACTAAACCTACAGTGTCCTTACCTGCTAGGGTAACGTTTGTGATGGCATATCCAAGATCAAAATTAAATAACGATGGAAGACCTTTCAAATAAGGTGCAACTACATCTGCGGATGACCACACCTCTCCTACCAGGTAAACATCTGGTTTAATTGTTTCCATTTCCTTTCGGAACCATACCCAAAACGCATGATTGTCTTTTACACGTTCATCAGGGAAAATGTGACGAGCAGCATCCATTCTAAAACCGTCAACTTTAACTTCGTTCAACCAGAATTTTGCGATGTCAACAATTTCTTGTCTTACTTTTTCATTATCAAGATTTAGATCAGGTGTGAGCCCATTGAAATAACCATAATAATGCTCCCCTAAAGTATCGCCATTGACAGCGTGCCATTTTCTAATGTTATCGGAATCAAGTGTTTTTACTTTTTTTAAAAGATCACTTTGAATGGAATCTTTTTTCGCCCAGACATAATAATCTCTGTACGGGTTGTCTTTCCCTTTTTGTGCTTCAAGAAACCAGGGGTGCAAATTACCAGTGTGATTAATTACAAAATCGGTGATGATGCGGATATCTCGTTTGTGCGCCTCTGCTACAAAATTTTTGAAATCCTCCAGCGTACCAAAATCTGGATCTATATTTTTAAAATCAATAACATGATACTTATGATAAGTGTCTGAGGGCATAATCGGCATGAGCCAAATTCCATTGATGCCCAGGTCTTTTAAGTAATCAAGCTTTGACGTAAGACCTTTAAAATCTCCTTTGCCATTACCATCACTGTCTGCAAAAGACATCACAAAGACTTCGTACTTTACCCCATAAGGCCACTTCGCAATACTCTTGTCCGTATTATCGTTACAGGCCCCAAGTAAAAACGCCAGAAAAAATATAAAGGCTGATAATTGACTTCGCATACCTACTTAATTTTAAAAATAAAAGAACTGTATGGTTTCAGACGTAGTTCAAATGTTAAATTTTTATCAAATCCAACTTCAGTTTCCCGCCACAGCAGGTCGCGTGCGATATAAGTTTCATTTATATCTAATCCGATTTGAGTTGCTGCTTCTTGTGGAATCTGAATTTTCGAAGTAGCGTCCTTCTCAGCAAAACTTGTGACAATCAGCAGCCTTTCATTTTCATGAAAACGCAGGTATGCATGAACTTTGTCGTTAAAATTATTCTGTTTGATGTTGAAATCCGTAATGTCAATGTACTCGCCTTGTGCTATTGCAGGATTTTTTAAAGCCAGGGTTAGGAGATCAGCATAGAACTGTCTCAATTGTTTTTGTTCCATGCTAAGTAAGCCACCATCGAACTTCCCGCCATTCATCCACTTTTGATGTTCAGGCACGCCCCAATAATCGAAAATTGTAGTTCGTCCATCTTCCGTTTGAAATCCTTCATTGCCACTTCCGGGTTCGCCAACCTCTTGTCCAAAATAAATCATGACTGGCCCCTTGTCGATGGTAGCACTAATTACCATTGCAGGTGCAGCTTTCCAAGGATCACCAGCAAAGGCACGGGAAGCAATCCTTTGTTCATCATGATTCTCCAGAAAATGAAGCATGTGCTGATTGATACCTTTTAATCTCTCCTGAATCTGATGAATATCATTTGTACTTCGTTGCCCATTCATTAAAAGCCTAAGCGTATCATAGAGCAATACTTTGTCATAGAGGTAATCAAACTTTCCTTTCTCAATATAGTTTTTGTATTGGTCGGGATTATAAATCTCAGCAATGAAAACAATTTCAGAATTCACTTCTTTTACCTGTGGGATAACCCAATGCCAAAATTCCACTGGCACCATTTCAGCCATATCACACCGAAAACCATCAACATTCTTATGAGCCCAATAAGTAAGGATGTCTCGCATTTTTATCCAGGTATCTGGAACGGGATCAAAATATGTCTTGCGTTCATTCTGAATATCAATACCGTAATTGAGCTTAACAGTTTCGAACCATTCGGTTACACCAGGACTAGCAGTGAATTGGTCATTGCCAGTAACCTTTGCAGGCGTTTCATCAAACTTTCCATCCTTCGTTGGAAAATCATTGTTGCCAAGCGCCGTATAATTACTGGGAACCTGGAAAGATTGTCCCGGCAAATAGTAAAAATTATTATTTGATTTAAAGTTCACCGTTTTATCATCAGTCTCCCCAAGATCTTTTACGGCTGAAGGTTTCGCATCAGATTTATAAGCACGTGCTACGTGATTGGGTACAAAGTCAATAATAATTTTTAAACCACCCTGATGCGTGCGTTCGACAAGCGATTCAAACTCTTTCATTCTGTTTGGAACATCTATCGCGAGGTCAGGATTAACGTCATAATAATCTTTAATAGCATATGGGGAGCCGGCCCTGCCCTTAACTACATCTGCATCGTCCAGCGGAATACCGTGCTGCGTATAATCGGTTAATACAGCATGTTCAATTATGCCTGTATACCAAACATGCGTAGTACCTAATTCTTTTATCGCGCTCAGTGCTTTTGCATCAATATCATTGAATTTACCAGCACCGTTTTCTGCAATAGTACCATACGTTTTATTGGTCGTTAACTTGTTACCAAACAAGCGCGTCATTAGCTGATACACAATAATTTTACCCGATGGCTTTTGCATAACATTTACTGGTGGAATTTTCTCCCGTTGTGGAGAACAGGAAAAAAGTAAAACAACAATTAATAAGTAGCCTGAGTACTTTTTCATACGGGGTTAATTTAAAAAAGAAAAGGCAGCTTTTTATGCTGCTTCGAAAATCCTTTAATGCTTTTAATGCCTAAGATACTTTTAAGGATTTTCTAGAAAGCACGAGATGCATGATCAATACGACAATACAGATCCAAAGTCCTAAAAACTCACGTGACTCTTCAATATAAGGATACTGCATTTTCATAACGTCGTCAAAGAGTATGGATTTATCAGGCTGAGCAAACCATTCCTTAACGCCATTGAAGAAAACAAAGCTGTACGCAATGTAGCCGACCAGTAAAACAATGAGTGGGATCTGGTAATACATTTTAAAAGCAGCTAACACACATGCAACAGCCATGATTCCATAAATTATTATCCATAATACCGGATCGGGATCATTGATCTGAACAAAGGCAAAAGCAACAAACATTAGCGCAAGAATTAAGTTAAAAGCTTTCATGAAGAATGAGAGGTTAGACTTGAGATCGTGCTAAAATAATGATGTCGGATGAAACCACCCGACATCACAAAAGAAACCTGTAAACAAAAAATTATAAAATACTTTTCAGATTCTTGATGCTTGCTTCAATACTGGCAATAGGTTCACCAGGGTAGGATTCCTGTTCAATATAGAAATGCTTCATACCTGATTGTTTTGCTTTCGCAAAAACTGGTTTCCAATCAATAGTTCCAGTACCCACATCAGCATTCTTATCAGGATTGGTTTTATCCATATCCTTCACATGCCATTGCTCAAAACGACCTGGATATTTCTGGAAGTACTGCAAAATATCTTTACCAGCACGCACAACCCAGTACAGGTCAAGCTCCATTCCAACCAATTTAGGATCAAGTTCTGCCAGCATTACATCGTATGGCACTTGTCCTTCTAAAGTTTCAAATTCAAAAGCATGATTATGATAACCGAAACGGATTCCATTTTTATTACAAACTTCACCTGCTTTGTTGAGGGCTGCGCAAACCCTTTTATAATCATCAATTGTTTTTCTTTCTGGCTCATTAAGATATGGAACCACCATATATGCCTGACCAATTGACTTCGCATCCGTTACAGCTTTCTCCCACTTATCTCCTTTCGCTAAATCCAAACCATAGTGACCACTGCAAACTCTCATACCCAGACCTTTCACATACTTACCAAACTCCGTAAATGGCATACCGAAAATTTGGCTATCTGCATAAGAATAAGTTTCTATTTCTTTATAGCCGTAGCTCGCCACTTTCTGCAACACGCCCTTCGGATCTTTTGGAATTGTGTCACGTAAAGAATACAGTTGTAGCCCTATTCCTGATTTTGCTTTAGCAGCCTGCATGAAGGTTGGTAAAGACATGAGTCCTACAACGCTGAAGGCAGATGTTTGTATAAATTCTCTTCTTTTCATATGGTTAATGTTTGGTAAGTAGTCTATTTGTTTGCCAGTTTAATACTGCCAAAGTAAAATAAGTTTTTATCTCCTGCTTCAGGGTTTTTGAAAACAACGTAAAGTGTATGCACACCTTCTAGAGATTTAAAAGAAATATCTGATGCTGAAGCTCCAAGTTTTGAAACACTGACCTTTCCAAGTAATTCCCCATCCACTTTATCAAGACGAAGTTCCACTTCTCCCCCAACGGAATCCTCTGGCCTTAAGAAGGATGATACAGTTGCCTTTTTTACTCCCGTAAGGTCGAGATCTTTAAATGCAGCAGAAGAATTATGTTTAGCGTTCTCAAAACTCACCTGTCCCTGATATCTTAAGATGCGAACAGTATTGAGCTCTGTTGCCTGATCCGCCTTCAATGTAGGGCTCCTTAACATCACGGTGCTGAATGAAGAAATTGGTGGAAGCTGTGAAGCGCCTTTATCAAAGTAAGTAGCGGTAAGAATATACGCACCTTCCTCTTCTTTTCCGGGATTAACTGACCCTGTTAGCGGAAGTTTCTTTGCTTCTTTTTCTTCTGAAAGAGATAAAATATACTCAACCATCTGCTTTGCGTCTTCAACTGAAACCTGAGGATGTGCTGCCATTTCAGTTGTTCCCCAAACGCCTGAACCACCCTTGATAATTTTGGCGGCTAACTGATCAATTGCACCAGTCTGACCTTTGTACTTCTTTGCAACATCTTTATAAGCTGGACCTGCAGACCTTTGATCAATGAGGTGACATGACTTACAATCACTCTTATCAATGAGTGCTTTTCCGGGTAGCTCCATGATTGGTTTCTGATGTCCTTGTGCTATAGCAGTCATATCAAAGCCTTTGAGATGATCAAATGAAACGGTTACGGCTTCTGATGGAATCTTGCCATCTGTAGTTGAACCATCTTCTTTATCGGTCACTTGAATTGAATATTTTACAGGCGTTCCAGGAAAATAAAATGTTTTATTTCCTTCTGTAATTTCAGCTTTTACGACTGGTGATTCATTCCCTGCTATGATTTGAAGCTTTGCGTTGGCTGAAGTCCCTTTATCATCCGTGATCTTCAGCTCCGGGGTATAAACCCCAGGCTTATCAAAATTAACTGTAAAGGCTCCGTCTTCAGATGTGTAATTTTTATCACCAACAATGAGTTCGTATTTCAATTTATCCCCATCAGGGTCATGACTTCCCTTGGTTGTGAATGTTACTGAAAGCGGAAGGGCTCCATGAAATCTGTCTGCAGTTAAGAGTGCAACTGGCGGTCTATTTCCTCCGTTGTAATCAATGCGTACAAGACGTGCATCGAGGTTTTGCTTAAACCATTGTGTGCCGTATTCCAGCATGTACAACTTCCCATCAGGCCCATATGTAAGATCCATGATGTTATTGAATTTAGTATTCTGCATGAAAGGTTCAATGTCTTTAATAGCTCCCTGATCGTCCATTGTTACATGGAACATCCAATTTCTCATCCAGTCGTAAATAAGAAGTTTACCATCAAAGTAGTCGGGGAATGCGGCCTCTTGACCTTTAAAATTCTCGCTATAGTAAAAAGGTCCAGCCATGGCGTTGCGACCACCCTCGCGTACCATTGGAAATTCATCTGATTTAGCATATGGATACCAGACAAATGCAGGCGTTGCCGGTGGCAATTCACGTTTTCCTGTGTTGTTTGGTGATTCATTCACGGGAGCTTTTGGATCCCAACGTGTGCTTATTTTCTTTGCCGCAAAATCATATCGGCTATAATTATAGTTGTTCCCGACAAAATAAGGCCATCCGAAAAAACCTGCCTTTTTAGCCTGATTCACTTCATCATATCCGCGAGGTCCGCGAAGCGAATCATTCTGTCCCGCATCTGGACCTACCTCACCCCAATATAAATAACCTGTCCGTTGGTCTACAGAAATTCTGTACGGATTACGACAGCCCATAACGTAAATCTCGGGGCGTGTATTAGCTTCTCCTTTAGGAAAAAGGTTTCCTTCCGGAATGGTATAAGTTCCATCTGCTTCAGGATGAATGCGAAGAACTTTACCTCGTAAATCGTTGGTGCTGCCAGAAGATTTTTGAGCATCGAAAGGAGAACGACCAGCCCGTTCATCTGATGGACTATAACCATCGGATTCAAATGGGCTTGTATTATCTCCTGTGGAAATAAAAAGATTATTACCGGGACCAAAGGCCAGCGATCCACCCGTATGGCAACATGTTTCCCGTTGTGTTGCTACCTCAAGCACCTGCTTTTCAGATGCCATATCTATTTTGTCATCTTTAAAAACAAATCTTGATAAAACGTTGGCAGATTTTTCCGGGTGGGAATAGAAAACATAGATCCAGTTATTCTCTTTGAAATTAGGATCAGCAGCAACACCGATAACCCCATCTTCATATTTAGTCCATACATTAAAAGTGTTGATTACTTTTACCTTTCCATCAGCAGGCGAATATAGTTTTATGTCACCTTTTCTTTCACCAAATACAATCTTTCCATCAGGCAACATTGCCATTTCGGTGGGCTCGTTCAAATTGAAATCAAGAACAGTTTTAGTAAAACGGTTCTCTTCAGGCGTGCGCTTTGATTTTACTTTACCGTAATCGAGTTTTACGTTCTCTCCTACCGCGTATTGAATTCCCTGAAGCACATGGCCAAGAAATAAAGAATCAGCATAAGTTTCTTTGGTATGACCCAGACCTGTGTAAAAAGCTCGTCCACCTTCGTACTCATGATACCATGCGATAGGATGGTTCTCTCCATTTTCTCCTCCTTTGTATGAAGTTTCATCGAGATTGTAAATAACATTAATGTTAGGATTAATGCTTTTGTAGTTGTACCACTCATCTACTTTTGTCCATGTATCAGGTAAGGTATTAGGTCCAAATGCCTTGACCTTTTTAATCGTAGCTTGTTGTGTTTGTGGATGGCTTTTAAAATAAGCGCCAACAAGTTTACCGTACCACGGCCACTCGTATTCAGTATCTGCGGCTGCATGTATCCCGACAAACCCACCACCTGCTTCTATAAACCTTTTGAAGTCAGCTTGTTGAACAGGATCCAACACGTCCATTGTTGTGCTGAGGAAAAGGACTGCCTTATATTTTTTTAGGTTTTCTTCATTGAAGGTTGCTGCATCTTCTGTGGTATCTACCTCAATGTCATGCCTCTTGCCAAGTTCGATCAACACCACTTTTCCGGTGTCGATAGATTCGTGCCGATAACCTTTTGTTTTAGAAAATACCAGTATTCTGTCTTTCTCTTTCTTGCATGAAAACATCAGACAAAAAAGTAATAGCAATGCGATGTACGGTTTCATAGTATTGGTAAATTAAAAAATCCGAAGGACTTAACCATCGGATTTTACATGAATGAGCAATGATTTTTCTAATACGAGGAATTTAGTATCGTAAATCGCTACTCTAATTGTCATGATGCTCTCGTCAATGCGTTCTTTAAACACTTTGAAAAGTGCTGCACCATTCTCGAACCTGTGACAAACAACGCATAAGTGCTGACAATTTGATTTAACAACTTTCAGTTGCAACCACTATTGCTTAGGCTTTTCACCATCAAGAGACAATACATACATTACCATTTTCTCAGCATCAGCTTTTGAAAGATCTGGGTGCGGTGTCATCGGAATGTCGCCCCAATTACCTGCTCCACCCTGAATAACTTTTCCTGATAACATTGATATATTGGCCTGTGAGAACTCATATTTCTTTGCAACCTCGTTATATGCAGGGCCTACAATTTTGTTTGCCACATTATGACATGTTTTACAATCGCTTTGATCTACCAAAGCCTGACCTTGCTTAATGAGATCTTCAGAAGATTCTTGCTTCGGTTCAGCAGTTTCATACTCATTATATTCTTCGGCTTCCTCTTCAGCTTTTGGTTCTTCTTTCTTACCTCCGCATGAGGTCATTGTCCATGTTGCAAATCCTAATAGTACAGCCAGTATATATACCTTTTTCATTTGACTTGATTTAAATTAATCCTAATACTTTTTTATTGAATTTTTGATCCCGTGCACTTCCTGCAAAGTCATCAAAAGCTTTTTCAGTTACACGGATGATATGGTCTTTAATAAATTTCACACCTTCTGCAGCGCCTTGTTCAGGATGCTTCATACAGCACTCCCATTCAAGTACTGCCCAACCGTCAAAACCATATTGTGTTAGTTTTGAGAAGATCGATTTAAAATCAACCTGTCCGTCTCCCAGCGAACGGAATCTTCCAGCGCGGTCAATCCATTCCTGATATCCACCATAGACACCAACTTTTCCAGAAGGATTAAATTCGGCATCTTTAACATGGAACATCTTGATGAACTGATGATAAAAATCGATGTACTGCAAATAATCTAATTGTTGTAACACAAAATGACTTGGATCATAAAGGATATTGCATCTTGTATGTTTACCCGTAGCCTCCCAGAATCTTTCAAAAGTTATTCCGTCATGTAGATCTTCACCTGGGTGAATCTCATAACATAAATCAACTCCCGACTTATCAAAAGTATTGAGAATAGGCAGCCAACGTTTTGCTAATTCCTTAAAGCCATCTTCTACCAATCCCGGAGGACGTTGTGGCCATGGATACACGGTGTGCCACATTAAGGCTCCTGAAAATGTAACGTGTGCTTTTATTCCTAAATTTTTACTCGCTTTAGCAGCATTCTTTAATTGCTCAACTGCCCACGCAGTTCTCTCTTTAGGATTTCCTTTTAAAGCTTTAGGTGCAAACCCATCAAACAAGTCATCGAATGCAGGGTTTACTGCAACAAGCTGCCCTTGTAAATGCGAGGAGAGCTCTGTTACCTGAAGGCCACATGATTCAATTGTGCCCTTCCATTCATCACAGTAATCTTTACTTTCAGCAGCCTTCTCTAAGTCGATGCAACGCTTATCCCATGTGGGGATTTGTACTCCGATATAGCCAAGAGAAGCTGCCCATTTACAAATTGTCTTAAGATTATCGAATGGCGGTTGATCGCCCATGAACTGCGCTAAAAATATCGCAGGTCCTTTAATTGTCTTCATTTATAAGTTTTTGAACTTAAGTTAATAATATTAAAGCTTTATGGAAGTCCATTTTTTGTTGGAATTAGCCGATTTAACAACAGCTTCAACAAAAGCCATTCCTCTCACGCCATCTTCCACATCAGGGAAATCAAACTTAGCAGCACTGATTTTTTTGCCCGGTTTGTATGCTCTTACTGCCCGTGCAAATGATTGGTAGATGTTGGCGAATGCCTCCAGGTATCCTTCCGGGTGACCTGCAGGTGTTCGTGTATTGAGTTTAGCAGCGTCTGAAAGATAACCCCATCCTGCTCTCACTACTTCTTTAGGCCTGTCAAGCCATTTTAAAATGAGCGTATTAGGTTCTTCCTGCCGCCACTCCAGTCCGCCTTTCTCCCCGTAAACCCTGATATTTAAATTATTTTCATCGCCTGCTGCAACCTGTGTTGCTAAAAGGACACCGGTTGCCCCATTGTCAAATTTAACAAGCATAGAACTATCGTCATCAAGTTTTCTGCCCTTCACTACAATGTTCAACATTGCATTGATCTCAGTAATGTTTGCTCCGCTTACATACTCAGCAAGATTTGCAGCATGTGTGCCGATGTCACCTATTGCGCCACCCGCTCCTGACTTAGATGGATCTGTTCTCCAACTCGCCTGCTTATTGCCACCTCCTTCGAGGAAAGTTGAAAGCCAGCCTTGAGGATATTCAACATAGACCTTGCGGACCTTTCCAAGCTTGCCGGAAGCAATCATTTGTCGTGCTTCTTTTACAAGGGGATAGCCGGTATAAGTATGGGTCAGCGCCAGAATTAATCCAGTCTTGTCAACAATTTTTTTCAATGCTTTTGCCTCTGCGACATTAAATGCCAAAGGCTTGTCTATAATGACATGAAATCCGTTTTCCAGAGCTGCCTTTGCAGGAGCAAAGTGTACGTGATTAGGTGTTACAATAGAAACAAAATTCATTCGCTCATTTTCAGGAAGAAGCTTTTCCTGCTGAATCATTTCATCAAAACTTCCATACACCCTTTTTGGATCGAGATAGAGTGCTTTGCCTGTTGCTTTTGATTTCTCAGGGTTACTGCTAAAGGCACCACAGACAAGTTCGATCTCACCATCTAGTGCTGCAGCCCTGCGATGAACGGCACCAATGAAAGCATCCGTGCTTCCACCGATCATACCCATGCGTAGTTTATTGCTCATGAAATTTAAAATTAGGATTTGATTCAGGTTTTAAAAGTTTCGGGCTGAATATTACAAAATAAATTTATTGGAATCGATTGCGATATGGGTTGAGCGGGGCCGATTCATTTTTTTGTCAGAAAATTAAATCCAATCCTACATTTGGCAATTCATCCCTCGTTCACCAATTAGATAAACTTACTGATCAGGTTCTCAAAGTATTCTTGTTTGCCACTTATTTGCTTTGGCTCACCATTCTTATAACCAAGAATGCTTAGTTCTTCCAATGCTACTTTACCTTGTTCAAATGCTCTGCCTTTTCCACTATCAAAACTTGCATACCGTTCTTTACGAAGTCTTGTATATTCGCCATCCTCTAGTATAGCTTGTGCAATTAATAATCCTCTTGCAAAAGAATCCATGCCACCAATGTGGGCATAAAAAATATCTTCAAGATCAGTAGAATTCCTTCTTGTTTTTGCATCGAAGTTTACACCACCACCTTTTAATCCACCACCTTCTAAAATCACGAGCATGGCTTCTGCTAGTTCATATAAGTTATTTGGAAACTGATCAGTATCCCATCCGTTTTGATAATCTCCTCGGTTGGCATCAATGCTTCCCAATAATCCCGCATCAACAGCCACTTGAAGTTCATGTTGAAACGTGTGGTGTGCTAACGTTGCGTGATTGACTTCAATGTTTAATTTAAAATCGTCCATCAAATCATATTGACGAAGAAAAGAAATCACAGTTGCAGAATCAAAATCATATTGGTGCTTTGATGGCTCCATCGGTTTAGGTTCAATGAAAAATGTTCCCTTAAAACCTTGTGCACGCGCATAGTCTTTCGCAGCATGAAGAAACTTAGCCATATGATCCTGCTCACGTTTCATGTTTGTGTTTAGTAAAGACATATAGCCTTCCCTTCCACCCCAGAAAACGTAATTCGCACCACCTAATTCTATCGTAGCATCTAGCGCATTTTTTACCTGTCCTGCAGCATAACATACTACATTGAAGTCGGGATTAGTTGCCGCACCGTTCATATACCTGGGATGAGAAAACAAGTTGGCTGTTCCCCACAATAATTTCACACCTGAAGCTTTCTGTTTCTTCTTTGCGTATTCCACAACCTTTTGTAGTCTTGACTCTGACTCTTTCAAGGTTGCTCCTTCGCTTACCAAATCATAATCGTGAAAGCAATAAAAAGGCGCACCGATTTTAGTAATGAATTCAAAGGCAGCATCCATTTTATCATAAGCACATTGAACAGCATCTGCATTTTGCATCCAAGGGAACACTTTAGTTCCTGGGCCAAAAGGATCGCCACCCGTGCCATTGAAAGTGTGCCAATAAGCTATTGCAAAACGAAAGTGTTCTTCCATCGTTTTCTTTCCGACTTTTTGCTTTGCATCGTAATACTTAAAAGCTAATGGATTATCGGAATCTTTACCTTCAAATTTTATCTGTCCGATACCTTTGAAGTATTCTTTCTCGCCTATTGTAAGTTTCATCTGATTGTTATTTAATAAGTGATTAATTCATTCTCTTATACTAAGTCAATAATCTATAAAAAATCGTTTAGTTGCATCTTCCATTTTTCATAAGCCCTTTGATATTCTTCTGACTTACTTTTATCTGGCCTCTCCTCTTTAATTAAATTCAATCCTTTGAAAGCCTCTTGCATCGAACTAAACACACCTGCTCCAACGCCCGCACCAATGGCTGCTCCAGTTGCTCCATCAGTGTTATAAAGTTGAAGCGGTGCTCCAATCGTATTGACAAATGCTTCGCGGAACAGTGGACTTAAAAACATGTTTGCATGTCCGGCACGGATCACGTTTGTTTTTAATCCCATTGATTGAAGGACATCGAAACCATAGCGTAATGCGAACACAATGCCTTCTTGCGCAGCCCGGAAAAGATGGGATTGACCGTGCCTGTTGAAATTCAATCCCAATATTGACGAACTAATGCTGCGGTTTTCGAGCACACGTTCCGCACCATTGCCAAACGGAAGAATACTTAATCCATCTGATCCTATCGGAGCATCTTTAGCCAAGTCGTTCATCTGCTCGTATGTATATGAAGACCCGATACCTTTCACATTATTTTTAAGCCAACTGTTCATGATACCCGTCCCGTTAATACAAAGCAGTACACCATTGGCAATTGCCTCATCGGTATTACTAACATGTATAAATGTATTTACTCTCGATTTTGCATCAAAAGCATTCTTGTCCGTTACTGAATAAATAACACCCGATGTTCCTGCTGTCGCTGCTGTTTCGCCTGGGTTTACAACATTCAATGAAAACGCATTATTAGGTTGATCACCCGCACGGTAAGAGATTTTAATTCCGCCCTTTAATCCCAATTCAGTCGCAACTTCCTTTCTTAATTCACCTTGTATTGAGAAAGCAGGTTTTATATCAGCAAGTTTTTCTTTGTTGATTCCATACAAGTCCAGCAACTTTTGAGAAACACTTTTAGATTGATAATCCCAAAAAATTCCTTCTGAAAGTCCTGTATCTGTTGTGACAATTTCACCTGTAAGTTTCAGTGCAATGTAATCGCCTGGCAGCATCATTTTGTGTATGCTATCAAATAGTGAAGGCTCATTCTCTTTTACCCATCGAAGTTTTGAAGCTGTAAAATTGCCGGGAGAATTAAGAAGATTCTTCAAACAGTAATCTGAACCAAGTTGTTGAAAAGCTTTATCCCCTATTGCTACGGCACGGCTATCGCACCATATAATAGATTGACGAAGAGGTTTATGATCTTTACCTACCAATACCAATCCATGCATCTGGTAGGAAATACCAATTGCCGCAACGAGTTCTGCTTTTACTTCCGGTTTTTGTAAACATAGTTTTATACTCTTTGTTGCATGCTGCCACCACAATTCCGGATCCTGTTCCGCCCAACCAGGTTGCACTGCAACCATCGGCATTTCTTCAGAAGGGGATTGCGCGGAAGCGATAGTTTTTCCTGTATCAGCATCTACAATTGATGCTTTAATAGAAGAGCTTCCAATGTCTAATCCCAGCAGGAGTTGCCCCATAGATTTCACTTTTATTTCGAACAATATTATTTACAAATAGTCAATTTGACTATTAATTTCATTAATATTTTATAATTTAAAACTTTAAAGAAGTTTAAACCTATGCCATCTTCAAAGTTTTCCAATGAAATTATTGAGGCTCTTTCAATTGACTGTTTGATTTTTGGATTTAGGGATGGCCAACTGGATATCCTTCTAATCAAACATGCTGAAGGAATAAGTAAAGGTAAGTGGGCTTTACCTGGGGGATGGATTCAATACAATGAAAGTGTGGATGAAGCTGCGAATCGATTACTAAAGTCTTTAACAGGAGTTGAAAATATATACCTGGAGCAACTAAGATCTTTCGGAAATATAGAACGCTATCCTGAAAAGCGAGTGATCACAATTGCTTACTATGCTTTAGTGAATGCGGATCATTTTGAATTGAACCCAGGCTTCACGGCATCTGAAGCAAAATGGTTTAACATAAAGGAAGTTCCTAAGTTACCTTATGATCACAGCGAGATTTTAGCGTTTGGATTTAATCATTTAAAGCACAAAGTGAGACATGAACCGATTGGTTTTAATCTCTTGCCAAAAAAATTCTCGTTGCATCAAATCCAAAAGCTGTATGAGGCAATTCTTGAAAAAGAAATGGACAAGCCCAACTTTAGAAGGAAACTTTTAAATATGAATCTGCTTGTTCTTTGCGATGAGAAACAAAAAGATGTATCGCATCGGGCCGCAAATCTTTACAGGTTCGATAGAAAGATCTACAATCAACTTACTGAGAAAGGATTTTCTTTTGAGTTGTAATTAATATGACCTGAAGGAAATGTTGCAGAAAAGGAAATTAACTATCATATTCAAATTATAAACTACAATCTAACCTCAAACTTAAACTCATGGAACAACAAACCATAAACCGTAATAGCCTCTTTTGGGCTAGTTGTCTTTCTCTGCTAGTAACTTCACTTTCATTTGGAATACGTGCTGGAATTTTGAATCAACTTGGAACTGAATTTAATTTAAGTGCCTCTCAACTCAGTACCATTGCAGCTACAGCCTTCTGGGGTTTTCCTTTAGCTGTAGTCATTGGCGGTATGGTAGTGGATGTGATTGGTATGAAAAGATTGCTGGTCTTCGCGTTCTTCTTTCATCTGTTGGGAATTTTTCTAACTATTTTTGCCAATGGGTACTGGTCACTTTTTCTTTCCACACTACTAATTGGTATTGCTAATGGCACAGTCGAGGCAGCGTGTAATCCTTTGATAGCTACTATATATTCTGATAATAAAACAACAAAGTTAAATCACTTCCATTTGTGGTTTCCTGGCGGTATAGTCATCGGAACACTTATTGTTTTCTTTTTTAGTAAAATCGGATTGCCATGGCAAGTGCAGGTTGCTACAATGATCATCCCAACTTTAGCATATGGTTTTATGTTCCTAAGATTGAAGTTTCCTGTTACTGAACGCGTTGCGTCTGGCGTATCAACTTCTGAAATGTACAAATCTCTGCTAAGTCCTCTTTTCCTTTTTATGATCGTCTGCATGTTTGGGACAGCGATCACAGAATTGTTTACCGGTCAATGGATTGACATCTTGTTAAGAAGTGTTACTGATAATGCGATTCTAATTCTTACTCTCACTACAGGCGTAATGGTAATCGGCCGTGGTTTGGCTGAGCCGATTGTACACAGATTTTCCCCTCAAGGTGTTTTGTTAATTTCCTCAATTCTCGCAGCATTAGGACTGTACATGCTCGGCCACTCGACAGGAAACATGCTCTTCGTTGGTGCTTTAGTTTTTGGAATGGGTGTTTGTTATTTCTGGCCAACGATGATTGGATTTGTAGCCGAATACCTGCCTAAGACGGGAGCTGTAGGATTAAATTTTATGGGCGGTGCCGGTATGTTTGCCGTATCAGTATATCTAATGTTTATGGGAGGTTATTATGATGATCTGCTAGCAAATAAACTACCAGCAGGATCTGAGTTAAGCCAATTTGTACAAGCTGCACCTGGAACTGAAATGGCTAACCAGCTTAGTGAAGCACGCAGAGCCGCTGGGCCAGAAGTTTTAAATTTTACACTTGTCATTCCAATCATTTTATCCGTTGCGTTTCTTGGATTAGTCCTTTATATGAGGGGAAAGAAAAAACCAAGCTTAAAAGACGCAACTAGCCACTAGTGAAATCATTAAATAAAAAACCCGGTTCATCACCGGGTTTTCTTTTTTAAATCAAAATCATTTCTATTTATTCTGTTCAGTTGTTGTTGACTCGTCTGCAGTCACCTCACCAAGATCACCTTTTTCGGCTTTCTTTTTTAATTTATCATTCGCGAAAATTGCTACTTCAACGCGTCTGTTTTGTTGACGACCATAATCTGATTCATTATCAGCCACTGGTTGATCTGGCCCGTAACCTTCTGTCGTAATACGTTTGTTTGCAACGCCAATTGACTCAAGGAAATTTGAAACAGATTGCGCTCTCTTTTCAGAAAGAGTCATGTTATGTTCACGTGTTCCTGTTACATCGGTATGACCTTCAATCAAAATGTTAGTGTCTTTATATTTCTGAAGTGTTTCCGCAAGATCTGTTAAATTAGTTTTTGAAGTCTCTGATAATTCAGAAGAGTTTAAAGCGAATTGAATGCCTTCTCGGAAGGTAATTTTAATACCCTCACCTACTCTTGTAATCTCAGCTCCTTCAAGATCCTTCTGAAGCTCTTCAGCTTGCTTGTCCATGTATCTGCCAATGCCATAGCCAGCAGCACCACCGATGGCTGCGCCAAGGATTGCACCCATCGCAGTATTACCAGCTGCTTTTCCAATTGCTGCACCAGCAGCCGCTCCTCCACCTGCACCGATATAAGTACCCTTTTGAGAACTACTCATGTTTTTACATGACCCAAATACAAGGCATAAGGCAATTACTAAGCTTACTATACCGTTTGATCGAATCGAAATGTTTTTCATAGTTTATTGTTTATTTCCGCTTCATCTAAAAAAAATCTGTGCCCTGCTGTTGATTGCGACGTTATCTTAATTGAATTGATTTTAATACATTGACTTAATTTTAATTGATGAAATATTCTTCATTATTGCTGCTCTTTCTGGTAAGTTTTTATGCTACCAGCCAAACAATCAAATCGAAAAAAATGAAATTTCTAGCCTTAGGTGATTCTTATACGATTGGGGAAAGCGTTGCTGAAAGTGAGCGCTGGCCAGTACAGCTGGTAAACAGGCTTAATGCTGATGGTGGCAACTTTGAGGCTCCAACAATTATTGCCACTACAGGTTGGCGGACACACGATCTCAAGAACGCTATCAATGCAAAAAAGCCGTCCCACGACTATGATCTTGTTTCATTACTTATTGGTGTGAATAATCAGTACCAGGGCAAGCCATTGAATGCCTATGAAGAGGAATTTGAGGAGCTTCTTAATATCGCGATTGATCACGCAGGAGGAAATAAATCTAAAGTTTTTGTTGTTTCTATTCCCGACTATGGCTTTACACCTTTTGGGAAAAGTAAGCAGGAACAAGTTTCAAAAGCTATAGATGATTTCAATGCGGTCAATAAAAAAATTACTGAAAGCAAGGGAATTTCTTATGTAGAAATTACCGACATCTCGCGACAAGGATTTGATGACCCTGCATTGGTTGCAAGCGATGGGCTTCATCCTTCAGGAAAAATGTATAGCCTTTGGGTTGAACGGATTTTCGAGAAAGTAAGATAATCACTTGAAGCGGAAGCCATCATGCTGCGACTGCTTGTTGTTTATGAAATGTGAACTTTGTCTGCCATCACATCTTATCAAGCATACTTAAACGAAGGGAAGAGCTGTGTTGAAAATCAGCTTCGAAGAAAATTTTCGCGGAACGTTCTTCACTTTAGTGAAGCTTGCAATCAAATGGTTCCCGCAGGTGAAGTCTGCATTTTATCGGAAGTGAGTAGTCGCGGGATGACGGTTACCATCCACGACTGCTTGTTGCTCAGAAAATGCGGCTATATATTCGGTATTCTTGAAAAAAAATAATGACTAGGACAACCTTACCACTTCATCCTTCACGACTATTTCCATTGCTGCTCCTGACTCAAGTTTCGTCTCCACACCATCAACACTGATCTTAACTTTTACAACACGTCCACGGAATTCTAATCTGAATGAATAAGATTTCCACTGATCAGGGAGATAAGGCGTGAAATGTAACTTTCCATCTTTTACCCGAAGACCACCGAAACCTTTAATCACACTGATCCAGGTACCTGCCATGCTGGTGATGTGTAATCCATCTTCAGTATCGTTGTTATAGTCGTCCAGATCCAGACGGGCAGTTCTTAAATATAATTCGTAGGCTTTTTGTTTATACCCAAGCTTGGATGCGAGGATAACGTGTACGCACGGAGATAAAGACGACTCATGAACAGTCATCGGTTCATAGAAGTCAAAGTTTTTGCGAAGTGTTTCGTTATCAAAACGTTCTTCCAAAAAGTAAAGCCCTTGTAAAACATCTGCTTGCTTAATGAAGCACGAACGCAGTATCCGATCCCATGACCATTTTTGATTTAACGGACGATCTTCCGGACGAAGATCATTTACTGATCGCAACTCTTTATCTAGAAATCCATCCTGCTGAAGGAAAATGCCACGTTGCTTTTCTTCAGGGTAATGCATTTTTTCAATAATATCTTTCCAACGTTCAACCTCTTCAGCTTCCTTAAATTTTATTTTATCAGATAAATTTTTGAAGTGTTGTTCATTATCTGTTTTAACAAACTCAAGTGCTTCAAGTGTATACTGCAACGTCCATGCTGCCATAATATTGGTATACCAGTTGTTGTTGACGTTGTTCTCATATTCGTTTGGGCCAGTAACACCCAACATCACATATTTATTTTTATTACTGGACCAGTTGATGCGTTGTGACCAGAATCTAGAGATGCCTATTAAAACTTCCAATCCATACTCCGTTAGATATTTTTCATCCCCCGTATACCGGACATAGTCAAAGATCGCATAAGCAATTGCACCATTACGGTGAATCTCTTCAAATGTAATTTCCCACTCGTTGTGACACTCCTCTCCGTTCATCGTCACCATTGGATACAAAGCAGCGCCATCCGTAAAGCCTAATTTCTGAGCATTCTCTATTGCTTTCTGCAAGTGCTTGTAGCGGTAAACCAAAAGATTTCTCGCAACCTTTTGCTCTGCAGTACCGAGATAAAAAGGAAGACAATATGCTTCTGTATCCCAATAAGTACTTCCTCCATATTTCTCTCCGGTAAAACCTTTTGGTCCAATATTCAATCGCTCATCCTCGCCAGTATATGTCTGTGTGAGTTGAAAAATATTAAATCTAATTCCTTGTTGGGCTGCCACGTCACCATCAATGGTGATATCGCACTCCTCCCATTTGTGAAACCAGATTTTCTCATGGTCTTCAAACAATTTATCAAAGCCAGTTTTAACAGCGAGCTCTAAAACCTTTTTACAAGCTTCAACCAATTTTTCCTTCGGATGATTTTCAGAAGAAAGAATGGCTGCGTATTTATAAATTACTGTTTCTTTTCCTTCCTCTAAAGTCAATTGAACCACGTTACCAGCAAACTTTTCTCTTTGCTCGACATTGATCCGCTCCAACTCAACTTTCTTGCCGTTAGATTCTATTGAATAACTCATGCCAGTAGTGACATGATAAAATGTTTTCTTAGTTTGCACAGTTACAATGGCACTTCCTTCTGATGCTTCTTTGTATACTTCCTCCCAGAATTTCTCATCGTAGTTTGAATCCTTATTCACTACATCTGCATCTACATAAATAGAAAGGGTTGCTTTAGAAGTGAAGTTAAGTGGTGTAATTGAATAACGAATAGCACCGATTTCTCCATTCGCCATACTGCAAAATCTTTTAGATTCTACTTTGATCTTTTTTCCATCAGGAAAAGTTGCAGCAAATGATCTTAGTAAATAGCCGGAGCGCATATCAAGCACACGCTTGAAATCTTCTACCTTGCATTTCGCGAGATCAAGCTTTTGATTTTCTATTAATACATGAATACCAATCCAGTTCGGCGCATTCAATACTTTCGCGAAGTATTCGGGATAACCATTCTTCCACCATCCAACTCTTGTCTTGTCAGGATAATAAACTCCCGCTACATAACTTCCCCTTAAAGTTTCGCCCGAATATTGTTCTTCGAAGTTTGCACGTTGGCCCATCTTTCCATTGCCAATGCTGAAAATACTTTCTGAAACCTGATTAACATGTGGATCAAATCCTTCTTCTACGATTTGCCATTCATGTGGTTTGATATAATTTTTCATAAAGTAGACGTGAGTATTGAGATCTTTGACATGAGATTGTTGTGGGTATTATCTTTCATTAAACTACGCGGCCAGCTGTTGTAAACTTGCAAGATTAAATTCGCCGGTTTTGGAAATCACAATGTTTGCTTTGCCAAGTAAATCAGCAGATCCGATTCCAACACATTTCATTCCTGCAGCTAACGCAGCTTCAACACCTGCCTCTGCATCTTCGAACACAACACAGTCTTTCGCATCTACGCCTAGCATATTTGCAGCGAGTAAGAAAATTTCAGGATGTGGTTTCGCATTCTTCACCATTGATCCATCAACTATAGCATCAAATTCATTTTCAATTTGTAATAGCCGAATCACCGTTTGTGCGTTTTTACTACTTGAGGCAAGCCCGATTTTGATGTTCTGCTTTTTCAACTCATGGATAAGTTGCTTTACACCGGGCAGAATTTCTTCAGGAAGCATTCGAATTACATAATCTACGAACCAGCTATTTTTTTTGTCAGCAAGATGTTGTTTTTCTTGTTGGGTAAGGGACAATCCTCCTAATGCAAGAACGATATCAAGAGAATCCATCCGGCTTACACCTTTTAATCTTTCATTATCTTCCAAGGTCAGGTCGAATCCCAATTCATTGGCTAATCGCTTCCACGCAAGATAATGGTAGTGGGCAGTATCGACAATTACGCCATCAAGATCGAATATGCATGCTTTGATCACGTTTGTGAAAATCAATGTTTAGATATTTAAATGAAGCGCAATATTAATGCTTATTCACAAAATATTTAGGATGCGTAAGTTTCGGCCATAATTTTTTGGATTTGAGCAAGCGGCTTAAAAACTGCAAATGTTTTTCCCTGAGTTCTTAGTGCGCCTAAAGTATTTCCGTATCTAACCGCTCCGACATAATCAAGTGGATTCTGAAGAAGACCAAATCCAACGCCACCGGCAAATGAATCACCACATCCCGTAGTATCAATTACATTACTAACTTTTACACCTGGCACCATTTGCTCGCGCAATTGTTCTTTGTCTTTATAGTAAACCATGCAGCCCCTTGAATCCATCGTTACAGCGAGGCATTTTACACCCTTACTAAGACAATGCTTTGCAAAAGAAGTAAGGTCTTCATTGTCCACGGCCAGTTCAATATCGTGACTTTCATATTCCTTTTTAAACCATGATGCATGCGCTTCTTCAAGATTCATCTTAAGCACATCAATATAGGGAAGCCACTGATCGCGATCTACCCAAAACTTAAGCTTGCGTTCTCCATTTGAAAGACACGCAGTTGTTGGTCCATGTGCATCAAAGATTATCAACGCTTTCTTATTTTTCTTTTTGATATACTTCAGGGTATCTAATGAAACTTCATAGTCACTGATAGGAATAAAAACAAAAACATCCGCGTCAACAACGGCTTCTAAATCCTCTGGAAGAATGGGATCCATAAAACCCGTTTGTCTTTCTAACCGGCTATTAACGTTTACAAATTTAAGGCTGATAATATCTCCTTGATCATTTTTACTAGTGATCTGATCAAGGTTAATACCCTTATATCCTTTAAATACTTCCTTCACATTATCCTCATCTACATTACGAACATGAGAGACCGGAATTATTTCCATTTGATCGCCCGCCATGATGGACAATGCTATAACTGGATGTGTAACGCAACCCCATTTTTGAATCTGGTCCCCCTGGTAGGTAATGATATGGTCGCGTGGAATAGGTCCTACTATTACAATTTTCTTCATTCTGTTAATTATTTCTGGTCGCAAAATGCCTTTGCACAGCTGTGCTTAATTTATATTTTCTAGCGCTTTAATGGTTCACTAAAAATGCTGCGCCAAAAACCCCTGCACTGTCGCCAAGTATAGGTCTTACAATTGGCGTATCCATGGTATGATTGAAAACATATTTCTGTACTGAATCTCTTCCGCGATCATACAGAAGATCAATATTACCGACCCCACCTCCTATTACAATAACATCAGGATCGAGAATATTAACAATCGCACTTAGTGCAACACCAAAATACTCAACAAGCCTGATCATGGTTCGCTGCGCTGTAGGATCTCTTTTTGATTCAGCAAGCGCGACAATATCTCTAAGTGGCTTTTTATTTCCGGTTTCGTTGAAATAATATTGCTCCAGCGCCGGACCGGAAATAACTTTTTCAACACATCCTGATTTGCCACAATAACATGGTCCACCAGACTCATGCAAAAAATTATGGCCCCACTCACCTGCAATACCATGCAGTCCAATGATCGCCTTTCCATCTACCACTATCCCGCCTCCAACGCCTGTACCCATAATGACACCAAAAACAATTCTGGCTTCAGGAAACTCTTCTTTTACAACGCCTAGTTGTGTTTCGGCCAGGGCAAAACAATCAGCGTCATTCGCCATCTCAACTTTTAACCCGAGTAAGTTCTCAAGATCCTTCATCATTGGCCTACCATTCATCACAACCGTGTTGCAATTCTTCATCGTCCCAAGCTTAGGATCATGCACGCCAGGTGTTCCTATTCCAATGGTTGAAGGTCTGTAACCCGCTTGTTCTTCCATCATGTCTACAAGTTTTTTTACCTGCGTACAAATATGGTCATAGCCCTGGTCGGCTTCTGTTGGAACACGGTCACGAAAGAGAACCTGGGGATCCTCGGCTGATTTCAGGATAACTCCCTCCATCTTTGTTCCTCCCATGTCAATTCCCCATAGGTTTTTTGAAGGGTCGGTATTTTTGGTTTGTTTAGTCATAATTACAGTTTATCAAATGGCGCAGCGCAATTTATAATAATCTGTAATTGAACGTTATAAAAATGAAAACATAAATAACCAAGCAGAGACTTACCAGCCATTTAGCAGATAGTTTACCCAGCCAATAAAAATGAATGGTGGGAAAAATGATAATCAACAAACCTATTAGCCTGAAATAGAATATATTGGTGTGTAGAAAGTGCGAGAGGTCAGGTGTCGAGGCTACGCTATTCTGGCCTTGCGTCCTATCGACGCTTAGTATTTCGGTAGCTATAAGAAGAACAAATCCGAAGATGAATTGGGCTGTACGAACCATTAGCTACCAGTTTTTTACTTTAGCAATCAAATGATTTAATGCTGCTTGTTGCTGCAGATAATGTTGGTCGTCCCATTGTAATAGATCTTTCATAGATGATGCTAATGCGTCCTTATATTGAATAAGTGTATTCATTTCAAAGTATAACATTCCTGTTCTCCTTACAAAAAAATCCGCGAGCGTCAGGATCATTTCATTTTCAACGCAAAATAGTAATTCACTCTTCAATAGTTCTAAGATATTATCAATGCCGTTGGTATTCCCCTCGAAGTGATCGAGAATTATCTCTGTTTGTCTTCCAAATCGTTCGACCAATCCTGTTGATATATGTTCAGGTATCTGATATGCATTCAATCGCGATTGAACTAAAGCCTTATATTTCTTGACTTCTTTAGCGCCAGAAAAATCAGCACCAGAAAATTTTAGATTTTGTGTGGATGATGCTCTTAAATTTTTCTCACTGAAATGTTTTTTGATCACCAATGCAACAACTCTCTCCGCCATTCTGCGATAGCCTGTTAGCTTACCCCCTGCTATTGAGATAAGACCTGTCATCGATTCAAATATTTCATCCTTACGGGACAATTGGGAAGCTGATTTGCCTTCTTCATGAATAAGCGGACGTAAGCCAGCCCAGCTGGATTCAATATCAGAAAGTTTCAGATTGACTTTAGGGAAATTTGAGTTCACACCAGTAATAAGATACAGCGCGTCATCTTTAGAAGTGTAAACATGATCAAGATCACCGTGATAGTCAGTGTCAGTTGTTCCCACATAAGTAATCCGTCCTCGCGGGATAGCGAAAATCATTCGACCATCATCAACGTCAAAATATATAGCTTGTTTTATGGGGAACTTAGCATGTGGCACCACGATGTGAACACCTTTGGTATGGTGAAGCCTTTTGCCAAGTTTGGATGCATTCACTTCCCGTAGCAGATCGACCCATGGCCCAGCTGCATTAACAACTACAGTTGCACTAATCTTAAAGTTGCTGTTTTGAATCTCATCCAACACGGAGACGCCTTTTATTAGCTTATCCTGATAAATAAAATCCAGAACTTTTGCATAATTTAAAATGTCAGCACCATGCTGATGGGCAGCCTTGATGATCTCAATGGTTAGTCTTGCATCGTCAGTTCGATACTCTGCATAAAGTGCTCCTCCCTTAATATCATCAGAACGAAGTAGCGGTTCATGCCGCAAAGTCTGTTGCCGGGTAAGCATGATGCGTTGATCCTCAGGCTTCACTCCTGCCAGGTAATCGTATATTTTTAATCCTATGGAAGTAAGCCAATAACCAAGTCCTCTTTTTTCAGAAAGTGGAAGCAACATCTTTTCAGGAATGACAAGATGGGGAGCAAGCTTATGAACAATGGCGCGTTCACTTCCTACTTCCTTTACCAGACCAAATTCGAGTTGCTTAAGATAGCGAAGGCCTCCATGAATTAATTTTGTTGATCGGCTACTGGTGCCGAAAGCAAAATCATTTTTTTCGACTAGGGCAGTTTTAAGACCACGTGATGCTGCATCTAAAGCGATCCCTGCACCAGTGATTCCACCACCAATGATCAACAAGTCATAGTGTTCTGACTGAAGTTTTTTAAGTATTGCAGGGCGATCAAAAACGGAAAACCTAAACATGCCTCAAAGATCTTAATCTTCTAATGTACTTCTTCTGACTTGATACTCTTAAACAATTCTATTATCAAAGGTTAAGTTCCTATCATTTGATATAGAATAAAAAACAATTTAGTCAATCCATTTCATGGAACGCTCCACCGCTTTCTGCCAACCTTTATAGAGTTTATTTCTAACACCCTCCTCCATTTGAGGTTTAAAGCATTTTTGGATCTTCCTGTTATTCACGATATCCTGTTTTTTCCAAAATCCAATTTGTATTGCTGCGAGGTAAGCAGCGCCCATAGCGGTAGATTCGATTACTTCTGGTCTCTCTACTTCTGCCCCAAGGATGTCAGCCTGAAATTGCATTAGAATATTATTTGCAGAGGCACCGCCATCTACTTTCAAACTTGCTAGTTTCAATCCGGCATCCTCCTGCATGGCATTGAGAATGTCTTTTGTTTGATATGCTAGAGATTCGAGTGTTGCTTTTATGATGTGATCCTTCCCAGTATCTCTTGTTAATCCGAAGATTGCACCTCGCGCATACATGTCCCAGTAGGGCGCTCCCAATCCAGCGAAAGCTGGAACAACGTAAACATCATTAGATCCTAAAGCTTTAGCCGCAAAGTATTCCGAGTCTTTAGAGGTATCAATAATATGAAGACTGTCTCGAAGCCATTGAACTGCAGCACCTGCAATAAATACACTTCCTTCCAGCGCATACTCAACCTTGCCTTCCAATCCCCAGGCAATAGTTGTAATTAGACCATTCTTTGACAACTGAATCTTGCTACCTGTATTCATTAACATAAAACAACCCGTGCCATAGGTGTTCTTCGCCATGCCGGGCTCGAAGCAGGCCTGACCAAACAATGCAGCTTGCTGATCTCCTGCAATTCCAGTAATTGGAATAGAGACATTATTAATTTTAAAATCACCGAAGTGATAGGAAGAAGGTTTCACTTCTGGTAATAATGATTCGGGAATATCAAGCGCTTTTAACAGTTCTTTGTCCCATTGCAGATCACGGATGTTAAAGATCATGGTGCGGGAAGCATTGGTATAATCTGTCACATGTACTTTCCCATTCGTCATATTATAGATAAGCCATGAGTCTATTGTACCGAAGGCAAGTTCGCCTTTTGTTGCCCGGTCTTTTGCGTGTGGCACATTATCAAGAAGCCATTTTATCTTCGTTGCAGAGAAGTATGAATCAATAACTAGGCCTGTGTTTTTTCTTACGTGATCTTCATACCCTTTAGCTTTAAGATCTTCGCATATGGGGGCCGTTCTTTTATCCTGCCACACTATTGCATTGTAAATTGGTTGACCAGTTTGCCGATCCCATATAACGGTAGTTTCTCGTTGATTTGTGATTCCGATCGCAGCAATTTCTGATGCCTGAATTTTATAATCACTAATCACCTTTGATAACATTCCAAGTTGCGTTGACAGGATCTCTTGCGGATCGTGTTCAACCCATCCTGACCGCGGAAAGATTTGTCGGAATTCTTGTTGCGCAATTCCCTTAATGCTTCCATTCTCGTTAAAGAGTACTGCACGAGAACTGGTTGTACCCTGATCGAGGGCAATGATATATTTTGAACTCATAGAACTAATCAAATAATGCTTTGAACAACCATGACCCTAGTAACCCGCCAATGAATGGACCTAGTACGGGTATCCAACTGTAGGACCAATCTGAAGATCCTTTTCCAGGAATTGGCAAAATAAAATGTGCGACTCGTGGCGCTAAATCCCGAGCAGGATTAATAGCAAATCCAGTTGTTCCTCCTAAACTTAATCCTATTGATACGATGAGGCCACCAATGACCAAAGGATTTAAGCCATCAGCAAAATTATTGGCGCCAATAAAAAGCAGTGCAAGAACAAGGACCATGGTAGCAATGATTTCGCAAACAAGATTTGACCATGGTGAACGAATTGCCGGAGCGGTGCAAAATACACCAAGCTTTGCAGCAGGGTTTTCTGTTCGTGCCCAGTGAAGAAAATAGAAAAGCCAAACAATAACAGCACCTGTAAATGCACCTGCAAATTGTGCGAGGACATAACCTAGAACTTGATTAGCAGGAAAGTCATTGTTAACAAACAGGGCAAGCGTGATAGCAGGATTGAGGTGAGCCTGACTAATTCTTCCAACAGCATAAACCGATAACGTAACGGCCAGTCCCCAACCAAGGACGATCACTAACCATCCGCTGTTTTCCGATTTACTCTGTTTAAGTGAGACTCCTGCATTGACACCTCCACCCATGATGATGAGTAACATCGTACCTAAAAATTCCGCAAAGTAAGGAGACATAATCCGGGGTTTAGTTAAGCCCAAGATAAGTAAATCTTACCGACTTTGCAGTTGATATGCGCGTTCTTTAAGAAAAGCCAATGCAACTCCATTGGTCCATCCGAAACCGTCCTGATTCGGGTATTCTCCTCCTCCTGCAATTAAAGTAGTATCAGTCACGTTGTATTTCTCCATCATTTTACCTGTCGCTTCATACACTCTCAAGTTCTGTCGTAGCCATCGGTTTCTTATTTCATCTGCAAGTTTATCGATCTGATAATTTTTAAGACCTTTATATGCCATCCATTGAAGCGGAGCCCAACCGTTAGGAGAATCCCATTGTTGATCCGTATCAACCAATGTTGTTACCAGGCCACCCTCCTTTAAAAATTCTTTTTCAATTGTTAAAGATGCTTTTTGAGCAATATCTGCAGGTGCGAGTTGAAGAAATATAGGGTAAACTCCAGCTAAAGACTTTATGCCTGTCCGTTTGCCTTCAATGAAATCAAAGTCCTGATAGAAGTTCGTTTCACTGTCCCAATGGAATGTAGATAGCGCACGTCTTCTCGCTGTTGATTGTTTGGTGAACTTCGTAGCAGACTCAATATCTCCTCGTAGCGTGTAACCTTTTGAGATCATCATTTCAAGATGGGCCATCAAACAATTCAAATCAACGGGAACGATATCCGTAGTATGAATTGTCTCTAAAGACTTTCCATCCTTAAACCAACGACTACTGAAATCCCAGCCTGATTCTGCAGCAGAACGAATATCCCGATAAAGTTTTTTCTGATCTCCCTTCTGTTTCTGTGCTAGCAAATAATCTTCTTTGTAAGCTTCTGGTCTTGGTGAATCACCTTTGTCGTAGTAACGATTCATGAGCGTTCCATCGCTTAACATAACCACATGCTGAACTGCATCTCCGGGATTTTTTACAGAATCCACACCTGCCATCCAAAAATTGTATTCTTTCACAAGCGCATCCAAATAATGATTTGCAGCTAATGAATCGTAGTCTTCAAGTTCTCTCACAATGAGCGAGAAAAAAGGAGGCTGTGATCTAGTAAGATAATAGTTTCTGTTACCGTTGGGTATAAACCCTATGGTATCAATGAGGTGAGCAAAGTTCTTCACCATGTTTTGCATGAGATCATAACGCTTTTGCGATTTCAATCCCAAGATGGTAAAGTAGCTATCCCAATAATAGATTTCTGAGAAACGTCCACCAGGCACGACATAGTCGTAAGGCAAGGGAATAAGCGATGACCGTGCTTCAATCTGATCAGCCTTTCTGGTTAACACTGGCCATAACCTCGTAAGGTGTTCCTCCATTGCCAATGTCGTATCCGTTGCAAAAGTTGACTTAGGCCTCAATGGAAGATCAAAATTAAAGTGGACGAATTCAGTTAAATCAAAATCAGGTTTCCCCTTTGCATCCTCATAGTCCTTAAGTATCACCTCCAAAGCACGCTTAGGAGTACAATCAACAAAAGTTTTTGAATCAGGATAGATTGCTTTTAATTGTACATCGTGGAAGAGGGATGATGTATAGAAGTCAGAGCTTATAGTCTGTTTTTGCTCAATGACGGAACAACTGGTGGTCATCATAAAAAGTAAAAAGATTTTAATTCGCATGAGCAACGACCTCTTCTCTTTTGGTTTTAATTTTCTCCTGTTGATACTGGCCAAGTGCCTTCCCCTCAATCAGACCATTTTCAACGGCTGGCCTATAGTGAATCCCTCCATACAGCCTGCTAATGGCAGCTTCTTCCGCTGCATGCATGAATGAATCAAAACTTCTAATGGGTAAGCCGAACTCCACTTCTGTAGAGTCAGTAAAAGAAAAATTATCACCGAATAATTTTGTTAACGTAACTGCTGAAGCTGCAGATATTACACTATGCCCACTGGTGTATTCCGGAAAGGGTGGAGTTTGCAATAGCGGCACCCAATCTTCATCTACATATTGATTAATGTATGTTTCCGGCCTTATTACTTTTGTTCTGTACTTCTCATCCCAGCAACTTATAAACCCGTCGATCAGCGCAAGTGAAACACGAACATACGCTTCTGCCGATGTGGTGAAGTCAGCTTTCGCTTTAGCACAGGCGACATGCGTTATGTTCATCCAATGACCTCCAGGAGAAATCTTCTTTGTGGCGAACATCACATGCCCTTTCACATTCATGACAAAGGGATTACAATCCCAAAACGACGCGATATTACGCTGCTCCTCGGTAAGGTTTTTTCCCAATTCATAAACCTCGGTAGCCTCTTTAAAAAACAAACTATTTTTGTCAACGGAAAATGGTGTCGGCGGAACAGGTTTAAATTGTCCGGCCGAATCAATTGCAAATACTCTTAATTTATTCCAATGCGGCTCAACCGCGTCCATATACGCAGGAGGCGTTGGCTTCCAGGTTGCTGGATCATTTTCAATACTATATTTAGGGAACGATCTGCTTTGTTTGTAGTTGTCTTTTCCAGACCATGCCACAATATGATCTGCTACTTTTATACCATAGGCAATAGAACGTTCATAAACGTCTTCAGGGATTCCTGCATCCTTAAACTCCTGCATGACATTCTCATAAAAAACATCCATCTTATCTTCAGAGAAGACAAGTGTACGTCCCACTTTTAACATTGCCTGAACTGAAGCTAACTCGTATGAATACTCGACGCCTTCATCAGGGCGCGGTACAGCCTCAAGCCCATTCACTTGCCCAGCGAGACTTAGGTAACGATTATCACCGGCTATCGCTGCTTCATAACCCGCAATACTCATGTAGGCATAAATACGGGACGCCACAGGCGGAGAAAAAATATCATGTACAATTACATTGGTCACCTGCTTTACAGATCGGTGTAACCGTTCCGGATCGTTGACCTTATTCTTCCAGGCGCCTTCAGGTTCTGTATTGCACGAAACATACAAAATCGAAAGGAAACCTATTGCTAGTAATTTATTCATATTTAGGTAATGGGAGCCTCCAAAGTTACTAAATGAATTGCCTAAAAAAAATTGATTTTCAGTAACCTGAGTACAATGATGAAGAGTAGTGAGTTCATCCAAAAATTTTTAAAGATCAAAATTAACGCACTGAGAATACTCTACATCAGCTATTCTATTAACGCAAAAGTTCTGTAAATTAATTACTGTATTTCGAAAAATTCGACAGTGTCGTTGTTTCGAACAGCCATATAATAAGTATGATTATTTAAAATTATCTGTCGAAGATGTCTAACTTGACCGTGTACCGAAAATCCGCTTTTAGCAGCTGGGACAGCAGTAAATTTTCCTTTACCATTTCCCTCTAATAATGATCCATAGCTGGCATCATATCTTCCACGTTGGATATTAACAGGATAATAATTTCCGCCCAACAGAAGATCAACATTACCATCTTTATTAAAGTCATCGACAATCAGAGTTTCAGCAGTAGAAATTTGTGCTGAAAGTGGAAGTGGTTTAATCTTGAATTTAAGTTTTCCTAAATTTTCTATAATAGAGGTACTAAATGTATTGACCTTGTACAGTTGTGCCGCCTTTAATTCCTTTTCGCTAATAATATCATCCACTGTTGCTTCCGCATATTTATAATAGGACAAAAAACGCTTCTTCAAATACGGCATATGCTTGGTCATTTCATCCCTTGTGTGGAAGGGATACTCCTTGTTATGCATATAATGTGTTAACACTTGATCAATGCTGTCATTCTTATCAAAATCACTCACATACATCCTCACAGGTTTATCAATGGAAGCTTTTAATCTTGAATTGAGCCCAAGATTTCCAGCAACCATATCAAGATCACCGTCTTTGTCAATATCAACGGCCTTGATGAAATTCCACCATCCCTCACTATTTTGAAGACCTGACTCTTCAACAGTCATCGGTTTAAGCTTCCCGTTTTGATTGATGAATATTGTAATAGGACTCCACTCGGCTGCCAACAGTAAATCTTGATCATTATCATTGTCAATATCTGCCCACTGCGCATTCTTTACAAAACCAAATTTTTTAAGATCTGGCGCAACATCTTCTGTTCTATCCTCAAAATTGCCTCTGCCATCATTAATGAGGATATAGCTATCCGGTTTAATACCATATTTCCACGTAGTTGCCCTTGCTCCAACAAAAAGATCTTTGTCGCCGTCCTTGTCTATATCTTCAACACAAAGGGAGGATCCGCTAAGATAAATTTCAGGAATACCAGAGGAAATTGAAAACTTACCTCTACCATCATTAATGTAAAGTCTTGGTTTGCGATGTTTAGATTTTCCTGAAAATTCATTTCCGCCACTAACCACAAACAGGTCATTGTCCTGATCTCCATCGGCATCAAAAAAAGCGGCGTCTACATCTTCAGCAATACTATCTTGCGCAATTGATGGCTGCGGAGAAAATATCAATTGACCTTGCTGATTTTGAATAAATACTTTTGATTCTTTCCATTTTGCACCACCTAAAAATACATCGTCTTTATTATCACCGTTAATATCGGCTATCGCCACAGCAGGGCCCTCGGCCGATACCATATGAGGAATAAGTGGCTCCCGATTGAATTCCACGAAATTATTTTCTATATGCTTGAATGGAATGCCAACTTCGTTAGTCTTTCTAAGCATTGTTTTTTTGGAATGGAATGCTGAATAATCAAATCTGCCAGATGCAAGTTGTTGATCGAAAGTTATGTGTTGATCAGTGTTAACTTTTAACAATTTTTGAAACGTTCCATCATTCCAAATAATTAGCACTGAATCTAAAGATGACTTGTTACCAGTTCCGAACGTAAGCCTATAGTCAACGGAACTTTGGAATCCCCTTGTTGGCATGCACTCCTGCGTTTGGATGCTTCCACTGTCATATAAAAAAACCTTCGCACCAATACCAAATAAATTTCCTGATTTTCCTTTTAAAGAAATTCTCAAGTAATGATTTGAGTTTTTCTTATTCTCTTGCGCAATGGTCTTATTCTCATAAATCATTGCCTCATCTTCAATGTTATTAATGACGATATCAAGGTCACCATCATTGTCTAAATCAGCATAGGCAGTACCATTGGAATATGATGGTTGTTCAAGTCCCCAATCGGCTGCCCTATTGGTAAAAGTCGAATCGCCATTATTAATGAAGAGGAAATTAGGAATCTTAATTTTTGGCATCTTATCAGTGTAAAGCAGCTCCCGCTCACTCATTTCTGAATTAAGTTTTGCTTGAATAGAATCTACTTCAATAAAATTAATGTAGTCTAAATCATTAGATCTCCGGTAAATGCCGTTAGATACGAAAATATCCTTATTTCCATCAAGATCGAAGTCCGCAAACAAAGCTGACCAACTCCAGTCAGTAGATCCAACTCCAGCCAATAAGGCGATATCGCTAAAAGTCCCGTCCTGATTATTCACCTGCAAAACATTTCTAGCAAACTGATGATTGTACCCAAAGTTTAGCTTAAAAGTAAAAACATCGAATGCATCTTCAGCAGCCGATTTTTTAAGAATATGGGGATCATCAGGAAGCATGTCCATACTGATTAGATCTGGGAATGCATCATTATTAAAGTCCGCAAAATCAACACCCATTGTATATCTGCTCGTATGCATCATTGATTTTTCGACCACTTCAGAAAACGTACCGTTGCCCTGATTTATATATAAATAGTCATTTTCATGAAAATCATTTCCAACGTAGATGTCCGGCCACCCATCCATATTTACATCACTTACCACAACTCCTAGTCCATAACCTAATACGCTACTATATATTCCAGAGGCTTCAGTAACATCTACAAAATGCCCATTATCATTTCTAAGAAGTTTATCGCCAGCAAGTGTATGTGGTTCCTTACGCATTGTTGATTTTCCAAATGTACCTTGCTGATGAAGTGAATGATTTAGCATGAACATATCTAAATCACCATCACGATCGTAATCAAAAAAAGAAGCTTGCGTGGAGAAGCCAATAAGATCGAGGCCATACTCCATAGCTCTGTCTTTAAACTGTGGGATTCCCGATTCACTATTGCCCTCATTAATAAAAAGTTGATTCCTACTATGGTACATAAGGTAATCCCCTACATAACTCACATAGATATCCAGACGTCCATCATTATTTACATCTGCCATCGTAACACCGGTGGTCCATCCGTTAAAGCCCTCTACACCTGCTCCTTCAGTTATGTCCTTAAAATTAAAATTGCCTTGATTAAGATATAATTTATCCGGTTCTTGGTTCGATGTAAAAAAAATATCGAGTAAACTATCTCCATTTAAGTCTCCTACAGCCACTCCTCCTCCGTTGTAGAAATACATGTAATTAAAAATGTTGAAATCTACAGTTTCTGTCAGCGTATTTCTAAAAGTTACACCACTCTCCCTCGAAGGAATGAGTCTGAATCTTTTTTCATTGTCAGAACAACTAAAAAAAAGACAGCCACAGAGTAAGTAGAATAAGTACCTGTTTATCATTTTGATTTCCTGCTTCTATAAAAGAGTATTGAATCGTCATTTCTAATAAAAGCTATGGTTTTTCTTCCACCACCTTTAATTACGGATATATGCCTGGTTTCGCCTTCAACGCTCAAGCCCGATTGAACTTTTTCAAGTGGGGTAAAACTGCCATTCCCTTCATTACGAAGTATCAGTCCATGCAATGCGTCATATCTTCCTACTTCGGGCTTAACCGCAAATAAATTTCCTCCAAGAATAATATCATCAAGATTGTCACCATCAATATCAAAAACTTCAATTCCATACACTGGAGATGTTTGCGCTTCAATAGGCAGGGCCACAAGATTAAATCCCTTTGGGCCATTATTAATAAGCAACGCTGAATGGGGCTCTTTAAAATTCAGTACCGTTGCCTGCCTTAACAGCGTTTGACTAAATATTTCGTCTAGTGATTTGTCTGCATAGTCTTTGTAGAAAATAAATTTTTTCTTCAAAGAGCTCATTTGCTTAATTATATCTTGACGAAGGGCATAGGGGTATTCATGGCCGTTTTTCTTAAATGAAAAAATCGGTTCGATGGATCCATTTTGATCGAAATCATTTACATAAAGTTTTATAGGGGAATCAATAGTAGGTTTAAATTTTGAGTTCAAGCCCAGATTACCTAAAATAAAATCCTGATCACCATCAGCATCTATGTCCATTTCCTTAATCTTGTTCCACCACCCTTCGGTATGTTCAAGGCCCACGGGATTTATAACCTTTGTTAGTTTTTTACCATCATTCATGAATAGCGTTATAGGCATCCATTCACCTACTATAAGCAAATCCTTAAATCCATTATTATCATAATCGAACCAGTTGGCATCCGTCACCATACCTAATTTTTGAAGTTCAGGGGCTATGGTGTTTGTTTCATTCTTAAAATAACCTTTACCATCATTTACAAGAATAACCTGGTCGCAAGGCATACCGTAGTAAGATGGTATCACTCTCGTTCCCAAGAAAAGGTCAAGGTCTCCATCATTATCAATATCAACAGGTTTAACGCAACTTCCACTTTGGTAAAGCTGAGGAATTCTTTGGGGGTCATTATCAAATACGGGCATGCTATTCTTTAACCCTTTATTGATATACAAATGGTCAACCGTATGAATAGACTGGTTTGTATTTTCAGAACCACCAGTTACTACAAAAAGGTCCGGATCTTTGTCTCCATCAGCATCAAAGAAAACAGCGTTAATCTCTTCTGCTTGGCGATCACTTTCAAAAGGTATTGGTACAAATTTATCTGAGTTTTTCTGAACGTAAATTTTTCCAGCATGTCCAACAGATCCGCCAAGAAAAAAATCATCTAATCCATCATTATTAAGGTCTGCTTTATCAAAGGCAGGCCCTTGCGTAGAGAGCATATGATACAGTAGCCTATCTCTATCAAAATCGTTATAATTATTTTCATGATGTACGATGCTATCACTTCGAACGGGCATCAAGATTGGTTGCTTAATGCTTTGATTAGGTTTATTTATTTGGGCATCTGAATTCCTTAATACCAAAAGCTGATTTGCCTTTACATCTTTTAAAATTTGTTTAGTTCCATCAGGCCATACAACGCTCAGGCTATCAACACTATCAATATTACCCAAGCCTATTATGGTTTTGTAATCCATACTCGACTGAAAACCTCTAATTGGCATATGATCGTAGGCAAGGATCTCATTACCAACAAACGCGTGAATTGTAGCGCCAAGCCCAAAAGTATTCTTAGCTTGTCCTACGAGATTGACGGCCAAGTAATGATTGCCTTTTAATTCTTGACTTTGGTTTTTATAAATTAAAGCATCTTGGTTCACATTATTAACGATCAGATCTAGGTCACCATCATTGTCAAGATCACCATAAGCAGCACCGTTAGAAAAGCCTTTTTCTGCTAATCCCCATTCTTCTGCTACATTTTTAAATCGCAGTTTTTCTTGTTGAGTGAATAAATAATTGCTAACAGGAACAGAAGGCATCTGATCTACAAATTGCTTAAAATCAATTTTCTTTCCTTCAATGGCAGCACGCATTTGTTCACTGCTGCCTAAATGCTCGATAAAATCTTGATTAATAAGATCCTTATAAATACCATTGCAAACATAAATATCCTTATTACGGTTATTATCAAAATCCGCAATCAAAGCACCCCAGCTCCAATCGGTAGAGGAAACTCCTGACAATTCTGATATTTCACTAAAAGTACCATCTTTATTATTTAGATGTAGCATATTTCGCATGAACTGGTGATAGTACCCATTCTTCAGCCTCAATTGATAAACATCATATGTTTCAAAAGCAGTAAGGGTTTTCAAACGGTAGTGATCTTCAGGTAGCATGTCCGTTGAAAAAATCTCTGGATACCCATCATTATTTAAATCGGCCAAATCTGCACCCATGGAAAACATACTAATGTGGCCCATATGCGACTCTAGCTTTTCTTCAAATGTGCCATCCTTTTTATTTAAATAGAGATAATCACGTTCGTAAAAATCATTAGAGATGTACAGATCCTGCCAGCCATCTTGATTAACATCTCCTACCGTAACACCGAGACCAAATCCTATTACACTTCCATAAATACCAGCCTTTGCGCTGATATCCTCAAAAAAACCGTTGTTGTTGATATACAATTTGTGACCACCGAACTCATCTCTTTCATTTCGTAAGTTTCTATAACCAAGTGTTGAAACCGGCCTATATGAATTATTTAAAACGTAGCAGTCCAAGTCTCCATCTTTATCAAAATCAAAAAAGGCCGCATGTGTACTGAAGCCACGATCATCAAGCCCATACTGAGCTGCCTTATCTGTAAAGGTTAAATTGCCGTTGTTAATAAACAACTCATTCTCACGCTTACCGCCCTTAACATCTCCAGCATTACAAACATAGATATCAAGAAATCCATCCCCATTTACATCAGCCATACTTACTCCAGTGGACCATATTTTAGCTCCAGCAACACCCGCTTTTTTTGTAATATCTTCGAACTTCCAATCTCCTTTGTTCAAGAATAGTTTATTATCTCCCATGTTGGATGTGAAGTAGATGTCAGCAAGACCATCATTATTTATATCTCCTATGCCTACACCTCCACCATTATAGTAATTGCGATAACGGAAAACGTCAAAGTCATTACTTTCTTTAAGTGTGTTTCTAAAGTCAATTCCAGTTTCACTTTTTAAAAGCTTATAGAAGAGTTTCGTTTTGTCTACTGATGAGGTATCACCCGGCTCATGCTGCGTAGAGCATGCTAAAAAAATTGAAAATATTAAGAGAGAAAATCTGTGCATCTGGTCTATCTTAAAATAAAAAAGAAGGCAAGTTAATACTTGCCTTCCGAATTACTTAAATCATTATAACATTACTCTCCAGCGTAGCCCGGGTTTTGTTTTAGATTCGGATTACTGGTTAATGCATTAGCCGGAATCGGAAATATATTACGATGTTCTTCGGTATTCTGCATGTATGCGAAAGGTTGAGTATAAGCACCGAAACGAACTTGGTCATTCCTTCTCCATCCTTCAATATATAATTCTCTTCCTCTTTCATCCAGCACATCGTCTAGTGTAACTGTTGCACTAGGTGATGCATCACGAATTGTTCTTAATTCATTATATAATGTGGTTGCGTTTTCTGATGACGCGCCTCCTCTTAAAATAGCTTCTACCTTCATTAAATGAGCATCAGCAAATCGCATAAGAACGTAGTAGCTGCCAAAAGAACCTTGTCTAGGGTGATATTTAATTACGCGAATACCATTTCTTTCATTGTTGCCCGTTAGCGTTGTCTGACTAGCAAATTCTTTAGTGTAAATCAATGGATTTCCTGGTCTGTCCTTCATAGGAGTTCCAGTTGAATCATATTGCTGACCAACTAAGAAGCCATATCCGATACCGGCACCATACCAGTCGGTAGAAGTTGGAACATACCCACGCCGTTCTTCCTGATTTGCATCCGGCTCATTAGAATTTGGATCTCCTTCAAACAATGAGTAAAATTCAGATGTTGTAGAGAATCCATTCCAACCGCCACCTGTATTTTCTCCGTAAGGATCATCCTTAAATCTGTCATATGTTTTTTGAAAATAGTGCAGTCCATTCCATATTCTATTTCCGTTCGAAGCATCTGTCCAGAAGATTGTCTCAGAATTGTTTGCATCCTTAAAAATATCGAAATAACCTTCATTTAATGCAAATCCAGAAGCTTCAATGGCATCCACATATTCAATGACTTTTGTCATATCCGCGGCTTGAGCAGCAGTATTAAGATATACGTGCTTATTGAGATATAACTTAGAAAGTAAAAACTGAGCAGCAGCTTTTGACGCTTTTTTTCTATCACCACCAGGTCCTACCTGGGGCAAATTTGGAAGTGCCTTTGTCAAATCATCCAAGATGTAATTAAAACCTTCTTCTGCTGTTAACACTTTAGGATCAACATCCGGTCCATCTGTTACTTCACGAATAGGTATTTGACGGAAAAAGTCAAGAACATGAAACATGTTATAGGCTCTTAAAAACCTTGCTTCTGCCTCCTGCGCTGCATTCGGACTTGATGCAAGAACAGTATTCAATTTGTACACATTACGGTTCAATATATTCCAGGAGTTTAATATATACTGGTGAGTTTCATCCCAGGTATGTTGATGTAAACTTCTCCATATACCATTGTCACCCCAATCTGTACCACGGGTAGGCACAAGAAGCTCATCTGATGTCACCTCCTGTAAGGCGTACATGTTTTCCTGATTTCCCCAGTTATCCCGAATGTCGCTATAAGCTGATAGAATCGTAGCGCCTACGTCTACAGCACTGAAACCTGCGGTAGATTCATTTATTAAAGAATCCTTTTCATCAACTTCCAGATCGGTACAATTAGCCAACAAAAGAACGGATGTTAACAAGCTTGTACCTAGTAGTCTACTTTGTTTAAATATAATATTCATATTGATTTTCGATTAAAAGGAAGCGTTTAAACCAAATGTAAAAGTCCTAGCGCGAGGGTATGATGTGTAATCAATTCCCAAAGAAGGAACACCGTCTCTTGCCTTATTAATATTCACTTCTGGATCCAATCCGGAATAATTAGTTATAAGGAACACATTTTGAGCACTAGCGTACAGTCTCAACTTCTTTATGAATTTATCTTCAAGCTTAAAGTTATATCCTAAGTTCAGGTTTTGCATTCTTAAGAAATCACCTTTTTCAATAAAACGTGTAGATGCATCAGGTGCATTACTAGGAGATTCTCCAGATGTCAACACGTCTTCAGTCACATTTTTACCAGTAAGCAATGAACCCATATTGAAATAAGCATTTGCCGTGTTATTGTACACGTAATGACCAAACTGACCATTCAAATAAGCAGCAAAATCGAAATTCAAATAACGGACGTTCAAGTTAAAACCCAGGTTCGTTTTTGGAATTGGACTTTTTCCAACATAACGTTGGAAGTCACCATTATATTGGGCATTTCCGTCTTCGAACTGTGTAAATTCCCTAACGAAGTATGTAAACAGTGGTTGGTTGTTGGCAATGCGCTGAGCGAATGCACCGCTAAGACCTTGACCATTGATCTCACCCGTATTTAAAGGCGCCCCTGTATAATTTTTCACCATGTTATCATTGTAGGCAGCATTAAACCCGAAACTTAAACCAAAATCCTCGGTATCTATTGCGTAATAATTCAACGTTAGTTCAACTCCGTTATTAACTACATCCGCATCAAGATTTCTCCAAATAAAGTTTTGAGAGGCTGGTTGAGCAGACGTTACCTGGATGAGTAAATCAGTTGTATTCTTTCTGTAAACATCGATATTACCAGAGAACTTGCCTTGGCCAAATCCAAAGTCCAAGCCAAGATTTAACTGAGAAGTTTGTTCCCATTTTAAATCTGGATTAGCATAGGCCACCTCGCCAATACCAGGAGGGTTTACTTTTCCATCATTTGCGATAGCAGGAGCACCATTACCAAAGCGTTGCCTTGTTTGGTAAAGATTATGAGGAATTTCTTGATTTCCTGTAACGCCATACCCTAAACGCAATTTTAGATCATCAAATAGTTCCGGTATGAAATCTTCATCAGAAAGTCTCCATGCAAAAGCTGCAGAAGGGAAAATACCGTACTTATTATTTGTACCAAACTTAGTTGAACCATCTGCTCTGATCGTACCTGTAAAAATGTATTTATCCAGAAGTGAATAATTTACACGGCCGAAGAAAGATTGTAGTTCGTCTGTTGTATTGAAAAGATCAGCACTTACGCCTCTTACTAAAGAAGCGGGTAATGTATTAATTGCTACCGCAGGTTGTGGTTCCGGGAACAATGTATTTACCCAAAAATCAGGACCATTGTCAGTATTAGCAGGAGCATAACCATACTGTTGATATGATCTGTCTCCAATTGCTGTTTCAATTAAACCACGGGAAGTTCTTAGATCACTAATCATTTGGCCCATGTCATCTGTATCAAATCCATAACCTAATACAGTTCGGCCTTCTCTGTTGAATTCCTGATAAGAATATCCCAATACCGCATTCAACTTCCCACTGCCTAATTCTTTATCATAATTGAAATATGCTTCTAATAAATCGCTGCTTGTTTCAATATCCGCGATTGCTCCTCTACCATTACCAAATACGCCATTACTCATATTTAGTAATCTTGAAAAAGCTTTTTCTCGTGTTGATTCAGAACGATCAAACCCTGTATTAATCTTGAAGTTTAGATTTTTGGTAATGTCATAACCTAAGGAAAGGTTAATTAAACTTCTATTTGTTTCCGTTTCGTCAGAATGATATTTGAGGTACGAGTTCGGATTTAGGTTATTTCCTGAAACTGGCTGCACATCCGGATCTGACGACCATGTAGGATTGGCCATGTACGTAGAACCGATTAAATCACCTTCGAAGCCAGAGTTGTTCGTAATAGGTGCTGCTTGGTCATTAACTCTAGAGAGCGTAACCTGAGCACCAAATTTAAGCTTATCCTTAAAGAAACCTTGATTAAAGTTAAGTCTTCCTGTTAAACGTTCCATTCCGGATGTTCTGATCACACCTTCTTGGTCATCGTAGCTTAAAGAGACTCTGTAATTACCAGTTTTATAATTATCGGAGAAGGACAAGTCATGGCGTTGTGATATTGCTGTTCTTGAAATTTCCTCTTGCCAATCAGTATCTTCGCCTAGATCAATTTCGGCAGGGTTTGAACCCAAAGCAACTGCATTAGAAACAAATTGGTCGCGATCCAAAAGGTCATAGCGGTTTGCCATTCTTGAAATACTTACACTTGGAGAATATTCAAGCGATCTCTTTTTTCCTCTTCCACTTTTTGTAGTAATGATTACAACACCATTTGCACCACGAGAACCGTAGATAGCTGTTGCCGAAGCATCTTTTAAAATGTCAATGCTTTCAATATCATTAGGATTGAGAAAGTTTAAAGGATTTTTAGTTGAAGCATTTCCACGGCCAAGATCCAGTCCACCTGCTGTAATATCCTCACCAGATAAAGGAATACCATCCACTACAAAGAGCGGATTGTTTCCTCCGCGAACTGAAGATGTTCCCCTAATACGAATATTTACACCGGCTCCAGGTTCACCACTTGCACCAGTTATTTGAACACCAGCAGATTTACCTTGTATAAGTTGCTCTGGGGAAGAAATAACCCCTGTATTGAAATCTTCAGACTTAACTGTAGCGACTGCACCAGTAGCATCTTTCCGCTGTACCTCACCATAACCAATTACAACTACTTCAGATAACGCCCTTACATCAGGGGCTAAGGTTACTGAAATATTACTTTGCGTGCCCGCAGCAATTTCTTGTGAGGCAAATCCCACAAATGAAAAAACCAAGGTCGCATTCTCCCCTACATTTATGGAATAACCTCCATCAACATTTGTCACTGTACCATTGCTGGTACCTTTTTCAACTACATTCACTCCAGGTAATCCTGAGCCATCCTCTGAGGAAGTTACAGTTCCCGTTACAGTTCGTCCTTGTGACCACGCTATGGTAGTAATCATCACAAGTAGAACCGTAAGATACCTGCTAAAAGACAGATAAAATTTTGTCATACGGTTTGTTTTTGGTTTGGGTTAATTATTAAAAGCTTAGTTAGTTTTTCAAAATCATCAGCTAAACCTTACAGTTGTCCGCTATTTTGAATTTGTGCTAAAATATATGAATAACATACTCAAATATCCTTGCAAAATCTTAACAATTTTAATGGGAATCGAATCCGCAAACGTTTCCGATCGTGATATTGTCAGTGTGACTAATACAGGAATAGCCGTTTTTAGAGTTTTTTCAGGCCTCTAGGCTTGAGGCGAGCTTCGAGTTAAAAGTGATGCAACCGTTTTCTTAAATAATCAGGAGCATTTTTGTACTTCCTATGAAATCCTTTGATGTTTAAGCACGATCCTTCAGCACTGATGTTATTTTCTACTTCAAGTTTAGTTTTCGACCCTCATTTTTCGCTTAAATCTCCATTACCTGTAGAATACTCGAATGTCGCCACAATCGTTTGCGGTGTTGTGCAATAAATTGCGGTGTTGTTGCAGAACGAAGGGAAATAAGTATTAAACTTGTAATTATGAAATACAATCAGGTCACCATAAAAGACATTGCCCGCGAGTTGGGCATTTCTCCTTCTACTGTTTCAAGAGCGTTAAAAGATCATCCGGACATTAGCCCCGAAACAAAAAAAGCTGTGAATGAATTGGCTGAGAAACTCAATTATCAACCCAATATCGTTGCACTAAGTTTGAGACAAAGTAAAACGAATACCATTGGTGTGATCATTCCTGAACTGGTTCACTTCTTCTTCTCGACAGTTATTAGTGGAATTGAAGATGTTGCTTATAGCGCTGGTTATAATGTAATCATTACGCAATCAAATGAATCGTTACAACGTGAGAAAATGAATATCAAAGCGTTGTTCAATAGCCGTGTAGATGGTATGCTCATTTCCGTTTCCCGCGAAACAAGTAATTTTGATCACGTAGACAACATCTTAGCGAAAGGTGTTCCGATGGTGTTCTTCGACCGTGTATATGAGAATGCAAATTCCAGTAGAATTATTGTAGATGATTTAAGTGGTGCTAAGGAAGCTACGCTGCACCTTATTGAACAAGGATGTAAGAGAATCGCTCACCTTGAAGGCCCACCAAATCTTGAAATTACAAAACAACGCTTAAGTGGTTACCTGGAGGCGATGAAAGAACACAACATTGCAGTAGACCAGGACCTTATTATGCCTTGCCCGATGGGAACTATCGAAGAAGGTAAACTAGCAACTGAAAGGCTACTCGCGCTACCTGAAAAACCTGATGCAATTTTTGCAACAAACGATCCGGCTGCAATGGGTGCAATGCAGGCGATAAAAGAAGCTGGGTTAAAAATACCAAAGGATGTAGCAGTGGTAGGCTTCAGTAACTGGTTCTTTACAGCGTTGCTTGATCCACCATTAACTTCTATAGACCAGCCTGGTTTTGAAATGGGACAAGAAGCTGCAAAACTACTTATTCGTCAAATTGAATTGAGAACGAAGAACAACGATGTTGAAGTACAGCCTGAAACTAAGATTCTTAAGACACGATTGATTATTAGAGACTCCTCACTTAAGAAAGGCAAAAAGAAATAACAAATCAATTGCATATTCGAAAAGGCAGATTCTAACCAGTCTGCCTTTTTTATTTCAAATACACCAAAGCTTGTTGTTTTTTACGCTCGCTTGAAACCTCCTCAACTTGCCCAAAGAGCCCTTTAATTTTAGTTTGACATTATCTTTAGGATTATTTCGCTTAAATAACTTTAATTGAAAATTATTTTATTCATACAGAAACAACATGCCGGCCATCAATACAACACTTAGTCAGAGCTTGGGTACACTTACTGCCTGGGAAAAAACACAGCAGGGTATCAATGCGCAAACAGCAACAGAAAAGCTTTCTGTTACTTTTTACAACGAATCAATTGCCCGTGTTGCCGTTACACGAGGTGCGCAGTTGGAAGATTTCTCTTATGCAGTTGTCGCGCAACCGGTTTCCATAGCGTTGGAAATTTCTGATGGTGATGAAGCCATTACCATTTCAACTAACAAGGTGGTTCTTAAAATACATAAGAATCCAGTACGCTTCAGATTTTTCAATCATAAAAACGAAGTGATCAACGAAGATGATGCGGCCTTTGGTACAAGCTGGAATGGTGAGCAGGTAACGACATACAAAACAATGCAGCCCAATGAGCGATTTATAGGGCTAGGCGAAAAAACGGGGCCACTCGATAGAAAAGGAAATGGATATGTAAACTGGAACACAGATGCCTTTGGCTATGGTTCTGGTTCAGATCCGCTCTACTCTACCCTACCCTTTTACATAGGTGTTCATCAGAATCACGTCTACGGAATCTTCTTTGATAACACTCATAAATCATTTTTTAATTTCGGTGCTTCTAACAATCGCTTTGCAAGTTTCGCTGCAGACAGCGGTGATATGAACTACTACTTTATACACGGTGATACTGTAGCCGACATTATCAAACATTATACTTTCCTTACGGGAAGAATGGATATGCCACCGTTGTGGAGCATCGGCTATCAGCAATGTCGATATAGTTATTATCCTGATAAAGAGGTAATGGGAATTGCACGTCACTTCCGTGATAAGGATATCCCTGCCGATGTCATTGTGCTTGACATTCATTACATGGATGATTACAAAATCTTTAGCTGGCATAAGAAGAGCTTTGCAGCACCTAAAAAATTACTGGATCAGCTGGAGGAAATGGGATTTGAAGTTGTGTTGATGTGTGATCCGGGAATAAAAGTAGAGCCTGGTTATAGTGCTTATGAGGATGGCCTCAAGAATGATGTTTTCATTAAATATCCTGATGGCACAAATTACACCGGGCAGGTTTGGCCGGGATGGTGTCACTTTCCTGATTTTACAAATCCTAAAACGAGAGCCTGGTGGGCAAGTCAGTTCAAGGAATATGTAGACCTAGGCGTGCAAGGTTTTTGGAATGATATGAATGAGATTGCAACGTGGGGTAACATGCTTCCTGAAAATGTCGAGTTTGACTTTGAAGGAATGAGGGCCTCCATGCGTAGAGCCAGAAACATTTATGGTATGATGATGGCAAAAAGTACTTACGAGGGCACAAAAGCTTTGATGAAGAACAGAAGGCCTTTCAACCTAACACGATCGGCCTACGCTGGTATTCAACGCTACGCAGCGGTATGGACGGGAGACAACGTGGCCTATGATGAACACATGTTGTTAGGCGTCCGCATGGTGAGCAGCATGGGCTTAACAGGAGTGGCATTTGCTGGATATGATGTGGGTGGTTTTGTAGGCAATGCAGACTCTAAATTATTTGCCCGTTGGGTTTCAATTGGTGCCTTCTCACCTTTCTTCAGAGGCCACTCCATGATCAACAGCAGGGATTCGGAACCATGGTCGTATGGAGAAGAAGTCGAACAGATATCGCGCAACTATATCAAGTTCAGGTATCAGATCATGCCTTATATTTATTCTGTTTTCTATGAAGCATCACAATCCGGAATGCCTGTGCAACGAACACTGGCTATTAATTATCCGCACGATGCTAAGATCTATGATGGTAATTATCATAACCAATATTTATTTGGTCCATATTTCCTGGTAGCACCTGTTGAAAGCAATAAAGACTTTGCTAAAGTTTATTTACCTGAAGGAGATTGGTACTATTTATACAATGGAAAAAAATACACCGGTAACACGGAGATAATTTTGGAATGCCCTGTGCATAAACTCCCTGTATTTGTAAAAGCTGGAGCAATTATTCCAATGGAAACAGCGAAGTCTCATACCGGTGAGGTGTCTGATAATTTAAGACTTCATATCTATAAAGATATTTCAAATACAGCCTTTGAATATTATCAGGACGATGGGGTAACATTTGATTATCAACAAGGAAAATCTGCTAAACGTCTTATAGAATATAGGGCATTGTTAAACAAAATCATTATTCATAAAACTGAGGGTGATTATGCCAGTCCACTTAAAAAACTAAAACTTGTTCTTCATGGATTTGACAAAACATTAAAATCACTATATGTCAATAATCATGAGCAAGCGGTGGAACACAATATCAATTCTTATTTTTCAGGACTTGAAAAGTATGATCCAATTAAAGATCCTGAACCCGTACCTGAAGAAGATGTCGTAACTACAGAGATGGATTATACCGCTGATGAAATAACAATACATTGGCTGTAGTGTAAAATCGTATTGAAGAAATTAAAAAAATATGCACCTTCAGGGATGACTACAACTCTAACCAATCAAAAACCGAGACTTGGCTTCTGGCAAATCTGGAATATGAGCTTCGGCTTTTTCGGAATTCAGTTTGGCTTTGCATTACAAAACGGTAATGCTTCCAGAATCCTTCAAACTTTCGGAGCGGATGTAGAACATCTCTCTTGGTTTTGGTTGGCTGCACCTTTAACAGGGATGATTGTTCAGCCGATCATTGGCTATTATAGTGATAGAACCTGGACCTCTTTAGGAAGGCGAAGACCGTTTTTTCTGGCGGGTTCCATATTAGCTTCTATCGCGCTTGTCTTCATGCCAAATGCAGAGATCTTAGCAGGTTTTCTAGCACCACTTTATATCGGAGCAGGAATTCTCATGATAATGGATGCATCATTCAACATTGCCATGGAACCTTTCCGTGCCTTGGTTGCTGATCTTCTCCCGTCCGATCAGCGCACGCTCGGTTTTTCTATACAGACTTTTTTAATCGGATTAGGCGCAGTGATTGGTTCATGGCTTCCTTATGTGTTTGCAGAATTTTTTGACTTCGCAAAAACGGCACCTCCGGGAGAAGTGCCTGCAAATGTTCAGTGGTCTTTTTATATCGGTGCCATTATCTTTCTCGTTGCAATTCTTTGGACGGTCATTACCACGAAAGAGTTCCCTCAAGCAGAGTATGAAAAAGATCTAGCGAAGGAGTCAGATAACAAAAAAGGACTGGCACAGATCGCAAGTGATTTCTTGAACATGCCAAAGGCGATGAAGCAATTGGGACTTGTTCAGTTCTTCTCATGGTTTGGACTTTTCTCAATGTGGGTATTCTCAACACCCGCCATTGCTACACATGTCTATGGCCTATCCCTTAACGATACTTCTTCAGAAGCTTACCAGGATGCAGGAAATTGGGTAAGCGGTCTGTTTGGAATTTACAACGGGGTATCTGCTGTTTACGCCTTGTTTCTTCCCGCTATTGCAGCAAAGATCGGACGGAAACTCACACATTCGGTATCACTAACGATAGGAGGATTAGGACTAATTTCAATCTACTTTATTCACAATCCTGATTTGTTAATCTTTTCAATGATTGGTGTAGGTATAGCATGGGCTAGCATTCTTGCAATGCCTTATGCCATGCTTGCCGGCTCAATTCCTTCTCATAAGATGGGCATTTACATGGGGGTCTTCAACTTCTTCATTACGCTCCCCCAAATTGTGAGCAGTCTTATTGGTGGACCAATTGTTAAATATGTATACGGATCTCATGCTATTTACAGTCTTGTAATGGCAGGGGTGTTTTTTATCATTGGTGCAATATGTGTTAGGTTTGTAGAGGATCGGGATGATATCGTGATCGCAAAACATTCATGAAACCTTATTTCGTTTTTATCTTTCTCCTGGTGCTGGCACAAAATACCACTGGACAGACTTACAATGGCTTTAGTAAAACGATTAAAGCATTGTATGAAACTAAGTCACCAGCGGATCTCAATATACTTGCACGTACGAATTTAAACAGATTAACCAGGACATTCGTGGGGTACCTGGCGTGATTCCATTGATGATATCCTGATTTACTTTTTTCAATAACTTCATTCTCGAATCTGCATAATTTTCATACATCACTATTTCTTACTAAAGAAATAGTGATAAAATTGCTGATTGAATTGTAGTTTTGTATCCCTCAAACCCCACATTTTTATGAAATTCGGTTCGTTGTCCTTCCTTGTTGTTATCCTTGTTCTTGTTGCTTGTAGTTCAGGTAAGAAAGCATATCAAAAAGGTGACTATTACGCAGCCGTGGTGAAGTCCGTAAATCGCTTAAAGCAAAAGCCAGATCATTCCAAATCAAAGGAAACTTTAAAGAGCGCTTATCCACTTGCGCTAGAAAGTTTAGAACAGGAAGCTCAGAATATGATTGCTTCTAACGAAATGTTTAAGAGCAGGAACACGATCAAAATCTATAATCAAATCAACGAGTTGAGTGAGTTGGTTAAATCCTCGCCAGCTGCCTTAACGGTGATTAGAAGTCCAAAAAATTACTATCAGGAAATCGGCCCTTTAAAAGAAAAAGCTTCAGAAGAATTATATAATGCAGGCATTGCGTCAATGCTAAAGGCTTCCCGTAAAGATTCTCGTGACGCATACTTCTATTTCAAGGAATGTGAAAATTATGTCCCCCGGTATAAAGAGGCTTTAGAGATGATGACCCAATCTGAAAGAGATGGAACTTTAAGTGTTATGTATGAAGAGTCCAATTATAATAACTGGACGTCTTCTGCAAATATTGTACGTCAACTCGATCAGATCCAGTTCCTGGACCTCACGCACAAAAATGTAGCTGTAAGCCAGACAGCTCGCAAGTTTGACCTTAACATGCTTGTATCAATACAAAATTATTCAGAAGGAACACCTTCGGTAAGTAAAAAGGAATCCGAAATTGTAGACAGTGTAAAAGTAGGTGAAAAGGTTGTGAACAATGTTAAGGTGCCTACCTATCAGAAGATAAGAGGCAAGTATACAACCAACGAGGTTAAAGTTGAATCCAGGGGTACGATATCTATTGTGATCATTGACACCAAAACCGGGAACAAGGTTTACTCAGAAGACATTCAGGGTGTTGGACATTGGAAAGATAGCTGGGGAACCTGCTCTGGCGACCAACGCGTATTTAGTAAGTCCCAAAAAGATGCTTGCGGAAAGGCTACTCCAAAACCTGATAGCCAGGCGTTAAGAAAGCAAGTAATTGAGGATGTTGATAAGCAGGCTTATTCACGCCTATCTAGCTTTCTTCGCGGCTATTGATTTATTCAAGTTATTGTTATCTGAGCGACATTTGTTCAGATCCAACAGAACTATTTTGCTCGTAATTAGTTTTAATAAACATATGTCGATGCAAATTAAAATCTATGTGCTGGCGGCCCTATTCTTCATATCCGCGTCTTCAAAGGCACAAAATAAACTCAGTGAAAAAAGTTCTATGGACAAAACGTCAACAAATCTTGAAACTGCAACATTTGGTTCTGGCTGCTTCTGGTGTACAGAAGCAATATTTTTAAATGTTGATGGTGTAACTAAAGTACAATCTGGGTATACAGGTGGAAAAGTGAAAAACCCTACGTATAAGGAAGTATGCAGCGGACTTACCGGGCATGCAGAAGTAATTCAGCTTCAGTTCGATCCGAAAAAGGTTTCCTACGATGAATTGCTTGAGATATTCTGGCAGACGCACGATCCTACAACCCTCAATAAACAGGGTGCTGATGAAGGAACCCAATATCGCTCTGTCGTTTACTATCACAATGATACTCAGAAGAAACAGGCCGAGTTCTATAAAAAGAAACTTGACAACAGCGACATATTTTCTAATCCCATTGTAACAGAAATAAGCCCGATAGGCGTGTTTTATAAGGCGGAAGATTATCATCAAAACTATTATGCTTTGAATGCCACTGCCCCCTATTGCAGCTATGTTATTACACCTAAGCTCGAGAAGTTTAAAAAGGTTTTTAAAGAGAAATTAAAGCATTAAGATTTTTTTTAAGGATTTGTGAAACCTACGATCCAAACCTTCGTTAAATCTATTCGAGTAGAGTAATTCTTCTCATAGGTTTAGGTTTAGGTAAACAAAAAAGCTCCGGGACGCGGAGCTTTTTTGCATTATACTAGTGGGGTACTAGGAATTCTAAGGTCGCATAACGGCCTGGGTATGCAGTATTGCAATTAATTAACTTTTAGCTGGTATGTGATTTCCATAACTTTTACAACTTCACCAGACCTGCTCTTTACAGGAGAAAAACTTGAGTGAACACTAATAACTTCACCTTTCCTGTTCATACGTTTGAAAACCCCCTTTTTGGGATAACCCATGCTCAAGTCACGCCAAAACTGTCGATACTCTTCGCTGTTCTTCTCTTCTTTACCGACAAATATGCGGTGATGCTCTCCTAAAACTTCTTCTTGTGCGTAGCCGTAGATCTCTAAAAAGTTGCTATTCGCTTTAGTCATCGTGCCGTCTGTTTCGAAGTCCGCTACAGCCAGCGATCCATGCACAGCAACCATCGTGCTTTCTGTTTCAGACTGGCTTCTTTGCATCTCCTCTTGTGTAGCCTGCAGCTCCTCCATGTTCTGCCGCATCTCTTCTTCTTGTGCACGCATCTGCTCCGTCATCTCCTGCGACTCCTCAAGCAATTTTTGAGTTTTTGCATTGATCTTGACAGACGAAATTGTTGAGGCAATACTTTCAGCAATCTTTTGAACAAACTCCATTTCATAGTCTTCAAAAAGATTGAAAGAAGCTAATTCCACAACACCAAAAATTTGGTCGTTCACTTTTAAAGGAACAATCAAAACACTTGTAGGATTTGCGTCTCCAAGACCGGAGGTAATTTTGATATAACTTTGTGGAACCTCCGTTAAGTAAACAATGTCTCCCTCCTGCCAAGCCTGCCCTGCAAGTCCTTCTCCCTTATAGATCTTGTGATTCAAAAATTTCTTTTTATCCCAAGCATAGCATGCCTTCATTGACATTGTTACCTCTTCATTTTCCTGCACTTCATCCATGATGTAAAGCGCGCCTTGATTTGCCTTTAAATACTTGACAAGGTTTCCGATAATCTCATCCGCTAACTTAAGCAGATCACTGTTATTCGTGCGCAGAATTTCACCAAACTTAGCTTGTCCTTCGGTAGCCCAATTTCGTTTTTTATCATCTTCTGCAACCTTCGAAAGATTATTACGCATATTGATCAAAGCATTGCCCAACACATCGTGCTGACTCAGTGGTTTGAAATCTGTATTATAACTTCCGTTACCAATATTTTCAGCAAACAGCGTTGTTCCTTTCAATCCATTAACAAGGTTATCCATCGCCATCGCCATGTCTCCAATTTCGTCATTGTTGAATTTAGCGCGCTTCTCTTCAACAAGCTCTCCCTTTCCAAGTTTTTCAACAATCTTCTTCAAGAATGCAACTGGTTTCGTAACTGATACGACAAGATAAATAGCACTGATAATGGCAACAGCAAGGAAAATTGCGCCTAGTATAAGCGTTAGCGTTTTTAACGCTGTGATCGAATCTATTACTTCAGCATCTGATTGAGAAGTAACCTGGGTTTGCTTGTTAACAATAATATTTAATTTTTCAATGAGACTATTAGTCAAAGGAATGACTTCACTCTCAATTGAATTTTCGGCCATGAATTTAATAGTAGGATCTTCATAGTTCTCAAAACTTTGAAGGTTAGCCATGATTGATTCACGTTGTATGGTAATGAGCGAATCGAAATCATGGAATACCGTGTCCATCCGAAGACGCTGCTCTTTTTCCCAATTGGTAGAGAGGTTTTCAATTCTCTTACGCAATGCAGGATAATCAGTGTCTTGAAGTTGACGCAATGCAATTTTATCTTCCGAATTCGTCTGCAGGTAAACCCAATTTGTAACCAACATTCTTGATCTGGTAACCAGCAAGATGTATTCGTTAATTGCATCCTTTGATGGACGATAGATATCGCGTGAGCTTTTCACAACATCATCGATACGATTACCGTTTCCAAAGATGACAGAAACAACGATAATGAACAGTGCGATAAGGATGATAAAACTACCGAGTATCTTGTTCCCTATCGTTAACCGAAAGCGAAATTTTTTCTTTTCTTTTTCTTCCATAGCTAGGTTAGATCTGTATTGCCAATCTTGAAAGTTCATTGGCTACTTTCAGGTTTTGACGGTCAACTGCAGTTTGATTTAATTCAAAAGCAAGCTTGCCGTCTTTCATAATAAAATTGATATCACTTCCTTTAGTTCCTAATCCGGGTTCTTCGGTAATAATCAAAATGGATTGATTGCTAACTTTGGTAACAATATCAGTGAGTTGAGAAGATTTCCCGGCAGGAATAAAAAGCATATTGCACTTTCTGATCTCAGAAGCGCTTTTGATTTTAGTAATTTTGATAGGCCGTTCTCCAACTTTTTTTGCCTGAGCCATTTCTTTTAAGGCATCAACAATTGGCGAATCACCCATTACAAGAATTTCGAATTCACCACTATTGTAGGTCTCGGGCCAAATGACATAGCGTGTAAAACTGTAGATAAAAACGGTGTGCAGTTTATAATTCTGGGCACTGACCATTGAAAACGTCATTGCAAAAAGTACCAGAAGTTTGATTCTTTTCATTGTGGGGTGACTAAACGTTACTATAAACGACTAAGCAAAATTAAAGCCTTACCAGCAGAAAATGTTGAATTTTTCGACATTTTCTAACATCTGGCTTTAATACAATAAGTTCGCCATTTTTATAAAATCGCCAGAACCTGTAAACTTTACACTTCAGTTTCAAGTTAATTAATCATTGGCTAAACGACAAAGTACAGCTGTAGAAAGTTGGGCGTCATTAAGCTTGCTTGTATTGAATATCAAGCTGTTATTCATAACGGAATTGAAACTATTATAAATGGGAATTATGAAATCTAATGAAGAATGGAAAAAGGAGCTAACGCCTGAACAATATCGTGTGCTGCGGGAAAAAGGTACCGAAGGAGCATTTACAGGTGTGTATTGGAATAATCACGAAAAGGGTACTTACTTCTGTGCTGGGTGTCACCAGGAGCTTTTTAAATCGGATACAAAATTTGAATCAGGAACGGGCTGGCCCAGCTTCAATAACCCAGTAACAAATGCCGCAGTGAAAGTGATCACAGACTACGGCCACGGCATGGTTCGCGATGAAGTGGTTTGCAGTAATTGTGGCGGACACCTCGGCCACGTATTCCCGGATGGACCAAGACCTACTGGCCTACGGTATTGTATGAACTCAGTAGCAATGGTTTTTGAAAAGAAGGAAGCGTGACAGGAGGTACGAGGTACGAAGTGAGAGAATTATGAAGTGCTAAGTGAGAATTACAAATGGCAGTACAATTATCTAGGGGCAGAGTTGAGGGATCGAGATCATGAAAGCTTCAGGTTGATTTTTTATTCAGCGTAAAGCGAAGTATCTTTTCTAGACTTAACTTACCCAACTATGTGCCGATTGCTTGCTTACATGGGCTCTGCCATTATTATTGATAAGCTACTTTATCAACCCAAAAACTCTCTTGTCAATCAAAGTATTGATGCCAAAGAAATTGAAGAACCCTTAAATGGTGATGGCTTTGGTATCGGATGGTATGTATCGGAAGTGAATTATGAGCCGGTTACTTTTGTCTCGGTCAATCCTGCATGGAGTAACAGGAATTTACGAAACCTTGCTCCTAAAATTAAAACCAATGTTTTATCGCACATGTTCGTGCGGGAAGTGTGGGGGAAGTTTCAGAGAGCAACTGCCATCCTTTTCAGTACAACAATCTGCTGATGATGCATAACGGTGGCGTTGAAAACTTTTCTTCTATTAAACGAAAGATACGTGAGCCATTGAGTGATGAATTATATAACTGGATCAAAGGCCAAACAGATTCTGAACATATTTTTGCTTACCTGTTGAATCATCTTCTGTCGGATAAAAATACAGTAGTAAGTCCTGAAGCAGTAATGAATGCTTTTGAAAAAACCTTTACTGACTTGAAATTGATGATGAAAGAAAACGATATTCAGGATGCAGCGTACTTGAACATGGTTGTTACGAATGGGTTGTTTTCAGTAGGAACAAGGTATGTAACCGATCCGAAAGAAGAGCCATTAACACTGTACCATTCAGAAGGCGGAAGATATGTGGTAGAAGATGGCATCAGTCACATGGCAGCACCAGAGGATGATGACCAGGCAGTGTTAATCGTATCTGAAAAACTCACTGAGGAAGCACATTGGACGTTGATTCCGGCAAACCACTTCGTTGTTGTTGATCATGGCTTGAATGTGAGAATCAGGCCGATAAAGGCATGATGTCTTATTAAAGGGATGAATACTGAGAAGATGCAGGCAAGACCATCAAGCGATGACAATAACTCCTCTTCTTAGAATCCTGAGCAAGGCCTTGAGCGTAAGAGAGCAGCGAGTGAAGGATCTGCATGAGTATTTAGTTTATTCATTAGTCAAAAAAAGTCCCAAATAATGCCCTCGCTTTCACTATTTTTCGTATCTTCATTACTAGGATTTCCTTCGGCCAACTCCTACGCAAACTTATCCCGGGCCGCATTTCCACCTTACTTTACAGCGACCTTATACTGATGTTATAGCGACCTTATAGCGATCTGTGCATCTATTCCCCTCCTACTCCTCTCCTAGTAGCCTGCTACTCCAGCTTCATTAGTCTTTATAACTATTGCCTGTTAATTATTAGCTTCGCCACAAAAATACGATTGTGCGTTACGATGTGATTATTGTTGGTGGAGGGATTGTTGGCCTCGCCACAGCTTTAAAACTTACTGAAAACCAATCCATTAAAGTACTGGTGATTGAAAAGGAAGCTGAAGTAGGCAAGCATCAGACTGGCAATAACAGTGGTGTCATCCACTCAGGTCTATACTACAAACCCGGAAGTTTAAAGGCCAGGAACTGCATTCATGGTTACAATCTATTAATTGACTTCTGTAAACAACACAACGTTCCATTTGACTTATGTGGCAAGATTGTGGTCGCTACTGACCAGACCGAGTTGCCTCTTTTACAAAATCTATTCGATCGCGGTAAGCAAAATGGACTGAGCAACTTCAAGATGCTCAAGGCCGAAGAGCTCAAGGAATATGAACCTCATGTAACTGGCCTGGGTGGCTTTTTCGTTCCGCAAACGGGTATCGTTGATTACAAGCTTGTTGCAGAAAAGTATGCAGCAGAAATTAAAAAACGTGGAGGAGAACTTGTACTGGGTGAGAAAGTAATGAACATCAAAGTTGAGTCTACTGGGGTGGTTGTAGAAACAGAATCAAACACGTTTAGCAGTGTTCTGCTGGTTAATTGTGCCGGTTTGTATTCCGATAAAATTGCAAGGCTCACCTCGAAGAACGTAGATGTTAAAATCATTCCCTTCAGGGGTGAGTATTTTAAATTGAAGAAAGAGAAAGAGTATCTCGTTAAAAATCTGATCTATCCTGTGCCTGATCCAAACTTCCCTTTTCTCGGCGTTCATTTCACGCGCATGATGAAAGGTGGTGTTGAAGCTGGACCGAATGCAGTGTTAGCATTTAGCCGTGAAGGATATAAAAAGTCTGATATTAATCTTAGGGAGTTAGGTGAGTCACTGGCATGGCCGGGGTTCCAGAAGGTAGCGAAAAAATACTGGAAGACAGGTCTGGGAGAAATGTACCGATCGTTTTCAAAAGCCGCATTTACAAAAGCACTGCAAAAGCTGATTCCTGAGATTCAGGAAAACGATCTTGTTGAAGGTGGCGCAGGTGTACGCGCTCAAGCTTGTGATAGAACCGGCGGATTGGTTGATGACTTCCTGATTTTGGAGGAAAGCAAAGTGATCAATGTTTGCAATGCACCTTCACCTGCAGCAACATCATCACTTTCTATTGGCGAAACAGTAGCAGGCTTAGCAATGAAAAGGCTAATATAACTTCAGGATAAATCCTCCCTGAAAACCCCAGACACTAATGCTTTGGTAATATCGCTGATAAGCAGCGCCTGCGGTAAGGAAACCATGAAGCGAACGATGCTCAAATAAACGGTACATCGCGTAAGCACTTACTTCCTTTCTCGGTTCTGTACTTCGGTATTCTGCTGCACCCCCAATTCTACTTATCTGTGGCAACACGTGCAGTGCGGCAGTCCATTCAGGATAGCTTTTATGTTCATTAAATGCCTCCTGCATCACTCCTCCACCAACCCTGAAAACTACTTCCCTTGTGGTGATAAGATTAAGCTGAAGGATCTGCCAATCTGTTGTCCGTAGAAAATTTACTTTATCAATTTCTTCTTCAATGAGATAGCTGAACCTGAAGTCTGTTGAGAACAGTCCCCAGTTGGCGCGAAGCCTTGGTTGAACAACATAATAATCGGAAGGTTGCACAGCAGATTGGATCGTCACATCAAAAGAAACCATCCCAGGCACATCATGCTTTTTGGCTAGCTTTTGTTGCTGAACCTCTATTACTTGACCAAACATAAGGTTGAAAGCAAGATCGAAAACGATCCCCGAACCTCCTCCCACTGACTCCGTATAATTACTGGCAGATGAACTGCTCTTCGATGCATTTTTTATTTCATCTACCTGAGCAAATGCAGCAGATGATAGAAAAAGGATAAACGTAAAACTCGTATAGAATTTAATCATACAGGCTGGGTTTCACCGCGAAGCAGCAATTTTAAAGCCATCTCTAATTGCAATTATTCAAATTACGCATTAGTCCTTGTAATGTTCAATAAGTAGATTTGAAATTATGGCAGTTTTTAATTCAGGTGAGCTTAGGCGATATAGCAGGCATCTCGTGCTAAAAGGTTTTGGACCTGATGCACAGGCTAAGCTAAAGTCGGCTAAAGTTCTTGTGGTTGGAGCTGGTGGTCTTGGATCGCCTAGCCTGCTTTACCTTTCTGCAGCTGGTGTTGGTACAATCGGCATTGCCGATGCTGATGTTGTGGATGTTTCCAACTTACAACGCCAGGTTCTGTTCAATGAAAAAGATGTTGGTAAAAGCAAGGCATTGCAGGCTGTTGAGCATTTAAAACTCCTCAATCAATTTGTTCAGTATCTGCCTTACGATTTCAGGATCACAAGAGAAAATGCATTATCTGTCATAGAACAATATGATGTTGTGGTAGATGGCACTGATAACTTCGCGACAAGATATCTTTTGAACGATGCCTGTGTAATACTGAACAAGCCATTGGTTTATGGTTCTATACTGGAGTTTGAAGGACAGGTTGCCGTATTTAATCTAAGGCTGCAAGACGGCACCTACAGTGCCAATTACCGTGATCTTTTCCCTGAACCTCCACCTCCGAAAGCTGTACCAGATTGCAGTCAGGCCGGTGTTATTGGTGCCATGCCCGGTGTCATAGGTTGTTTGCAAGCTTTGGAAGTAATTAAAATCGTATCCGGAATTGGAGAGCCTTTAGCCAACCAGTTATTGATTTTCAATGCGCTGGAAATGCTTCAGACAAAGATTTCCATCAAGAATAAGAACGCGCGGGAGACTATAAAAACTTTAATTGATTATGAAGATTTTTGTGGTATAAGTCCGGATAATATCAAATCTTTGGACACTAATGTTCACCATATGAAAGAGGTCACCGTACAGGAATTACAAAAACTAAAAGAAGAAGGCGCTGATTTTCAACTGATCGATGTTCGAGAAGAATATGAATTTGATATCTGTAATCTTGAAGGTGAGTTGATTCCAATGTCAGAGATCCCAAGCAATGTAGACAAGATTGCAAAAGATAAGAAAGTAGTGATTCACTGCCGCAGCGGCAAGAGAAGCGGAGACATGTTGCTCTGGCTTGAGAAGAATCACGGCTTTGAAAACCTTTACAATCTTAAAGGAGGAATTCTTGCGTGGTCACGCGAGATCGATCCAAGCATGCCGACCTATTAGTTTCTATTTACTGTTTTTTATTGCCTGATCCAGGTCGGCTATTATATCTTTTACATTTTCAAGACCTACTGCAATCCGGATTAATCCTGCCGTAATTCCAACCGCTGCTCTCTCCTGTTCACTGAGTTTTGAATGGGTTGTTGATGCCGGGTGAATAGCGATAGTTCTTGTATCACCAAGGTTTGGGGTGTGAGAGATCATCTTCAAAGAATTCAAGAATCGTCTTCCCTGATCAAGTCCGCCTTTTATTTCGAAGGTTACTAAACCTCCTCCAAAGCGCATTTGTTTTTTAGCCAGTTCATACTGCGGATGCGATGGCAGGAAAGGATACTTAACCTTCACCACATCTGAATGTTTTTCAAGATACTGCGCGATGGCATGAGCATTCTCACAATGGCGGTCCATCCTTACAGCAAGGGTCTCAAGACTTTTAGAAAGAATCCACGCATTAAAAGGAGACATGCTTGGACCAGTGTGTCTTGCAAAAAATCTTATCTCTTTGATCAGCTCTTTTGTTCCGAGTATGGCTCCACCGATAACACGGCCCTGGCCATCCATAAATTTGGTTGCCGAGTGTGTGACAATATGCGCACCCCACTTTGCCGGATTCTGTAGGTATGGCGTTGCAAAACAGTTGTCAACGTTCAGAATGAGATTATGCTTAGAAGCCAATTTACCGAGCCACTCCAGATCGATAATATCCAATGCTGGGTTTGAAGGCGTTTCTACGAAGATCATTTTCGTGTTTTTCTGAATTCCGGCTTCCCAGTTTTCGGGCTCATTGATATCCACGTAAGTGTGTGATATTCCAAATTTAGGGAATATGGTATTGAGGATCTGGTGCGTAGAGCCAAAAACTGAACGGCATGCCAGCACATGGTCTCCTGACTTGAGTAGTCCGGCCATACTACAATACATCGCAGCCATGCCTGATGCCGTAGTGATTCCGTCCTCCGCTCCTTCGAGCACACAAAGTTTTTCAACCAACTCATTTGTATTCGGGTTGGAGTAACGGCTATAAATGTTGCCCGGAATTTCATCGGCAAACATTGCACGTGCTTGTTCGGCATCATCAAAAACGAAGCTCGATGTTAGATAAAGGGGAACAGAGTGTTCACGGAAATCCGTGCGTTCATGTTGTTTTCTGATCGCTTCTGTTTCAAAACTTCTTTCTTCGCTCATTACGCTGGAATGATTTCTATACTAAATGTTATTTTCGCCCTGGCTTCAAGAGTCTTGGCTACTGAACAATATTTTTCTACCGACAAACTTACGGCCTTATTCGCCTTGTCCTTATCGATATTACCAAATAATTTAAAGTGTGCATGCACTTCGGTATATAAGGAAGGGGTGGCATCCTTTTCACGTTCACCTGTCACTGTTATTTTAATGTCCTTTAATTCCTGCTTTTGTTTCTTAAGGATACTGATCACATCAATGGCACTGCAACCACCCATGGCTGCTAAAAGCATCTGCATCGGGCGCATGCCCTGATTGCTACCTCCAATGTCCGGAGAGGCATCCATATGAACTTTACTTCCTTGCTCGTTTAAAGCTTCGAAGTGATAAGCATCATTCAATCGATTGAGTTCTATTTTCACCATGTTCGTAATTCTTATTGGGCCAAATCAGGCTCCCTGCAATCAACGCAAATATACTCACGATAGTTGCTGAGATCATTGTCGGCCATGAAGTCCCAAAGATTTCAAATATAATCCATGAGAACATGCCCAGAAGCATAGACATTAATGCCCCAGCAGCGCTGGCACGCTTCCAATATAAACCAAACGTGAGCGGTGCAAATAACGACACAAGACTTAGAATGGAGGACTCACCTACTAATTCATAAATGTTTGATCTCATGCACGCCATCACAGTAGACAAGGTCGCAAAAAGCAATACACATATTCTTGTAATGAATAATAATTGTTTGTCATTTAACCGACTTCTTGAAAGAGGTTTTATAAGATTTTCGGAAAAGATAGCTGCGGGTGCCAGTATCGCCGAACTAGTTGTACTCATGATCGCGGATAGCAAAGAGCCGAAAAATAAAATCTGCACTGGCAAGGTTGTGTGCTGCAATACCATGTTTGGCAAAGTTAGTTGTGTATCACCCGAAACATATTCGGGATATAAGTATTTGGTACAAAGGCTAATGAACAAAGGCAACATTGCAATGGTGAGATAAAGGATGGCAGCCAACAAGCAAGACCACACAGCTATTTTTGCAGATCCTGAAGACATGGAACGCTGAAAAACATCTTGGGAAGGTAAAGAACCAAGGCCTAAGACGGACCACGCGGCAATGTATGCTAGAATCTCGTGAAATTTGAAAGCAGGGAGAAATCTGAAGTTATCTTCTGGAACTTGCGATAATACATGACTTACTCCTCCCGCTTTTGATGCCATAATCACCGCGAGTAAAAGTAGGCCACCAATGATAATGATGGTTTGAATAAAATCAGTAATGGTAATAGCCCACATGCCTCCAATGTATGTATACAACGTAACTACTACTGCACTAATGACAACTCCTTGCCACAACTCGATACCGGTCAACACATTAATAATGAGCCCCATCGCCACGAGCTGCGCTGCAATATATCCGATGTAAGAAGGAGCAAGAAAGAAGCTCGCTACGAGCTCAGTTTTCCGCCCATAGCGTATTTTAAAAAAATCGCCAAGGGTTAACAACTTCATGGCGTACAGTTTCGGCACGAAGAATAACCCGAAGAGCAATAAACATAAAGCAGCACCAAATGGATCTTCTATTACAGCATAAAGTCCTCCTTCTAAAAATTCAGAAGAAGCGCCAAATACCGTTTCTGATCCAAACCATGTTGCAAACATTGCTGATGTACTCAACATCAAAGGCAAACTTCTGCCCGCCAGCATGTAGTCGTCAGAGGTTTTTACCTTCCGGGATGCCCAGAACCCTACCAAAACGGTAAGGATTAAATAGAGAATAATGGAAGCGAGTAACAATTCCTTTTACCTGTTCTGAAAACTAAAAGTAAAAAACAGAATTGTTATTTCAGCAAGGTGACTTAAAACAAGTTATTTTTTGTGTTTAAGCTGAAACGTTCTGGTAACGTTGAAACCGAAATGAATGTCTCCTTCTGCAAAGTCACCATCTGTCTCAGTGATAAAAGCACGCTCTGTAAGACCACGGGTATTGGTCATGATCAATTGAAAAACGTGGCCGCCTGTTTCAATGTCGATACCGAAACCTAAAGTGTTTTTATAAGGACTATTATCAGGTGTGTTAACACGGTAATAATATTCGCTCGTCAACGCAACACTTTTCGATAATTTGATTCTTCCACCTGCCCCTACAGCAATCTGGTCGTTATCTTCAAAAGATTTACTTACTGCATTCTTATGAACAAAAGTGGGCATGATTTGAAATGATATACTTGGCGAAAACTTCCTTGCAATCAATAATTGTCCTACATACGCTAAGCGATCTATGGTTTCCACACCTCTCTTAGGTGAAATTCTATAGGCGGTTCCACCAAGGGCTGTGATCGTAACAGGAAAAACATTATTTCCCTTACTTTGTCTGATCAGTTTATACTTCGCATATCCGTCCATCGACTTATCAACTGAATTTCTCCCGATGCTCACACTGAGGTTATCTGTTATTCCATAGTCCAAACCAAGACGTACGTAAGCCTCGTCCAAACCAAACATCTCATAGAGGCCTCCATTAATTCGTCCAAACCTGTGGGCGAAGATAAATTCCAGAGTTCCCTTATTCTTTGTCTCTACTGTATGTCCATTAACAAGTCTTGTTCCTTTAAAAGTTTGAAGGGTAAAATCAGTATCATCAGTCTGTGTTTGTTCAAGCTCCCTCATTAGATCGTCCTGCGATAATCCAACTTGAACAAGTGAAAAAATTGCAGCCAGAAGAAGGAAAGTTCTTTTCATACAGGTTTATAAATAAAATCAATTTTAATTTCAATTTCTTCGGCAATGTTCTGCCAGACAAGTGTCGGAATTTTAATGCTATAGTCAGCAAGCTTTATCATGAATTTTGATTTCATATAAAGTTTACCATCTATGTTTTCAATTGTGCCGGGTACCTCAATGTCCTTAACAACACCATGCATCGATAGTTTACCGGTTGCCTTCACCTTCTGCACTCCAGGAGAATCCGTTTTGTAACCAATAATTTTTCCTTGAAAAGTAGCTTTAGGAAACTTCTCTGATTCCATATACTTCTCATTGAAATGATCACGCATCAGCGCTTTCGGAAATAGGAAGTCACGGATCTTTACAATATATACGAGGTCTCCCGAGGTGGTATTAAACAAGCTACCAACGATACTATTAACGGCTTCAATATCTTCAATGGTGGCATCAGAAAAAAAATGAGACCTGTCCTTTTTCTGACGTGTATTTCTGAGCATTCAAAAAAGAGGAGGAGAACAAGAATAGGTAGATGATTAGAAGACTCTTCACCATAGACTATTAAACATTATTGAGGTTTGAAAACAAAGTCCAGTCTAACTTCAACCTGCTCTGCAATGTTTTGCCAAAGCAATTGCGGAATCTGGATCTTATAATCAGCGAGCTTTATGATAAATTTGGATTTCATCAACAGTTTGTCACCCTGCTTTTCAATTGTGCCGGGTATCTCAATCTGCTTACTAACACCATGAATCATTAGTTCACCAGTAGCTTTCACGTTAACCAATCCTTCAGAGGTAGCATTGTATCCGACAATCTTTCCCTGAAAGGTAGATTTAGGAAATTTGTCAGACTCCATATACTTTTCATTGAAGTGCTCCTGCATCAACGATTTCTCAAACTGAAAATCATTAACCGGTATTGAGAAAACGATGTCGTTTGTAGCAGCATTAAAGATGCTTGAAGCTTTGACATTTTCTGCTTTTATATCTTCTATAGCAGCATGAGAGAAAAAAGAAACATTACTTTTTTCAACTGTGTATTTTTGAGCATTTGAGTTAAAAAAAATAAATACAAGACAAACTGCTCCGATTAATTTTGTAGCCATGAGAATTTAATTGTCCTTGGCTCCCTGATCGGCCCAACAAGAAATAGCGTTGATTTCATCGGCGCTAAGTGATCCGGAAGGAGGCATAGTACCTGCTACAACCCTACCTTTAATCGCACCAGTTTGTGCTTTTGCCTGCAATGTCGAGAAGTTGCTCCAATCGCGGGAAGCACCCAGACTTCCGTTGTGACATCCTGCAGTTGCACATCTTGTTTCGATAATAGTTTTAACATTAGCCTGATAGCTAACCTCTGTTGCACAAGTTTCATTCTCGATCTCTTCTTCAACATCATTATCAGCACAGGATATGGTAACCAGTAAGCTCGCCAATAAGACAGCTACTGATGCCAGGAATTTAATTGATTGCATTTGAATGTTCTTATTTTACAAAGATGCCAAAGATGTTTAAACATGAAATGGGCAAGAGCGTCACGCAATAGGAGACATTGCAAAGGAAGGCACTAAAAGTGAAAATCCCCCGAAGTCCTTGACCTCGGGGGATAATCATTGTCTATAGTTGGCTTTAATCTTGAATCAAAGATATATGTTGAGGCTTAAGTATACACGCTTGTCTCGACCACTGGAAATATATTCAGTTAAAAAGTCGGTTATGGAGACAGAAGTATAAAAGCTACACTTCCTTAAATAGAAAATCCCCCTAAGTTCTCGACAAAGGGGGATTTTCATGTCTATAGTTGGCTTTAATCTTCTTCAAAATTATTATAATATTTTTATGAAGCAATCACTCGCCAAAATAAATTCATAAAATCATTAGTTGACCCGACTTGAATCTGCCTGCAGCGTATCACCTTTAACATAATTCTTCTTAAGGCGCTCCTTTAATTGTGATTTAGATCCCGGAAAGGTAGTCCTTGATCCAATATCATAGCTGGCATAGAAAAGAAGGATCATGAACACAATTGCCAATCCAATAAATATTTTTTTTGATTTATTCATAACTAGATGAACTCGATAACTTTATCTGCGAGTTTAACATTGTCTGCAAGCAGTTCGTAGAATTGATCTTTGTTGAACTTCAAAATCACCGCTTCGCTGGATGCAATCAAAATATTAGTATTTACAAAGGTAGGCATGGATAGCATTTCGCCTATAAACTGGCCATTGGTATAATTGGAAACAAACTGGCCTCTTTGATAGAATGTAATCGAACCAGAGATCAATAAATAGAAATTATTGTTTGAGCGTTCGTCCAGTATCAGGGTTTCGCTATCTTTTAATCTTAATTCTTCACTTATATCAGCGAGATAAGAAAGTGTTATTCCAGGTACACTCTCAAAGATTGGCTGATTCTGAAAAAATAAGACCTTATCAAATCTCGTCATTCTTCGCGCCAATAGAATGAGTTCGTCCAAGTCTCTACGCTGCGCCTCGCCAAGTCTTTTTGTATGTGCATGATATTCATCCGGATTGATATCGTACAATGCCCTCGCTGAGATTTCTTTGATTAATGGATCCGGGTTGAAAAGCTGTGCAATTAAATCAAGTTTAAAATCACTGATTCGTTGCATGGCAATTTGATTAATGACGCACGCTTTTGTCCAACGGTTTGACTGGGTAAAATCCCTGTTGATGATAAATTTTAATACAAGCTTTGAATCAAGCTTAACACGCGGGAAATAATCCTCAAGTTTATTAATTCTTTCTGCTTCTGTAAGGTCATCCAGAATAGGAATAACACGCTGTTTCAATTGTTCTGAAAGAAACACATCTAAAAGCTCTATTGCATACGTGATACCATCTGCGGTACCACTATCGATGTTTTCTTTTACCAGCTGTATAGAACGCGTGTCATATAACATCGCAAGTAGCATGTAAATGTGCTCAATGTCGTTTTGAATCTCCCACCGCAACGCAGCCCTTATCTGGCTTGCAAACCCCTCGTTTGTAACTTCTTGTATGGCACTGAGATTCCATCGGATATCCGAAATATCAGCTTCAATAGCATATTTAATACGTGTAATTTGAGAAATGCCGGCTTTGAACCCGCACTCGCCCAACGATAACAAGACCTGAGAGACAACCACCTTATTAGGATAGTCAATTTTATTCCATAATAACTCTCTTACCCGTTGACCTCCTACTCTACCCATGAGTTGGATGATGCGAAGCATCGTCTGTGTATTTTGCCCGCTACGATAGAAAGCTGTATCCAACGCAGGAAGTGAATCACTTCCGATGAGAAACAAAGCATTCATTGCCTGATTACTGTATACCGAGTTACCTAAGCTCTCAATCAATAGATTGATAATCTCCGGTGTGTGTCTTTTTATTGAAGTTTTAATGGCTGTAGTTCTGACTTTGGGCTCACCATCCATCAGCAATTCCATTAAAAACGAGGTGCCCTCATCTCTATCCACATGGAGTAAAAGCTCGGCAGCATAGTGACGATCATTGGCATCGGTGGATCTGGTCAATCTCTGAATTCTTCCCTTGGTAATATCGCCTCCGTTTTCAAGAATCAGATGAATATCCATTCTGGACAATACATTTTTATCGTCCGTTACTTTCGTTGGATCTAATTTAATAACATACTTGTCTGATACTGATAATCCTTTTAATTCATTAAGCTTCTCCTGCGCATAATACCTTGTAGCCTCATCTTCATTCTTAATTAAATTGCTTATCCAACTACCAGTATACGAAGCGTTAATTTTTTCTAACAATTTATAGGAGAATACTGCTTTTCCAGGAATGGGCAAGAACAGCATTTGCTCAAGTCTGCTGGTAACCTGTTGAAAACCTTTTTCAAGCTTTTCCTGGTGAACATTCATCGTTTCCTCAAGCTTTTGACGAATCTTATTACGATACCCGTAATACAACTTGTTTACAATAATCACATAAGCGACCACCAATACCAGGAGCAGAATAGAAAAGTGAATCGTTTGAAATGATGGGAACAATGCAAAGGCAAAAATTAAAAGCCCTGCGATGAATCTAGAGCTTTCATTAACCAATCCTTCTACTTTCGATTGAATGTTGAAACGCAAGCGATTATCCAATGGAATGAATAGTAATTTAAACACAGGATTCTCAAGTGAATCTCTCAGGGTCCAGTTGAATAATCTGCTTAGCGCAATGAATAGGAAAAAATAAATAAAACCTGTAGGCGCAAGTTCCTTGTCATATCCAAAAATACTTCCCATTGCCAGCGCACCCGTAGCGAAAATACCAACAATGATGGGCAAAATAAAGAGAGAGATACGCAAGCCGTAATTTGATATAACACGGCTGTTAATGAAAGTCTGCATGATGAGACTTAGACCATATACTGCACCTGTGAAAAATGAATTGAACGTTGTTAATTCTCGTTCATCAGGGTATTGTTCCTGTACAAGCTTCTGAAAAGAGAATTGACTGAACATTAACGTAGTCATTGAGATAAGCAGGAAGAATGAGAGTAGCAGAATATATTTGTCGCCAAATAATTTCATGATCTTTGTCTCCCTTCTTACTTCCGCCCCAAATTCTCTCGGATCGTTTTTAGAAATATTGAATGAAGAGGCGATCACAATAAGCAGTATCGAAACAATCAGGATGCTCGCACTGCATAATAATAGATAATCACGGGTGTTGGTTACCAGTTCAGAAGTAAACGGAATTACAATTAATGTAGCGAGGATCGCAGCAATTAATTGCCCGGTATCAATCCACCCAATGATTCGTTTTGATTGCCTGAAGTTGAAAAGGCGTCCAAATAATCCCCAAAAGCTCAAAAGAAGGATGGCGGTAATCGGGCCTGACATACAATAAAGTGCAAATACATAGGTGTTGTGCCATTCCGGATTTCCGTACTTCAGCAACATGTAAGCACTGATTGAAAAGACAAATATTAATAAGACACTGCTCAGCGCAAGCGTTGTGAATTTGATCCAATTCTGAAAAAAAGAAAATAAGGCAGTTGTTACAATTCCAAAAGCGCCTGCAAGGAGGAACGCTTTGTTTAACTGATCACCAAGACGGTTTAGAAAAAGAGAGTCTGCAGTTACCTGGTAGGTCGCAATAAATGCGCCCATAAAAAAGCCGGTGGCTAGCATTAAAGCAATCTGCTTCTGTTCCTGTGAGCGAACCTTTAAAATACCAACAGATCGATTAGCCATAAAAAGTATCCAAATATAAAAAAAAAGCCGCCTCCGATGAACATCAGAGGCGGCTAATGATTGCTTATATTATTACTTCGCTTTTCCAGTAGTATCTGTAGTCGCTGGATTTTTCTCAGTCTTATAGGAATTATTTAAACCAGTGATAACATCTTGAGTTATATCCAATGCGTTATTTCCGTAGAGCATATCGCTGGTAGGGTCATATTTCAAAACCAGTTGAAGGCCACGTTCCTGCCCGTATTCTTTTAAGAATGCAGTAACGCGATCGTAAAGCTCTTTATTGAGTTTAGCCTCTTCCTGCATCAGCTGTTGCGTCAGCGTCTGTTGGTACATTTGAAGATTCTGTTGTTTTTTCCCAAGATCCTCTTCAGTAGCCTGTACCTGGCCATAGGTCATATTCTTTACATTGCGTTGATAAGCAGCAATTTCGTTTTGCAGACCTTGCGCCCTCACGCGATAGTCCTGATCCATCTTTTTAGTTTTAGCCTCAAGTTGCTCCTTATTAACTTTTAAGTAATCGTAATACTTAAGCACACTATCCGAATTGATGTACGCTACTTTTAAATTTACGGCAGAAGTATCTGAGCCTGAGCTTGCAGCTGTAGCTTTTTTACCGTTTGAAAAATAGAGGGCGTAAAGTCCGATGACTGCAATAAGCAGTATAATGTTCAAAATAAGTGACAAGTTCTTCATGAATGCAGGGTTTCAAGTTCCGGGCGCAAATATGCCTGATATTTTTTAGAATTCAAGCAGGGCGAGGAATAAAGGTTTCGTTGATATGATTTGTTGATCATCACACATTTGATCTCCAGGCGAAAGTCCTTCAAATCTTAATGAGCAAAATAACCTTAACTGAATTACAGCGGTTTACTCTTCCATATCCTGCGTCTGAAAGGAGTAATGTGTTTCATCGAGGGCTATTGTATCTTCATTAAAATCTTTAATGAACTTCTCGATATCTTTTTCTGTGATCTTTTCCAGGTGAAGGCCTACATCAAGGGCAATCCCAAAATCAGCATGGGCATCGAGGTCAATGTGCTCTTTAACTTTCACAGCCTCTTCTTCTTCTAGTTCCATAATGACTTCTGCCATGAATAAGCCAATCTCTTCTTCCAGCGGATCAAGCGTTTCAAGGTTTCCGTTCTCGTCTTCTTCGTAATTGATCTTTTTATATTCGGGGAAATGTTTTGCGGCCCTGTGTTCTGCTATTTCAAAGAGTTCACTCTCATGCTGAAGGCGCAACGTGTAGATTACTGTATCGTAAATAACCTCCTTGTTTTCATAATTACCTATAAAGTAAAAATGTACATATTCGTCAGATGTTTCTTCTTCCTCTTCATCCATTAGAAAGGTTTTTCCTTGCGACAACATCTTGTCTTTATACTCCTGAATTGTAGCGGGGTCAAATCCTTTATTGTCCATAGTCGTGAATTGAAAGTTGATGCGTTAAAGAAAAGCTAAAATTTATAAAGTGGGAAGATAATTCGTATGAAACTTGATCTAAGTTTAACAGCTAATCTTTGAACCAGGTTGCATACATAGGATAATTACGGGCGGTTCGAAGGATCACTTCTTTCATTTCTTCTGAAATATCTTTCACTCGTTTTGCCGGCACGCCGGCGTAAATGCTGCCGGGCTCTACTACTGTTCCAGGAAGAATTACAGCACCCGCTGCTATCACTGAATTGCTCCCAATAACAGCATCGTCCATAATAATAGCACCCATTCCAATTAAAACGTTATCCTCAACAGTACAACCATGAACGATAGCATTATGGGCAATAGAGACGTTGCTTCCAATGACAGTTTTTGATTTTTGATACGTGCAATGGATTACTGCTCCATCCTGAATGTTCGTGTTATTGCCGATGGTGATAGAATGTACATCTCCCCTTACCACAGCATTAAACCAAACCGTACAGTTTTCACCCATGATAACTTCTCCCACAACAACAGCGTTATCTGCGAGAAAGCAATTATAACCGAGCTGTGGCGTAAATCCTCTCACTGATTTTATGATGGCCATAATCCCTTGAATTTGTTCTAAAAAATTAGTTGCGGCAATTTAGTACTCGCAGATAATGGTGTATCGTTTAATTTCGTTTATTTTTCTTGAAAGCAGCCTTAGTTAAGGCAAAGACGCTTCGATTGCTGACTGATTATAATATTATCTTATCCTGGGTTAGTATTCATTTTGCGCTTTAGAAGTCGTCTTAAAGGATTTCTTAAGAAATCCCTGACAAGATGTCACTTAATAAACTGAAAAATGTATTTTTGCGTCCTTGAATTGGTATAAATGGACAGACTAATTGAAAATATTGAGATACTAACTGAATATTCTGTTGCAGCATGCGAGACTTTTAAGGTTTCGAAAGAGCAAAACACGGGAAAATCGCGTAAGCTTTATATTGAAAGTTATGGGTGTCAGATGAATTACTCTGACAGCGAGATCGTAGCTTCGATTCTGGAAAAAGAAGGCTTTGACACAACTTCGGACATTACGCTTGCAGATGTTGTATTCTTAAACACTTGTTCTATTCGTGAAAAAGCAGAGCAAACTGTGCGGAGCAGGTTGACCCATATTCATGGGATGAAGAAACACAAACCGGATCTTTTAGTAGGCGTACTAGGATGTATGGCGGAAAGGCTTAAGGCAAAGCTACTGGAGGAGGAGAAGATTGTTGATCTCGTTGCAGGACCAGATGCTTATAGGGATTTACCAAAGTTAATATCACAGGTTGATGATGGTGAAAAAGCGGTTAACACGTTTCTTTCCCGCGATGAAACTTATGCGGATATAAGTCCTGTAAGATTAAATTCGAACGGAGTTACAGCCTTTATTTCCATCATGAGGGGATGTGACAACATGTGTTCTTTCTGCGTTGTTCCTTTTACAAGGGGTCGCGAAAGAAGCCGTGATCCTCACTCAATTGTTACAGAAGCAAGAGATCTGTTTAGCAAAGGCTATCGGGAAGTGACCTTGCTCGGCCAAAATGTCGATTCTTATAAGTGGAGTCCTGAGGAAAACAACAAAGCTAGGCTTGACAAAAAAGGTGTTGATAACCTCGTTAATTTTTCAGCGCTTTTAGAAATGGTGGCCATGGTGAGCCCTGATTTAAGAGTTAGGTTTTCAACTTCTCATCCAAAAGACATTACCGATGATGTTCTATATACCATGTCGCGACATGAGAACATTTGTAAGAATATTCATCTTCCCATGCAAAGTGGAAGCTCCAGGATACTTGACCTGATGAACAGAGGTTATACAAGGGAATGGTATCTTGGTAAAGTTGCCCGTGTACGTGAAATACTGGGTGAAGATTGCGGCATTTCATCTGATATGATTACTGGCTTTTGTTCAGAGACAGAAGAAGAACATCAGGAAACGCTATCCCTAATGGATGAGGTTGAATTTGATTTTGCTTACATGTTTTACTACTCTGAAAGACCGGGTACACTCGCGGAAAAAAAATTTAAAGATGATGTGTCACTCGATGTGAAGAAAAACAGGTTGAGTGAAGTCATCGCCAAACAAAGAGCGCATTCATTAAAACGCAACTTGATGGATGTTGGTAAGGTGCATAAAGTATTAATTGAAGGTGTTTCAAAACGTTCCGTGATGGATCTGCAGGGAAGAAACTCGGCCAATAAGGTTATTATTTTTCCAAATGAAAATTTTAAAAAGGGCCAGTATGTAAATGTATTCGTGAGCGACTGTAGCGGAGGGACGTTAATTGGTAAAGTTGTGCAATAATGACGATTACAGATTTAGAAATACAAAGTGTAAAGCAACGCTTTGGAATTATCGGAAATAGTACGTTGCTGAATAATGCAGTCAGGGTTGCCATGCAGGTTTCCCCTACTGATATGTCCGTACTCATTACTGGCGAAAGCGGGAGTGGCAAAGAATCGTTTTCTAAGATCATTCATTTTTTAAGTCCGAGAAAACACGGTCAATTTACTGCTATCAACTGCGGATCTATCCCGGAAGGAACGATAGACTCTGAATTATTTGGTCATGAAAAAGGATCATTTACTGGTGCACATGAAGCACGCAAAGGTTATTTCGAAGTAACTAATGGAGGAACGATATTCCTCGATGAAATTGGAGAAATGCCTCTGGGAACGCAGGCGCGTTTGCTTAGGGTACTTGAAAATGGAGAGTTCATTAAAGTAGGATCTTCAAAAGTTCAGAAAACAGATGTTCGCGTTGTAGCTGCAACAAACGTTAACCTAACGCAGAATGTCGAACAGGGAAAATTCCGTGAAGACCTTTATTATCGCCTGAGTACTGTCCCTATCTTTGTTCCTCCATTGCGCGAGCGTGGCAGGGATGCTGAACTGCTATTCAGGAAATTCGCTACTGACTTTGCCGAGAAATATAAAGTGAAGCCAATTTCCTTAACGGAAGATGCGAAAGAGAATTTGCTGAAGTACCGCTTCCCCGGCAATATCAGACAGCTAAAAAATCTCGTAGAACAGATCTCTGTATTATCGACTGACAATAAAGAAATCACTGGCGAAATTCTTCAGCATTACATCCCGAAGGAATCAAGTTTACCGGCTTTGTATCGCAATCCTTCGATGGAAAAGGATGGTCTCTCAGAAAGAGATATTCTTTACAAGGTTTTGTTTGATATGAAGAAGGATGTTACGGACTTGAAGAAGATTGTGTTAGACCTGATGAATGGTCATGGCGAAGCAGGACAGCTGGCCAAAGAAAATCCAAGACTATTTGATGATCTCTCGACTTTAGAATCTCCTATCGTTTCAAAGGAATCTGTTGTGTTAAACATTCCTTCGCAGCAAAGGCCGGATGAGAACATTGAAGACGTGCATGACATCACACACGAAACAGAAGATGATTCACTTTCCATTGAGAAAAAAGAGAAGGAGCTTATCATAAGGGCACTTAGAAAAAACAATAATAAGCGTAAATATGCGGCACGTGATTTGGGGATTTCGGAACGGACACTCTATCGTAAAATCAAACAATACGAGCTTGAAGAATAATAGCATAAGCTTACTTCCGCAGAAAATTTGTTCATTCATCCTTTCTGCCCTCATCATTCCTTCATTGATTGTGCTAATGAGTTCATGTGGTGTTTCTGCTGGTTATTCTATGACCGGGTCAACAACAACCGCTGAGACTATTACTATTCTTGAATTTTACAACAATGCGGATTTAGGACCTGCCAATATGGGCCAAGTTCTTACAAACGAGATGAAAAACTACTTTATCTCAAATTCTAACCTTCGTGTTGTGGGTGAGGAAGGTCAGTTACAACTTGAAGGTGAGATTACAGATTTCAGGCTTACCCCTATTTCCCCTACGGCCTCAGGCAATGACGATCAAATTACCAGCGCTACGTCCACCCGTCTTACAATTACAGTAAGGGCAACCTATATTAATACGCTGGACGAAAAGATGAGCTTTAAAGATAAAAGTTTCTCTTTTTATGTTGATTTTCCTAACGAAGTCAATTTAAGTGACGTGGAAGAACGCTATACCAGGCAGATTTTCGACCGGATTATCAATGATATCTTCAATGCGTCAGTGGCCAATTGGTAAAATTTCCTATTTTTACTGTAGGCCCCGAACCCGTGGAAAAACGATCATTATTAGAAGCACTTCAAAACTGCTCCGTAAATTCGGAAGCAGATGCTGCCCAAATTATTGCCTTAAGGTCGGAGTATCCATTTAGTCAAGTGTTGCAGGTGATCGCTGCAAAAGTCAGTAAAGATTATAATCTCAGTACACATCAGGAAGATTTGCAAAAAGCAGCAGTGTATTCCTCTGATCGTTTTGTATTAAAAGATATCATGACAGAAGGCGCGAAAGCTTTCGAATTTATTACTGAAGCAGAACAAGCATCTGAGGTAGTACAATCAAAGACTAATGTTAAGTCTATTGAAGAAACAATCAGCAGTTTCGATGTAGCCGATTCAGTAGTACGTGATTTGAAAAGACTAAATCAGCTTAAACATAATTTCGAAATGCTTTTTGCTGATCAATCAACTGTAAGCCTACCTGTTGATTTTAATAATGATAGCACTGACGGTTTTATTGGCGGGATTGAACTACCTAAATCTAGAAAAGAAAAGATTATTGAGTTAGCCAAGTCTGTCGGCAATATCGCACATCCTTCCCCGGTTCTGATAAAACGGAAAAAAAGGGAGAACCCCCAAGATACCATCATTGATCAAATTAAGACCTCGAAAGAAGAACTCGCCCCTGAAAGCGAGCGACACAAAAAACAGATTGAAATTATTGATCACTTTATTAAAACCGCTCCTTCAATATCAAATGCCCGAGATAAGGATAAAACTGTTTTACCTCCCTCCGATATCACTTTTATTAAAACTGGTGAGTTTTCCGAAAATATTGTGTCTGAAACACTCGTCGATATCTTAATCAAGCAAGGTAAAAAGGAAAGAGCAATTGAAGTTTTGAAGAAGTTAATTTGGAAATATCCACAAAAAAAGGCTTACTTTGCATCCCAAATTGAAGACCTGAAGAAGTAAGCAATATGTATACACTTGTCATAAGCCTCATTATCTTTTTTGCAGTTTTATTAGTTCTGGTAATCCTTGCCCAAAATGCTAAAGGTGGCGGACTTACCAGTCAATTTGGTGGATCATCTGCCAGCAACATTATCGGTGTTAAGAAAACTGGTGATCTTCTTGAGAAATTAACATGGGGTTTTATAATTGCCATATTTGCTTTATCGCTTTCAACCAATTTTATTACTGCTAACAACCAAGGGCCTCGTAACGAACTTCTTGAACGTGCGGGGGAGCAAGCTCCAATTTTAAATCAGCCTGAAGCACCTGGCACAGACACTACTACTGGCAGTCAAATTATTCCTACAGATACTGCCAATGATTGATATTTAAAAGAAACTAAAAGCTCCCTTTAGAGATCATCTAAAGGGAGCTTTTTATTTATAGCTGTTCCTGATTCCAGCCTATGCTGCTTTTGAGATGTGCTTCACAAAAAGTCTTTTCGCAACAGGCATTAACGTTTCGCTAAAAGGAAACTTCATTTTAGACATCACAAGAAAAGCAGCCGGATTCGGCAAGTCTTTATATTTTTTAATCAAGTCAAGCTTAATATTTTCATATGTATAGAAAGGATGTCTCTCAACGCTTTCAACAAACTGAGTGTTCAAGCTCCTTAATTGTTCCTGGCTATCTTCAAAAATACTTACCTGATAGCGATAAACATTGGTTTGTTTCTCCGGTGGCTGACACACAAAAAGATATCCTTCATTTGCATAAAGTGGTGTAACACCTACTGGTGCTATCTGGCATTGAGATTCAACATATTCATAAATGACGCTTCCCTCCTTTAGTGATTCCTTAATCTGAGGAATAGCAAATTCAATGATCGACTCGATTTCAGCCATCATGGCATCGTCTTCAATCATTTGGCGATAGCTTATCTCTAGCTTCTTCAATTCTTCAAGAGACAACTCTTTTGGAAATGAATCGCTGATAAGTGCTTTGTTTTCTTTAACAGCAACAAGGTTTCTATAATGAAAAACGAGATCGGCTAGAAATGGATACAGCTCCACTCTTCCAAAAGAGTTTTTTACAGTTTGTAAATAAGCGAGCAACAAATATTTCTTGTACTCGAAGTCAATCAATCCCTGCGTCAGCCAATCTTTAGATAACTTTTCCATATCTGTACAATTTCTTTAGTCTTAATTTAATGTTATTTTAACATAAATTCAAAGATTGTTCCTCGTCTAAAAATTGTCTTAAAAGGTGATGGGGCATCTGTTAGCGTAATATTTAATACTAAAACTCAATATCTAGCATTGAAAAGATTAGAGAGTTATCAATATCTAGCATTGAAAAGATTAGAGAGTTATCAATAGCTAATGCTACCTAAATGACTAACTCAACCTGACATCCTGCCACTTCACTTTTACGGTAAACTCTGACATGAAATCATAAACTATGTAACCTTGTGTCAGTTTCCAGAAAAATTGTCCGTAATTCGCCTCACTTTTCCAATTGGCACAATAGCTGTGAAACGGGCAGCGAACCCAAATTTGTTCAACTTAAAAACAATTCACGTATATGGCGAAAATCAACTTCAAACCCAACGAGGACAGGGTGTTGGTACAACCTGCAGCAGCAGAAGAAAAAACCGCATCTGGAATTATCATTCCTGACACTGCCAAAGAGAAACCTCAAAAAGGTATCATCGTAGCAGTTGGCGAAGGCGTTAAAGACAAGCCTGTCACTGTAAAAGTAGGCGATAATGTACTCTATGGTAAATATGCCGGTACTGAAATCACTATCGATGGCGCTGAGTACCTCATTATGAGAAACTCTGACATTTTCGGAATCATTTAATCAATCACCAAAAACATTAAGTATTATGGCTAAAGAAATAACCTTTGATACCTCTGCAAGAGACAGAATCAAAAAAGGCGTTGACAAACTTGCTGATGCTGTTAAAGTAACCCTCGGACCTAAAGGCCGCAATGTTATTCTTGATAAAAAATTTGGCGCACCTACCGTTACGAAAGACGGTGTTTCAGTTGCTAAAGAAATTGAATTAAAAGATCCTATCGAAAACATGGGTGCTCAGTTGGTAAAAGAAGTTGCTTCTAAAACTGCTGATGCTGCTGGTGATGGTACAACTACCGCAACTGTTCTTGCTCAATCCATCTATGCTCACGGAATCAAGAACGTAGCTGCAGGTGCTAACCCTATGGACTTGAAGCGTGGTATTGACAAAGCTGTTGATGCTGTTGTTGAAAATCTAAGAAAGCAATCTAAAAAAATTAAAGATTCAAGTGAAATTGCTCAGGTAGCAACTATTTCTTCCAACAGTGATGAAACTATTGGAAAAATGATTGCTGATGCAATGGATAAAGTTGGTAAAGACGGTGTAATCACTGTTGAAGAAGCAAAAGGAACTGAGACTGAAGTGAAGACTGTAGAAGGTATGCAGTTTGATCGCGGTTATCTCTCTCCTTACTTTGTAACCAATACAGAGAAAATGGAAGCTGATTTGGACTCTCCTTTCGTGTTAATCTATGATAAAAAGATCAGCAGCATGAAAGAGTTGCTTCCAATACTTGAACAATCTGCACAAACTGGTAAGCCACTTGTAATCATTGCTGAAGAAGTTGAAGGTGAAGCTTTGGCGACATTGGTTGTAAATAAGATCCGTGGTGCACTACGTGTTGCTGCAGTTAAAGCTCCTGGCTTTGGCGATAGAAGAAAAGCAATGCTTGAAGATATCGCAGTATTAACGGGTGGACAAGTGATCAGCGAAGAGCGTGGTTTCAAACTTGAAAACGCTACGCTTGATATGCTTGGCCGTGCTGAGAAAATCAATATTGACAAAGACAATACAACGATCGTAAATGGTGCTGGCCAGAAGGCTGATATCCAAGGTCGCATCAATCAGATCAGAGCTCAAATTGAGTCTACTACATCTGATTACGATAAAGAAAAATTACAAGAGCGTCTTGCTAAACTTTCTGGTGGTGTTGCTATCCTTTACATCGGTGCGGCTACAGAAGTTGAAATGAAAGAGAAGAAAGATCGCGTTGACGATGCATTGCATGCAACTCGCGCTGCTGTTCAGGAGGGTATCGTTCCTGGTGGTGGTGTAGCCTATATCCGTGCTATTGAAGCATTGAAGGATATCAAAACACTCGGCCTTTCTAATGATGACCAGGCTACTGGTGTAAACATCGTAAGACTTGCACTTGAGTCTCCATTAAGAACTATTTCCGAAAATGCAGGTCAGGAAGGTTCTGTTATCGTGAACAAAGTTCGCGATGGTAAGGGCGATTTCGGATACAATGCACGTGATAACAAGTTCGAGAACTTCTTTGATGCAGGTATCATCGATCCTACTAAAGTAACACGTCTTGCTCTTGAGAACGCAGCATCTATCGCTGGATTATTGCTAACAACTGAAGCAGTTGTATCAGAAATTCCAGAAGAAAAAGAAGCTCCTTCTATGCCACACGGTGGCGGAATGGGTGGAATGATGTAATCGTTCTCCTAGGAGAAAATATAATGGAAAGGCTTCATCTGATGGTGAAGCCTTTTTTATTTATCTTCACTACATGAAATACGCTTTACTCTTATACAGTTTCTTGATTATATCGCTTCTTTCATGCAATAAAAATGCTGCTGATAATTCTTCAGATGCGGGAGTAGCTATCTATACTATTCCACCTGTCGTTTTTCATACTTCGTTACATGATAGCATTCCTACAATGACTTACGAAGCATTGAATGTTGGTAAAGTATTGGGAATCAAAATAAAAAACACGGGAGGATACGATGCGCGATACTTTACTTATGAAGCAGATTCAAAAGCTGTGTTGAAAGCATTAGCAGAAAGTCCATTTGATAGAAGTTGTTTCATTGCTGATACTTTGTGTAGAAAAATAACAAATGAAGAATTGTTACTAATCAAGAAGTCATTAACAGCAACAGAATTAGAGGCAGCAAATTTTTTCTGGGATACTGAAGCTGATTCGTTCGAGGTTTATGAATCCATCAAACCTCCATTGAAACACCAACTATTAGTTAGTAAGATTTCAAACAGAATACTGCATCGCGTCGAATTGATTTGATAGGGTATCCTTTTCATTAGACGATACTAAATTCGTCACCAGACAAGGTAGCAGAGCAATTCAAGTTAGAATTGCTTTTGAATTTATCTTCCTAGGACTTTTACCTCATCTTACTTCTTTACCGCCAATCTGTATAACATTACCATCATACCAATGAAGAAGAGCGTACCTAATATCTGATATCCTGCTTCACCTAACGTTGCTGTCATACCGTGTTCCATATTAACAGCGTTCATAAAGTCTTCGTAGAATACAGCAAGTATCGCAACGATCACTCCGGTTAACGCTCCACCTGCAATTAATCCAGTGGCGAATAAACTACCTCTTCCCAGCTCATCATCTTCAACCTTCTCTCCCTTTCGTTCAGCTTTCCAATCCATGAAACCTTTTAATGCACCACCTGCAAAAATAGGAAGTGTCGTAGCGAGTGGAAGGTATAAACCAATCGCAAAAGCCAGGGCTTTAATATTGCAGAGCTCTAATGTCACAGCAATGAAAACCCCAACAATTACAAATTGCCAATCAAGATTAAAAGATAAAATACCACGAGCTAATGTGGCCATCAATGTTGCTTGTGGAGCCGGAAATTTATCACTGCCAATAGCATGTTTAATGCCTTGGGATGCCATCTCCTGAGTCGGTGTATCAAGTACATCAACCACTAGTCCTATGGCAATTGACGAAACAATAGCGCCAATGAATAAGGCCAGTTGTTGATACCTGGGTGTGGCACCTACAATGTATCCTGTCTTTAAATCTTGAGATGTACCCCCTGCGTTGGCTGCTGCAATGCATATCATACCACCCACTACCAATGCTAATGGTTCATAAAATTTTCCTGACCATCCAACACTTGTGAATATAAGACAAGTTCCCATTAACGTAGCGATGGTCATACCTGAGATAGGATTATTACTCGTTCCCACCAATCCTACAATTCTGCTCGACACGGTGACAAAGAAGAAACCAAAGATCACAATCAATATGCCGATCAGTAATTTCTGAATGATGCTTTCGCCTGGGATAATACTATTGGGTAAAATTGCAGTAAGCAGAATAAGGGCAATACTACCGATGATTACCACTTTAAATGAAAGGTCTCGTTCCGTCCTAAGCACTGTATTTTCTGTTCCTTTATCTTTCAATGATCCCATACTTTCACGGAAAGAGCTGATGATTGTAGGAATTGTTTTGATGAGTGTAATAAATCCACCTGCAGCCACTGCTCCGGCACCAATCTGGCGGATGTAAGCGCGGTAAATCGCATCAGCATAGCTTCCAAATGTATGTGCCGCAGGATCCCATGCGCCTGGGCCTCCTGGTACGTTCACGTCCGTCAAATATCCTAACTTTACCAATTGAAGTGCGATGGTATCTGGTGCTACAAGCGTACTCAGTAGCGGAATAATTGCCCACCATGCTAACACAGAACCCGCGACCAATACACCGGATATTTTAGGACCGATGATATAACCAACCCCTAAATACTCTGGAGTTATTTCAGCACGGGTTGCTGCAGAAGGCCAATACTTATTAGCCTGAGAAGTTACAAATGATGGTACTTCGGCAATGAAATGAAAGACCTTTTGAAGAACTGCATATCCTAAAGCAACACCCATTCCTATAAAAGCAGTTTGAGCAAAAACGCCTCCCTTCTCACCTGCTTGCAATACAGAGGCACAGGCTGTCCCTTCAGGATAAGGCAATGTACCGTGTTCTTTTACGATCAGTGATCTCCGCAGAGGAACCATCATTAGAGTGCCTAACATGCCACCAAATGCTGCAAGGATTAAGATGGTGAGGTAATCAAAATAGGCTTCACCTACACTAACACCATTTTCCCCCGGAGAAAGAAATAAAAATCCTGGTAGCGTGAAAGCAACACCTGCAGCAATTGATTCTCCTGCAGAACCAGTAGTCTGAATGATGTTGTTTTCAAGTATAGTTGTCTTTAAAAATTTGCGTCCGAGGGTAATGGCAATCACTGCTATAGGTATGGATGCTGTAACTGTAAGTCCCGCTCTTAACGCCAGGTATACTGTTGAAGACCCGAAGAGGATACCGAACAAGGAACCAAAAATAATTGCTTTTGCAGTGAACTCAGCTACATTACTCTCAGGCGCGATGTACGGTTTGAATTTTCTTATTTCTTGCATGGCTTAGGTTTCTGCTTAAACATTATCGGATGTTACCCATCAGCTTTCGAATAGGTTTGTTGAAAATTAAAATAATTATTCCTGATATGGCAAGAACTTTTACCACCATCCAGAATAAATCCACAAGAAGTTGTGGGTTCGTTGCAATGGTATCTTCATCAAATTCACCGGCGAAGAGTCCCGCAATAAGGTTTCCGAAGGCAAGAGACATGAACCAAACGCCCATCATCTGCCCCCCCAATCGCTGAGGTGATAACTTTGTCACAGCACTTAATCCCACAGGATAAAGACAGATTTCTCCAAAGGTGTTTAGCAGATAAGTCACCACTAGCCAACCTGGAGAAGCCTCCGGTCCAACCCTACCATCTGCTATCACTAACCATGAAGCCCACATCATTACTGCAAAACCCATTACAGTAAAGAACAACCCAAGTGAAAACTTGACAGGCGTTGAGGGATCAAGCCTGCGTTTTGAAAGCCAGACCCAAAGCCAGGCAAAGACCAACGAGAAGATGACCACAAAAATTGGGGGGGCGGACTGAAGCCATGATGCTGGCATCAGCCACCCAAATATTTCACGATCAGTATAACGTTGAGCAAAGAGATTCAACGACGACCCCTGCTGCTCATATCCCGCCCAGAAAACAGAGGAGAAAAAGAACAGGACTAAAATAGTAATCAGTTTTCTTTTTTCCTCTGTGGTGAGTTTTACAAAGACTAGAATGTAAATGAAATACAAAACGATACTGGTAACAATAATGATACTAGATGCTTGCGCGATAAGAATAGGATTGACAGAAATTGTTTTCGTAATGAGCAACACGACGAAGGCCGCCAGTAGAATAAGGAAAATGAGTAGTCCTCTTTTAACTTGTTGTTTGGCCGCATTCCTTTCCGTTTCTGTACCTTCAAGTGACGGCGCTGTTCCTATGTCACCGAGATAATGCTGTGTAGATTGGTACTGAATTACACCAATGATCATTCCTAATCCCGCGGCAGCAAAACCATAATGCCAGTTTATACTCTCACCAAGATATCCCGTTATGAATGGTGATGTAAATGCACCCACGTTGATACCCATGTAAAAGATCGAGAAGCCGGCATCGCGCTTAGCTTGTTGATCAATGGGATAAAGCTGACCAACAAGACTGCTGATATTCGGTTTAAGAAGACCAGTACCCATCACGATAAGTAAGAGACCAAGAAAAAATGTCTCTGTAAAAGGCAGTGCTAAAAGTATATGACCTAATGCTATAATACATCCACCGTAAAGGACTGCTTTGCGAAGCCCGAAAAGTTTGTCGGCAAGCCAACCTCCGGGTAATGCAAGAAGATAAACGAGCATCGCATATAATCCATAAATGGCGCTGGCGGTTTTGTCATCCAGGCCCATCCCACCATTTTCAATAGACGCTACCATGAACAAAACAAGCAATGCCCGCATGCCATAATAGCTGAATCGCTCCCACATTTCGGTGAAAAATAGCGTAGCGAGGCCACGGGGATGGCCGAAGAAACTTTTGTTTGAATTCATTTAATAAAACAAGCTGTAGCCGCCCCGGTTATTTCCATTATAATATTTTGAAATCGGGCCAAAGTAGTTCGAGAAATTCATTTTCGCAAATTCTGGTTAGAGATGCGATATTACAAAAAAGTCATTGCAAACGATTGAAACGATACAAAAAAGCCTATCTTTGGGTCACTCATTAACCCAAACAAACATATGTTAGAATTAGGTTTTAGATCCGGACAGGCAACATTGAGGGATCTGGGAATTTCAGATGGCATAGCTTATTGGAACCTTTCACCTGAAGAACTTATTGCATTCACCCTTAAAAAAGATGATGGAAAGTTAAGCGAACAGGGTGCTCTTGCAATTGATACAGGAGAATTCACTGGTAGATCTCCTAAGGACAAGTTTATAGTAAAGGATGAAGTTACAGCTGCGAATGTATGGTGGAGTAATTTTAATATTCCATTCGAGCCTGAGAAATTTGATCAGCTCTATATAAAGATGATTCATTACCTGGAAGGCAAAGAGCTATTCGTGCGAGATGCCTATGCATGTTCAGATTGGAGATACCGAATGAACATCAGAGTAATCAATGAATACGCCTGGTCAAATCTTTTTGTATATAACATGCTGTTAAGACCAACCACCCAAGAGCTTAACGCCATAACTCCAGAATGGCTGATTTTAAATGCCCCAGGATTTAAAGCTGATCCAATAGTAGACGGCACGCGACAACATAACTTTTCCATCATTGATTTTAAAAGAAAAATTATTCTCATTGGCGGAAGTGGTTATACAGGCGAGATTAAAAAAGCAGTATTCTCAGCGTTGAATTTTGTGTTGCCGCATCAGATGAATGTGTTGCCAATGCATTGCTCTGCTAATATCGGAGAGAAAGGTGACACTGCTATTTTCTTTGGATTATCGGGCACCGGTAAAACAACTTTATCTGCCGATCCTAACCGAAAACTTATTGGGGATGATGAACACGGATGGACAAAGGATAATATCATTTTCAATTTTGAAGGTGGTTGCTATGCTAAAGTCATCGACCTGACTGAAGAAAAAGAACCAGACATATTTAAAGCAATTCGAAAAGGAGCACTGCTAGAAAATGTTTGTTTTAAAGGAGATTCAAACCAAGTTAATTATACTGATGGATCTAAAACGGAGAACACTCGAGTAAGCTATCCCCTAAATTATATTAACAATGTTGCTACGCCATCTATTGGAATAAATCCAAAAAATATTTTCTTCTTAACGTGTGACGCATTTGGCGTTCTGCCACCTATATCAAAACTAACATCGGGACAAGCAGCTTTTCATTTTATCAGTGGCTATACTGCTAAAGTTGCTGGAACTGAAGCCGGAATTACAGAACCAACGATGACTTTCTCTGCTTGTTTTGGTGCACCCTTTATGCCACTGCATCCAACGAAGTATGCATCGATGCTCAGCCAGAAAATGAAAGAGTCTGGTGTAAATGTTTGGCTTGTCAACACGGGTTGGACAGGAGGAGCATACGGTGTAGGAAAAAGGATGAGTCTGAAGTATACGAGATCACTAATTAGTGCTGTACTCTCCGGCCAATTAGAAAATGTCTCTTATCAAACAGATGAGATTTTCGGATTAGCGTTTCCCATAACTTGCCCTCAAGTGCCGGCAGAAATTCTTAATCCAAGAGATACCTGGAAAGACAAAGATAGCTACGACAATAAAGCCGCTGATTTAGCCGGTGCCTTTCTTAAGAACTTTGAAAGATTTGCTGAATTTGCTGATGAGGAAATCCAATCAGGGGCACCTCGACTACGGATTCACGCTTAACCTATTGCAATTAACCTAAACCGCTAAGCCATCTTCGTTAAAGGAGGTGGCTTTTTGTTTCATGGAAACGATTGCGGTCTGATTTTTTAAATAGGGACTGTAGATGTTAAACAAAACGCGAAATAATATGAAGCTCTTAAAACTAGTTCCTGTTTTCCTTTTTTGGGCCGTTGTATCAAATGCTCAAACCGGACAAACAGCACAATCAGCGCAAGCAATAAAAGATGAAGATTTGAGAAAGTACGCGCTTACCATGGATTCCGTAAAAGTTATGCAGGAAACCTTAACCAAGATCATTGCTGAGAATGTTCAAAAGAACACAGTTATGACGGTAGCGAGATACAATGAATTGTTCAAATTAACTGGTGATCAAGCCAAACTTACAGCAGCTAACGCTACACCCGAAGAAATAGCATTTCTGAAAGACATTGAGGATTTAAGAGAATTAAACATCTCAAGAATCAATACCACCTATCAGGCTTTGGCTAAAGAATATGTTGGTTTGAAAACCTTCAATAGCATTAAAAAATCGCTGACTGCCGACCAGGCTTTAAAAACCCGTTACGAAAGCATTTCTCAGGAAGTGGTAAGTTCAAAACAAACTACTGCTCAACCTGCAGGTGGTTCCGAAGGCCAATAGATTTTCAAATAATTCCAATCAAAAGCACGTTCTACAGACGTGCTTTTTTTATGTCAATTCAGAATTGCCAACAAACTGTATTTCATTATCTTTGCATCGTCCTAAAAACGGCTTTTCTAATCCAGTTCATTTTCCAGGGTATCATCCCTGTTAATTGGTTGCAAATTTTAAAAAGTCTTCATTTTTGATGATTTAGGAACAAATCAGTAATCGAATTTATTGATTGATAGTAAATAATTTAGAGCAGATAGCGTTAGCAAAGGCATGAAAAAACATCTTTTGGCGGCAGTTTTATTAGTCGTTTTCTTTATTGGAATTTCAACACACACCTCTGTTGGTAATCTTAACGGCAACTATATATCATCATTTTTGGGATTAACACTGTCATCCGATACCTCTAAAACTGTTGACCCTGCGGAAAACATGTTAGCGGATAGTAGTATGATGGTATGGAAAGAATGGAAGACTGTTCAAAATTTTGCTTATGGTAAAGACCGTGGCAATCTTCCTATGATTGCTGACCTTCAATCGCTGCACCCTTTCTTTCGCGATAAAATTAATCAACTGATCAAAAATTGTAAATCAAAGGGCATTGAATTATCGATTGTAGAATCTTATCGCACCCATGCTAAACAATCAGAATATTTTGGAATGGGTAAGAAATACACAAGATCAGCAGGAGGAAAATCTAAACATCAATATGGATTGGCCGTGGATGTTGTACCTGTCATCGATTCCGTTGCGGTCTGGGATAACGTTATCCTTTGGAGAAAAATTGGAGTTGAAGGAGAAAAATTAGGTTTGCGCTGGGGCGGACGTTGGAAATCACCTTATGATCCTGCACATTTTGAATGGTCTGGTGGTATGACTACCTATCAGCTTGCACAAGGTGTGCTTCCATTAATTCCCAAAACGAACGAAGAACTTTACCCTTGCATTGAAGAAGACATCCAACAACTTCGTAACTATTGGGAAGCTTGGGAAGCGGAGCAAGCATCTTTAATGCGACAGAAATCTACATCATCAATGGCTTCTAGCCAGAGACCTTAATTGATCAATTAATCATTCAGTATTCTCATCTCTACTCTCCTGTTAAGCGATCGCGCTTCAGGTGTCATTTCATTTCGCAAAGGCTGAGAACCTCCGAACGCTTTTGTTTTGACTCTGTCCTTTGCAACGCCCTTGCCAACGAGATATTTTTTCACAGCCTCTACCCTCTTTTCAGATAACTCCATATTTGCTTTAGAACTTCCGACATTATCAGTATGACCTTCCAACTGTATAACAATCTTGGACTGCTCCTTCATCATTTGTGCTATCTCATCAAGCTCACTGAAGGAGTTCGGATCGATGTTGGCTTTGCCTTGAGAAAAAATAAGATGCTCTAATCGGATAGTTTCTCCTTTAGGTGTAAGCGTGATATCACGAAGTACGCGGTTCTCCGCGTCTACTTGTTTAGGATCAACAATAACCGTCTTAGAATTGTATCCTTGAGCTTCTGCAGTAATCTGATATCGTGCAGTGCCAAAGATTGGAAATGAAAATGTGCTATCATTAAATCTTCCGGTAATGCTTCCGGTAGGAATACTGCTGTAACGGATATTCGCCTTTATTCCTTTTTTTGTTCTTGCATCTGTTATCTTTCCTTCTGCTGACAGTTCACTTTCCTGAGCACGGACATTAAAGTATAAATACGAAAGAATTATAACAGACAATATTGTTTTCATATTGCGAATTAATAACTCCACGATGGCTTTAACAAGCACGAAGGGAAACAATTCGCTTAAGCAGCTCTACTTTCTTTAACCTGTTGTGGTTTTACTATCCATTAAAGAACTTCGTTCCATAATGTTGATGTCATTGCCTTTTTGAAAAGTCTAAATGACAACTAATGATTTATTACTTCTAAGGTTGCATTTGTAATCAATAATAATGAGAAATTAAGGATTCAGAAATTGGTGGTGCTTTTTAACTACTTATGTTATACCAATCGCTTATTAATTTCCAAACTTTTTCTGACTATCATATGCAAGGCCGAGCCCTACACTGGATAATTTATTCTCATCTGCGATGGCAGCATTTGGAAACATCGCTTTAAACGTTGACTGCACAACTGGTACTTCTGTGGATCCTCCGGTAAGAATAACAAGATCTATGTCTTGTGCTTTAACTCCTGCGTATACTAGGCACTCCGTTGCTGCATTTGATATTTTCTCTACTTCATTCGCAATAGCCTCTTCAAATTGTTTACGATTTATGGCTATGGTGAAACCATCTTCCAGAAATTCAAATTGAGCCTGATATTCTTTCTCGGATGTCAATGCTATTTTTGTATCCTCAGCTGATGCTAAAAGTGTGTGACCCGTTTCCTGTTCAAGTAGTTTCAATAACCTACTGAATCTTTTTTTATCATGTGATTGATTTAGAAATTGCCTGATTTGCGAGAGAATTTTTGGTGTGTATAGAAAATTCACTTTACTCCATTCAGCAAGATCGTGATAAAACTTTAATGGAACTTCGAGGTGCTTGGGTCCATAAGTACTGAGGTAACCTAATTCTGGCATGATGGCGGAAAGGCTCAGGTTTTTATCAAAATCATTACCACCAACCCTTACACCTGTATTCGCCAAAATATCCGAAGCCCTATCAGTCTTCTCAAGATATTTGTCCGACAGCCGGATCACTGTAAAATCAGATGTTCCGCCACCAAGATCGACTACCATGGCAAGCTTTTCTCCCTGGATGTTCACTTCATGCGCGAAGGCTGCAGCGATCGGCTCAAATTGAAAATCAATATTTCTAAACCCGACAGAGATTGCGATGCCACGCAATTCTTCCTGTGCTCTTTTATCAGCTTCATCATTGTTATCAACAAAATGCACAGGGCGCCCGAGTACTACATTTTCAATTTCATCCACTGCAAATGCATTGGTCTTGTCTTTAAGGTTTTTAAGAAAGGATGCAATGATGTGATCAAATTTTAATGGCTTTCCATTTACAACGGTACCTTGCTTCATCAATGAAGTTCCAAGAACGCGCTTTAAACTTCGCATGAATCTTCCTTCTTTCCTCTCAAAAAACATTTTTACCGCAGCCCGACCAAAGACCGGTTGATGGCCTTGTTCATAAAAGATTGCGCTTGGTATCGTTACGTGAGGCCCCTCAACTGGAACTAACTTTACTGAACCATTATTAGCAAGTGCTACGCTTGAGTTAGAAGTACCAAAATCAATTCCGCAGGAGATCTTATTCATTGCTTATCCTTTTAGTTAGCCAGATTTGCAACAAAGTATTGTCACCTGGAATTTCGGGGCGCAAACATACTATTTTATCTTTTTTGCTTTATTATATTTTTTTACAATTTGTTGTAGGCTCTTGCAGAAAGAGATCCTCCCTGGGATCATCCTCAAAATAAGCATTTACAAAAATCTAATGCCACCAGCATTGATTAAATTAAGGGCAAACTTGAACAACTAGCTTTTAAGTTCAATACAATAATTCCGTTTCATACCGCAATCGCAGCAACTTGTCAACTATTGGCAGCGTTTCATGTATAGAAGATGGAAAAAGCGAAGCTTCTATTTATCTTACCAGTACTGTTTGAAATCAGTCAAACTTTCTCTTAAGAACCCATAAACAATACTTGTTCGTGATTTGCTATATTGTACTCAGTAAACCGTAAACATGCAGGGCTCGTTCAACAATACTTTACCAAATAGCTGGCTCTTTAAGTATAAACTTTATCACATTCCCTTTTGGTTTATATACCATTACTTTTTGTGGGTACTTGGAACTCGAAATTTCTTCGAGGTTACCAACACGATCCTCTTTTCAATTTATGCTGTCAAGTATCTCTTCTATGTAATCTTTCAGGCGATAGGAGTATATTTTAATCTGTACTTTCTTATTCCTCGTTTTCTCGTAAAAGGAAAATTTGTTCAGTATTCAATTTACCTTGTTCTTAATATCATTCTTACTTCAGCCTTTGTAATGAGTGGATATTATACCGCTGCTTGGATTTCGGACCTGACTTTTTTTGATCTCTTCAAAACAGAACCAACCAATGTAGAAAATTTATTTTTCGCTATCCTCCCATCTACTACTGCAAGTATGACCCTTGCAATGAGCATTAAGCTCACTAAGAATTGGATTCAAAGCAACAGAAGGCAGCAACTGCTAGAAAAAGAGAAACTGGAAACAGAGTTGAAATTCCTCCGCTCACAATTCAATCCCCATTTTCTTTTCAATACTATAAATTCAATATTCTTTCTGATTCACAAAAATCCAATACAGGCGTCAACTTCACTAGCAAAGTTTTCTGAACTGTTGCGTTATCAGTTATATGAATGTAACGAGGCGCTGATTCCTTTAAGGAATGAAGTAGCCTATCTCCAAAGCTTCATTGAACTCGAAAAATTAAGACATAATAAAAGGCTCGAACTTCGTATAAACATAGAAGAAGAAAATCGTGAGGTCTTAGCAATAGCGCCGTTCGTATTAATAACATTTACAGAAAATGCATTTAAACATGTCTCTGACCACATTGACAAGCCTAACTGGATCCGCTTAGACCTTAAAGTTGATGGATTTAAGTTACGTTTTAAAATTGCTAACAGTACATCTACTGTAAAATCAAATGATGTCGTTCACTATGGTGGTATTGGTTTAGCAAACGTGAAAAGGCGACTCGATTTAATCTATCCTGAACAATACGAACTAAGTATTAAACATGACCAAGACACTTTCGAAGTTGAACTAGCGCTTCACCTATCAGAAATACTATTATCTCAGCCAATGACCAAGAGTGCCTAAAACAAAAAGTATGGAAGTGACGATGAACTGCGTAATTATTGATGATGAACCTTTGGCAAGGGAAGGCATAAACAACTATGTAAAAGAGATCGATTTCTTGAAACTTGTTGGCGTATGCGAAAACTCACTAGAGCTTACGAGGTTGATGGATCATAATAAAGTTGATCTTATTTTTCTTGACATTCAAATGCCCAAAATGAATGGAATGGATTTCTTAAAAATTACGAAAGATCCGCCTATCGCTATCATTACTTCTGCATACCCTAGCTATGCACTTGAAAGCTTTGAACTAAATGTATTGGATTACCTGCTTAAACCCATTACGTTCGACCGTTTTTTCCAGGCATCGAAAAAGGCAAGAGATTATTTTCAATTGTTATCTGCACCTCCATTATCATCCAACGTCAATGCTAATGGCTACTTCTTCATTAAATGTGAAAACAAATACGAGAAAATTTTCTTCGAGGATATTCAGTATATCGAGGGCATGCAGAACTATGTAAGAATTTACACCGAGAAGAATAAGTACCTGACGCTTCTCAATCTGAAGGATATTGAACAAAATTTAGATAAGGGATCATTTTTGAGAGTACACAAATCCTATATCGTCAATGTCGCGAAAATAGATTCAATTGAAAAACATGAAATAAGCATTCAATCTGCGCGGATTCCAATCAGCAGAAATTTCAGGGAACTTGTAATCGACAAAGTGCTCAATGATAAATTGTGGAGAAAGTAAAATTAAAGTCTTTACATAACTTTTTCTATTCGCTCTTTTGCGCGAAGTATTTCTTCCTATGATAGAGTTTCTAAACCTTCTCCTCCATCAATAGCGATTTTCTCCTCATCTCTTCCTGCGTTGCTTCCAGTTCTTCTAAATTTTGGCGCATCTCTTCTTCCTGAGAACGAAGCTGTTCTGTCTGCTGCCGCATCTGCTCCATCATCAAATTATTTTTTTGATTATTCTGTGCTGAAGCAATTGCTGAAGCTATAAATTCTCCCGCCTTCTCCAGGAACGAAACCTGATAAGGCTGGTACTCCTTGAAAGTAGCAATTTCAAGTACCGCCTGCACTTCCTCATTGTACTTTAAAGGCACAATCAACAAGCAAGATGGAGTAGCATCACCTAGACCTGAAGTTATTGAAACATAGTTTTTAGGAATATTTTTCAATAAGATGGTATGCGCTTCTAGAAAGGCCTGCCCTACTAAGCCTTCGCCTGAAGCTATTTTTTTGTTTATGTATTTACGTCTATCAAACGCATAACATGCCGCGAGATTAAGAGATGGCTTCTCATCCTCTACCTGAACAATAAAAATACTTCCCTGCTGTGACTTTAAATATTTCACAAGGTAGTCCAGCGCACGGTGCGTAAGTTCAGTTAGGTCATGCTGATGCTTACGAATGATCTCCGAAAAATCAGATAATCCTTCTGTCGCCCATATTCTTTTTCGGTCTTCCTCCTTCACTTTATTCATTTCATCACGCATGTACATGAGCCGCCCTGCAAGGTTATTGTGGTTTAATGATGCGTTTTCCTCATTAAGTCCATCCCACCTTGCTTCATAATTGCCAACTGAAATTTCGTTAACGAATGTTGCAGCCTTTTGAAGATTCTCAATAGATGCTTCTAAGATGGCTTTTGCTTCACTATTACTTTTAATACCATCGTCATATAGGTACTCCTTATTATTCTTTTCAAGATTTAACAGTAGGGAAATTCTACCCTTCTCATCTTTAGCTAACGTAAACCCGATCAATATTAATGTTGGCAACCCAATAACGAGAAGCAAGATTTGAATAACTCCATTTCGGAAAACAGCCTCAGCATATTCTTCTTGTGAATCCGCATTGATTTGAGCTTCATGTGCTGTAACTTCTACAACAAATGGCGTGTACACAGCCCAAAACAGTCTTCCTTCATCCTTGGAAAGCAGTTCTATGTATTTTTCATCCTCATTGTTTGCCAAATACCCAACCATTCGAGCAAACATTTTAGTATACTGATCAAGCCCACTTTTTACTTCCGAATAATTCTTCGGGTTCGTATATCCTTGTAAAGTAAAAAGGCTATCAAGATTTCTGAAGATGTCCCTGCTTCGCTGATTTGACATTTCAACTGTCCAAAACAAGTATTCTGGCTTACGGATTAATGCATAGCCCCTGGAACTAATATCCATCAACTGGATATTTTGGTAAACGCGATCAACCTCTTTCAGCGCTACATTTGACTGTTCTTTTAATATCAATGCGTCACGCATAATCTGGCGGTTGTAATATGATAGCCCTGCTCCTGCCAGGATTAAAACAACGACAGTCCAAATTGCTACTTTTACGAGATTTTTTTGAAGGAAATTCTTTATCCGATTCATTTATAAGTCCATTCGATCACGCAATTAAATTAATTTTAAAAAAAGCTAAGTTAGGATCTTGTTGTCTTTCAAATTCACGTACTATAAATACGCTTTTAAGAACTTTTTCTAGTCATTTTCAAGAATCAAAATTCTATTCTGAATTTTGAACAACATATCATTGTTCATTTCACTAACAACAGCTTTAGAAGAAGTATTTGTTAGCAATAGCTATTTACACGGATTAGTATATCGTATATTGAACTTATTTTATCTTATAGTTTATGTACGGACTGGTGAACAAAGCTGTAGCGGAACTGGTAATCAATACCTATGGACGAGAGCAATGGGAAAGGATTTTGAAAGATGCTGACATAAAGGACGATTCTTTTATCGGAATGGAAAGCTACCCGGATCAATCAACTTACGATTTGGTCTCTTCAGCGTCAAAGATATTATCACTAACTGAAGAGCAGGTGCTGGAAGCTTTTGGAGAATACTGGATTACCTACACGGCTGAAGAAGGCTATGGAAATCTATTAGACATGGCAGGCAATTCGTTAGTAGATTTTCTTAAAAATCTTGATCAACTCCATTCTTGTGTTGGTCATATTATGCCCAAGCTAAATCCGCCATCTTTCAAATGCGCAGACATCGAAAGCCATTCTTTGACACTCCATCACTTTACAAAGCGAAAAGGAATGGAATATATGGTGATTGGATTACTAAAAGGCTTAGGAAAACGTTTTAATACAACTTGCACTGTTAATATAACAGAGAGTTTTACAAAAGGTGCTGACCACAATATATTTAAAGTTTGCTGGAACTAACAAATTTGTATGCAACAGCAATTTCAAGAGGCGCTATTTCCTTTTTACTTTTTAATTAACCCATCCCTAGAAATTCTTAGACTTGGTAAGTCTGCTAGAAAATTATTTCCAACCAATCAGGAACCTTCTTCTTTTAGTGCTGCCTTCGAGATTATACGACCGAAAATATCGCTGGAGTATGAAGAGTTATTAAAACACCTTGATACCGTTTACATTTTTAAATGCATCAAAAGATCCGATATTCAGATCAAAGGCCAGATGATTCTTCTTGCAGAGGGAAATCTTTTTTTTGCATTTACACCTATCGTTCGGAATGTTTCATTTTTCAAAGAGTTCGGCATAACAATGCAAGACTTTCCTTTCTATGATACAACTCTTGAACTATTGTTTTCTTTGCAAGCATCGCAGAAAGCATTAGATGAGGCGATAAAGCTGAGCAAAGAATTTGAAATAAAGGTAGACCAAAGGACCTACGAACTAAAAATTACCAATGATGCCCTTCTCGCGCAAAATGAAGAGTATTTACAGCAACAGGCGCAGCTAAATAATCAATCGCTATTTCTGGAAGAGAAGAATAGAAAGCTTTCAAAAGCAAGGGAATTAATCCATGCAAAAAATAAAGAATTAAAAGTCCATAGCGCTAACCTCGAAAAGCAAGTACAGCAAAGAACACAAGAGTTAACCAACACCAACCACGAACTGCTTCAGCAGAACAATCAACTGGAACAGTTTGGGTTTACAGTAGCACATAATCTTCGCGCACCAATTGCACGAGTTTTAGGCCTGATCAACATAATGAGTTTAGAATCGTTGATAAATCCAGAGAATCAATTTTACATCGATAATATTCATTCATCAATCGTAAGGCTTGAAGAAGTAATACATGACCTTAACGCTATCCTGGATATACGAAAAGGGTTAAATCATTTATATCAAACCGTATCGCTGAAAGAAAAGGTTGTTAAAGTAATGGAGTTAATAAGAACTCAGATTGAAGACAACAACGCAACCATTACTGTAGACTCCTCTGAAGTTGATATAGTAACAACAATTGCTCCTTACCTCGAGAATATAATCTTCAATCTTCTGACAAATGCTATTAAATACAAGCATGAGGAAAGGCCTCCGATAATATCTGTGAGGTCATTTACAACGTCTGACTTCATATGCATTTGCGTTCAGGATAATGGGATAGGCTTTGATATTTTAAAGAATAAGGACAATCTCTTTCGTCTATATAAAAGATTTCACTCACATGTAGAAGGAAAAGGGCTTGGTTTGTATATGATTAAAACTCAATTGCAAGTTCTTGGCGGAAAGATTGAAACCGAAAGTACTGTCGGTGAAGGGACGATGTTTAGGGTTTACCTTCCTAAAACCATTTCATGATGGTATTGAACTTCAATAAATCGACTATTGCTGCCTCCCTATATAACACCTGCGGCAAACAAAAAAGACGAAGTAAATTTAAGAACCAGGTGAAAATATATTTTGCCATATCACTGCGTGCGAAAAACAGCATCTCAAAGTTAGAATAGCCAGCAATCAAATTATTCAAGGTTTATTTATAACCGTTATCCCTTTCTCAAATTGGCTTAAGCATTTATAAGGCCGTTTTTAACCCATGCATTTCGCGAACTATGTGAAATTCGGCATAAATCTTTTCATGAAGGTAATTCGTTAATTTGTATGAGCACGATGCGAGAAGTGTATGTGGTTGGAAGTTTAAAGTAATGCGTTATGAGCCAGTTAAGTTTTAATAAATTGTCCACCTATAATAAGGTGTTGTTGATCAAGGATATGGGCGTTCAACTTAGCTCTATTGAATTTTACGATCATAGAATTTTTCTATTTGCTTTTAATGGCCTACTAATAGAAGTATATCGGAACATCGAGACGAAGAAAATTGAAAGCATTACTGTAGCAGGTTATTCCGATCTTGATAAATTTATTTCTCGCATTACATTACCTCCTTCGAAAAGGGATGAATCAACAAATTCAAAAGATCTTATCTATTAATACGAATCAGTAGTTAATTTTCGTTGATGATGGCGAGTGTCTTCTGATAAAATAAAAGCGATCCCGCTTATCGACAACGCTTCCACTACTGCAATCCATTCGCTGGAGCTGTTAATTTCTATTGCTCTAGGAATATGCAAGAGAATAAGCCAAAAGAATATCATCATACCAGAAAGCTGTCCCGATAACCGAGCGGTCGCTGGAATGAATAGTCCTAATCCTCCTGCTATTAATGCAACGCCACTGAAATTAGTCCAAAAAAGATCACCGGGAATCCATCGAGGCACAAGGTACTTCACAAAATCAGAAAATATAAAATGTTCGATACCACTAACGATCATAAAAGAACCGAGGCAATATCTTGAGAAAAGGAGAAAAGTATTTGTGTTGTTGAAGATCGAAGAATCATTCTGCTTATCCTTTTTTTGCAAGTAGGCTACGAGTGCTAAAGTGCCAGAAAATATTGTAATGGCCTTTCCAAAGCTGACGATCTCTGCTCCCCATTTAAAATTGTCTATAAGAATCGGGATGTGCCTGAAGACAGACCAGCATAATATCGTAAAAGACGACACCAACAATCCTTGTTTTACATACTTATTTCCATACAAGCAAAACACACCGGTAATGATAAGGATAGCTCCCGAAAGAATTGCCCATGCCGTTTTATAAGAAGAAGTGCCAGGCCAGGCAGGAGGTCTTCCAACAATAAAATCGTTAAAAATTAAATTTTCAACACCAAAGGCAATGAGGCCGATGGAGAACATGTATCTCCCTACCTCTGTGAGCTTCACAATGTTCGGGTTTTTACTTAATGTTAGATCGTACATAATGCATTTTTTCACAAGCTATTAAACCACATTTCAAACCGCTGGTAAATTCCTGCTCAAAATTCAACTTGGATCAATACATTTGAGAATTCTCTTCATCGAAAGTTCTTTTACCATGGTGAAGTTTTAAATATTACTTTTACACCTGATGCGCCAACTTGTAGCCATAATGTTTGCAGATATGACTGGGTATACAGCCATGATGCAGGAAAATGAACAGCTTGCGCGCTTAAAACGCAAGCGTCTGAAAGAGGTGCTGGAACAATCTATTAAAGAATACAATGGCAAGATTCTTCAATACTATGGCGATGGCTCCCTCAGTATATTCGCCAGTGCAATCCAAGCCGTTACATGTGCCATTGAAATTCAGCGTCATCTACACTCCAATCCAAAAGTTGATATTCGTATAGGGATTCATACAGGCGATGTTACTGTTGAAGATGAAGCAATTTATGGTGACGGTGTTAACCTCGCATCCCGCATTGAATCGCTTGCAGTCTCTGGCAGCATTCTGGTTTCGGAAAAGGTGTTTGATGAAATTAAAAATCAGGATAACCTTCACGCACAACCCCTTGGCTATTTCGAATTTAAGAATGTAAAGTTTCCTATTCAGGTCTTTGCTATCGCTAATGCAGGTATTGTAGTGCCGGCTCGGGATGAATTGCAAGGAAAAACAAAGCAGCCAGTAAACCGGTTGGCAGTGCTGCCCTTTGTGAATATGAGCGCGGATCCTGAAAATGAATATTTCAGCGATGGGATAACGGAAGAACTACTGGGTGCATTGACTAAAGTTGAAGGACTGCAAGTGACCTCACGCACTTCTGTTTTTGCTTTTAAAGGCAAAAATGCTGATATCCGTGACATCGCCAATCAGCTCAATGTTGACAAGATCCTGGAAGGAAGCGTTCGCAAATCGGGCAACCGTGTGCGCATCACCGCTCAGCTCATTAATGCAGCTGATGGCTATCACTTATGGAGCAAAAATTATGACCGAAACCTCACGGATATTTTTGAAGTTCAGGACGAGATCAGTGGCATCATTGCCAACAAGCTTCGTGAGAATTTAAAAACTTCCGATCAGGAGAAAGTACTGGTTAAGCCACATAATATTGAAGCCTATACAAGCTATCTTAAAGGACTACACTACTGGAATAAGCTTACACCTGCAGACACCCGTACAGCCATTGAATGTTTTGAGCAGGCTATTGCAAAGGAAGAAGATTACGCTGAGGCCTATGCAATGATTGCTACATGTTACAGTTCTCTCGGTTCAATGGGACAAATGTTGCCACGGAAAGCTTTTGAAATAGTTCATCGTTATGCTGATAAAGCTTTAGCACTCAATGACGCGTTGGCGGAAGGACATATTGCAAAAGCGAGCGGATATCTCTTGTACGAATGGAAATGGAATAGTGCATATGACGCACTTCAAAAAGCTATTAAGATTAATCCTGCGGCTACTTCTGCATATCAGTTAATGGCTTTTTATCTGGTGATCAATGGCAAGAAAGAGGAAGCATTGAGCGTGATGGAGCAAGCCGTAAAAATAGATCCGCTGGCTCCGATGGTTAACAACTTCCTTGGCAATATTTATATTTTTAATGAACGTTATAACGACGCCATTCGTCAGGCGGAAAAGGTACTAGAAATGAACCCTAACATGAGGGCTTCAATAGAATTAAAAGGTTGGGCAATTGGGATGAGAGGTGATTGGGAGACTGCCGTTGAATTATTTAAAGAGGTACACCGTCTCACAAACCATCCGCTGAAAGGTTTGTATGGCTTGGGTTACGGCTATGCAAGGCTAGGCGAACGTGAAAAAGCATTGGACTGTATTAAAAAGATAGAACAACGCCACATAGAAGACCCTGACGCTGTCGTTGACGCAGACCTGGTTGGAATCTGGTATGGTTTAGGGGATATGGATAAAGTGTTTTATCATATTGATCAATGTGTGGAAAAAAGGACGGCACCGGTAAGTCTCTTTCTTGAATACCCGCCCTTCAAGGATCTCAAAAAAGATCCGAGATATGCAGGACTTTTGGCAAAGCAAAATGTTATCGCTTCGCAGAATCCTGATTAATATTCACCTAAGGAAAAACAAGCTCCAGAATTCGATCAATGTAATTCTCTAAAACCAACATTCGTTGAATCAATTTCGTCTACTCGCGGAATCTATACTGAGAGATCATCCCACAAGGCATGAGTTAACACAGAATTTTCCAGAACCTTGAGCTAATGTTGTATTTAGTCTCCCTTATTCAGCTGGCTTTAACTACTCCTGAAAGTATCTACCGGATTTTTACTTGCAGCGCGAAACGACTCAAAACTGATCGTCAACCACGCAATCAAGAAAGCTATAACTCCTGAAACAAGAAATACCAATATGCCCGGAGTGATCTTGTACGCGAATCCCTCCAACCACTTGTTCATCGCATAGTATCCAAGGGGAACTGATATTACGAAAGAGATTACAATGAGCTTAATATATTCTTTCGACAGCATCCCAATAATACTTTCTACTGAAGCTCCCACAACCTTACGGATACCGATCTCTTTGGTTTTGCGTTCTGCGATATACACTGACAATCCATAAAGGCCAAGACATGAAATGATGAGTGCTATTGTAGTAGAGATGGTCAGCATTGTCGAAGTCCTCGCTTCCGCTGAATAAAGTGTTTTAATATTTTCGTTCAGGAAGAGACTTTCGAAAGGTGCATCATTAATTCTTTGATCCCAGATCATTTTCATCCGCGCTGAAATTTTCTGGTACGACTCGATGTTAATGGAGGCTGCAAGGTAAGGAAAGTAATTTCTGTTTCCTGGCAACATGAAAATCATAGGCCTGATTTCACGGTGTAAAGAAAACTGATGGAAGTCTTTCACCACACCGATTACTGAAAACTCGTATCGCTCATCTCCGGGTTCAAAATAAATGGTTGCCCCAATAGCATCCTCCAAGGGGATATTAAAAGTTTTTAAGCTTGCTTCGTTAACGATAATTTTTGTAGGACTAACAGTATCGCTAGCCAAATTGTCCTGATCAGCATCAAAATCCCTCCCTGCAATTAATTTAATATCAAGTACATCAAAATAATCCGTATCAACACTTACAATATCATGTGCAACCGACTGGTCGTTTGTAGACCCTTGCTTGTATACACCCCAGTCGCGGAACAACGGTGTTGACGGCATACTTGTAGTTGCTGACACTACATTTACACCTCCCAATTGTTCGAATGACGCCTTCAAAGACATGTACTGCTGTGATGCAGCTTGTGTTCGAAGTGGTATCATGATAACTTCCTCAGTATTAAAACCCAATGACTTAGATTGAACGTACTTGAGTTGTTGCTGAATAATAACAATAGAGGATATTAATGTAATTGTAATCACAAATTGAAAAACTACTAAACCTTTGCGAAGCCACTGAGAGCCGTCACTGCTTAACGATTTCCCTTTTAGAACTTGAGTTGGTTTCAAGGCAGAAAGGTAAAATGCAGGATAACTACCTGCGATGAGTGCTGTGAAAAGACAGATGAGTACTGTCGCAATAATTATAAATGGAAGATTATTTGAATTCAACATTAATTGCTTCTGCATGATGGAATTAAACATTGGCAGCACCAACACAACCATTAAAAAAGAAACGACTAAGGCAAATAATACAATGATCATTGATTCACCTAAAAACTGTCGGATGAGATTGCCTTTAAAAGCTCCCATCGACTTTCTAATGCCCACTTCACTTGCGCGCTGCGCTGATTTGGCGGTTGTTAGATTCATAAAGTTGATACAGGCCAACAGTAGTATGAAAACACCAATGGTAGCAATAATATAAATATAGGTGATGCTACTAGCCTCATCCCCCGTGGCCCCTTTTCTCATATCAGAGTAAAGACGTACCTGATCTAGCGGTTGAAGAGTAAGTTTTTTAATTCTGCCAGAAGCTCGCAGTTCAGCGCCAGCGTGCATCTCTATGAACTGCGGAAACTTTGCTTCAACTGTCTTATAGGCTTGTGGATCGCGTAGTCTAATATAACTTCCGACAAAATTATTATCCGCCCAGGTTGTCTGTCTTAAAACAGATTCACCGAATCCATTACTGTTTAAGCTCATATATACTTCCGCATCTACATGCGAAGGAAAATCCGGCTTAGCCACAACACCCGTTACGCGAAAAGTATCAACTGATGTTCCGCTATTGATAATGAGCATTTCATCAAGCGGACTTTCATTGCCAAATACTCTTGATGCAAAATTCCGTGAAATCAAAACAGAAGCCGGAGCATCAAGTGCAGTTGCAGGATTACCTTCAAAAAGTTTATAAGGAAAAACTTCAAGAAAGGTTGAGTCTACTAACAAAGCTTTTTTTTCAAAGAAGCTTTTATCATTATACTGAATGATGTGTTGTTCGACACCAAAAGATTTTACTACACGTGTTGCCATTTCAATTTCCGGAAGAGCTTGCGCTAAGCCTGTGGCGATTGGCGGAGAAGTGTAGGGTATGTTGTCGGCATTACCATCTTTAACGAAGGTTGTATTGATCCTAAAGATTTTCTCATGATCTGAAAAGCCCTTTTCATAGTTAAACTCATCCTCAATATAAAGTGTGATGAGAATGCAACATGCTATACCCGTTGATAGTCCTAAGATATTGATAAGAGAAAAAATCTTATTCTTCACCAGCAATCTTAGGGCAATGACGATATAATTTCTAAGCATAATGATAAGTTTAGGTCAACGCTTATTCGGCAAGGGTAAGACTCACCGTTTTACGGAAGGTTACAGGATTATTTACTTTTTTGTGGTAAAAGACATATTGGATTTCGAAGGGTTGCATAGACGCTATAACTACTTTATCTCATGAAGCTTCATTCAACCAGCATTATGGTTCCCTTTCCGATTCTGAGTATCCTTCTTCAAAAACATTTCTCAGGACCGTGCTCAATTCGTTTATAGCACGGCGATTAGGGTTCACGCAGATAAAGCGTTTTATTTCATAGGAAGCTCGTAATGCAGGATGACGTTTTCATTCAAAGCCGTCATGCCGCGACTGCGAGTGTTGTTCGAAGTGCTTATTATATCTGCGGCATCCCCTTGATTGCAAAAAGTTCAACAGAGAGCAACTCACTCCTGAGAATCCTCCTTCGAAAAACAATTCTCAGGAGCGTGCTCACTTCGTTTATAACGCGATAATAGGGGATCCCGCAGATAAAGTTTTTTATTCCATAGGAGGTGTGTAGTCGCGGATGACGGTTTCTGAAGACGTTATCCGAACTATCCCTACTTGCAAACTGCTGAACTATCCTACACTCCTCTGATCAAATCACAATAGTATTATTCAATATCTTGTATTCACCTTAGCTTTCAATTCATGGAGAAGGCTATACAGTCCGAAGTATGTTCTGTTGATGTACACTGCATCTCGTACCCCTCGCGGTCGTTTCGATTCTCTCAACTCTTTCATACTCGTTAATTTCTCACCAAAAGCGTAGATCTCCTTGAAATACTGATCATCTGCAAAATCAAAAACAGGAGACCGGAAAGGTCTGGTTAGCAACTCCACCATTCCAGAAAACAATTCAATGAAGAACTGCTTATCCTTCGGTGAATCCTCAGCGTAAATAAATCGAAGCTTCGTAAATACCTCCTCTTTCTTCTTTGTATTTGTTAGTATATCCTGGTCCATCAACCTGAAATAGATATTATAGAAATCATCAGGGATCACCTTAACACATCCAAAGTCAATAATTCCTAGCTGATACTCAGGGGTAATAATAAAATTTCCAGGATGCGGATCAGCATGGACGGCTTTAATGTTATGAATTTGAAAATGATAAAAGTCCCACATTGCCTGGCCAAGCTTTGCGCCTGCGCCATCGGGCAAACTATTCTTGATCACCTCACCAAGTGGTTTGCCTTCAATCCAATCCATCACCAGTATTCTAGGGCTTGAGAATTCCCCGTAGTACTCAGGGAAAACTATATTTTGAAGATGTTCGCTCTTGCCCGAAAGTTCAATGGATCGCCTGAGTTCAAGCACATAATCCGTCTCTTCCAACATTCGCATCTCAACCTCCTCAATAAACTCATCGTACTCAACTGCATTAAGATTAAACATGGTGAGCGCAATTGGCTTTACCATGGCAAGATCCGATTTTACACTATCGCCCACCCCAGGGTACTGAATCTTTACAGCGAGTTTTTTACCGTTCAATGTAGCGTGATGAACTTGTCCCATAGAAGCAGCGTTAGATGCCTTCTTTGAGAAAGTATCAAAGATTTCTTCGGGACCTTTGCCGAAATACTTTTGGAAAGTTTTTACCACCAATGGATAAGAAAGCGGAGGCGCGCTGTACTGTGCCATCGCGAATTTCTGCTGATAGGCTTGCGGCAATAAGCTTTTATCCATGCTCAGCATTTGTGCAACCTTCAAGGCACTTCCTTTAAGCTCGCTTAACGAATTATAGATATCGGTAGCGTTATCCTGGTGAAGCTGATCCTTGCTCATACCAGGATCAACTAGTTTTTTACTGTAATGCTTCAGATAGTTGGTACCAATCTTGGCCCCCGTAGCAATAAATTTTGTCGCGCGCTGAACTTTGCTTACCGGTATTTTTTCAAATTCTTTCATAATATATGCGTTAACAAACCTGTAAGAATTTCAGGTTTTACATCTCAGGTCTAGTGTCTCAAATTTCACTACTCAAATCTCACATCTCATCTCTAAGACTATTTTCCTTTCGTCTGATACAGAAACTTTGCGAAATCAATTACTGAATCAACGGCACCTTTAACAATTAGGTCGAAGGCAAGGTTCACCGACTTCTCGATAGCAGCGTCTGTTTTTTCAAATCCGGCAGAGTTATCGTTCTTCCAGAAAATTAACAGGAAGCCCATGTGCAACCAGAAGAGTTGAGGATATCTCTTATCAAGAAATGGACGGGAAGCAACCTCACCACTCGTCTTGCCGATATTGACAATTGACGCTATATACGTCTCAAACTCATGCTTGAAGTCTTTTAAGAATTCTGGAGTGATTTCCAGCTTGTTATGCTTTTCCAGCTGAAGTAATATAAAACTTCTGTTTGACTTTAATTCTTCGAAAAAAGTGTAGTAAAAGGCGAGTAATTTTTCACGGGCTGAAAACCCCGAATAGGTTTCGTCAGCATTCAAGCGAAGTAATGTACGGTCAATAAAGCTCTTCCAGATCTTCCGCTCGACAGCATCGAAAGAGCCATAGTAGTTGTAAAACTCTTCTTCCTTAATGCCCAGATCAATGACGAATTTATACACAGAGGCAGGACGTTGACCATGCATTAAAAGATGGTCGGTATAGGCTAATAAGATCCTGGTTTCAGGAGCAACCACGGCAGACTTTTTAGGTGATTTCTTCGTTGTAGTTTCCATACCAGCTTTAACAGCTTTTTTCATTAAAGGGTTTTACTATTGTCAGATATATTTGATTAATTAATTTAGATGCGCGGATTTAAACATGAGATGTGACGCTATACATTTGAACAGTAACATGCCAGGTTCAAACATTACCCGGTTTATAAAGATGCATGCGCGTGTAATTTTATTATTTGTACTTTGTTGCTACACTTTAAACAGTGCTGGACAAGTCAAACCCAAAAAACCGGAACAGTTATTCGAAGAAGCCGAAGCAGTTTACAACGATGGTAAATTCAGAGAAGCAATTCAGCTGCTGGATGAGTGCCTGAAGCTTAATGCCGGATACTTTGATGCCTATGCATTGCGAGCGCCAGCAAAGGAGCAAATAAGTGATCTTGATGGTGCCTTAACCGACTACAGCATCTACCTTGAAAAGTTTCCCGACAACCCCGACATGTTAATGAGTCGTGCGGTGTTACGATACAAAATTGGATACTACGATCAGGCTCGGGAAGACTTCCTTAAAATGCTCACCTTAAATTCATCAGAAACCAATTCCATCTTCTTCAGGCAAAACATGTCAACAGAAGAACGAAACCCTATGATGACTACCACACAGCAAGGTCATGGGCCATATGTTTTCAACTATCTCGGACTGATAGATTTTAAACAGAAAAACTTTCAAGCCGCCATTGTTAGCTTTGATACTGCTATCCGACTTGACACCAGACAACCCGACTTCTATGTGAATCGCGGACTGGCAAAAGAAAGTCTTAATGACTCTACTGCCATTAAGGATTACGAAGCAGCCTTGCAGCTGAACCCGCAGCACACGCTGGCAAAACACAACCTTGATGCATGGCGTGAAAAGAAACTTCAAAAGCTTTCACCGGAAGAAAGGCTCACACAAACTATTGAGGCTGACTCTACGATGCTCTACCCCTACCTCGAACGTGCACAACAAAGATTTGAAGGCGGATATTTTAAAGGTGCGCTGGAAGATTACAATCAAGCCATATCCATGGATAGCAGTAACATTGAGATCTGGCTTGGTCGAGGTTTGACGCGAGAGAAATTAAAAGATTACACGGGCGCATTTTCTGATTACACCAAAGCCATCGACCTGAAAGAGGACTATGCAAAAGCATGGCTCAACCGTGGCAATGTTCTTTTAAAATTGGAACGCTACAATGACGCAATCGAAGATTACAACGTAGCCCTACTGTATTGGCCCGACTATCCATTGGCCTTCTACAACCGCGGTATGGCAAAAGTCAAACTCAAAAAAAATCCCGAAGCTTGCGCTGATCTTCAACAAGCAGAACAACTGGGTATGAAGGTTGAAGCTAAGGTGAAGAGTAAGATTTGTGGGGAGTAGTGGGTTGATCTTTTATGCGTTGATTGGTTCAATGTTGTACGTTATACGTTGATTAGTTATTCGTATACGTTCATCAATCATTTACAACAACTCGCTCTTAAGAAATTCCCTCATTAGCCGAGATGGCAGATCATTAATTAAACCAGCACCAACCAAACGAATCAACGAATAACGGATCCACAGATAACGGCCACTTCACACCTTCTTCAACCCCACATAAGACTTCGAATAATTCAGAATCAGAACATAATTTTTCAAAACCTCCATACCAATAGAAGCACCGTCTCTACTTCCTTCAATAATACCGGTAGGCACGTTGGAGATATTAAACTGATTAAATTCTAACTTCTTCGCTACGGTTTCGTATCCATAGGCTAGGCCATTGATTCCGTAGGCAATTGGCTTTTCGCTAACTCGATATTTGAAACGCTTCATATCCGTAGTTTTAATAAGTATGCCCAATGATGAACCCGTATCAATAATTAGATCTAATTCACAACGCACATCACGATCTGTAACGATGATCGATTTAAGTACGGGACGCGAGTCAACCAATTCAATTGGCAATGCGTTGTAATCTTCACTTAAAATGGCTTTCGAGCCAGAGCGTAATGTGATCATCTGATTAACAAAATCTATCTGTACCTCAAATTCTATAAACAGTTCATAGCCAATCACACCATCAGCTTCTGTTATCGTATCAAAAATTTTTTTATTGGGTACCACGATGATGGGAATGCCATGTCCTTCAATTTCAAACAAGCTGACTTTATTATTGATGGATACATTTCCATAGCAGGGTTTGCCATTACCAATCCCTGAAAAGGCCACTGCTCTTGAAGGATTTCCGAACAACTTCTCAAAACGCTTGCCAAACAAAACGATGTTCCTGCAACCCGTATCGAGAATAAGATTAAGATGCACCGAATCATTAACAGTGACAGGGATAAGAATAAGATTGTTTGATGTTTTAAATTTAAAAGACACCTCCTGAACCGAATCAGCGAGAAAGAATCCAGACTTCGGAGACAGAAAAGCTGTGGCATTAATTGATACGCATAGTACCAGCAGACAGCTTAAGGCCAGATCTTTCAAAACGTGTAGGGTTTACGTTTTGCGAAAGTATTGAGTTTAAGTCAGAAGGTATAAATGTAAAACTTCTAAGCGGATATTCTTGTGTAGGTTTTTAGTGAAATAACAAAAGTGTGAATAGTTTAAGTTGAAGGAGCAACTCGGTGTATTTTTGTATTAAGATAAAACCGGAAATTGAACATGAGAAAGCCTATAAATTCCAAAAGGAGCGTAATTTGGATGTCTGTTAAACGGGGAATTAGCAAGACATACGAGAACATCTTTCGTGTAGTATTCATACTCTAAATCTATCATTTCAAAATAGAATTATGGTTATTTCTGGTTGTTCTACTTTCAGAGTAGATCTTACTCCTAACGTTTCTCGCAAGCGTCTCACTTTTATCTTGAGTCAATAAGGCAAGATCAAAGATGGAGCGTAATTTCCTAAATGTACAGCGAGTTTATGAGGTGCGTCTATATAAAATACCAGATTTAAAAAGCAAATAATGTTACCCATGAAAAATCATTTGGCTTGAGATTTCAACTCCTTCAACTCTTCCCTGATTTCTTGGTTCTCTATTCTTAGTTCATCACCTTGTTTTTTTAATTCTATTAGGTAAAGCGTTAGCTCCTCAATCTTCTCCAACATTTTGTTATTCATTTCGCCAACATTCCATCCTGTTTCTTTTATTACTTCTGCAGACTGGATATTTGGCAAATGTTTATTCTGCTGAATGTATTTTGCAACTTCTGCCAATGGCATAAGTTTGTAATCATTATCAAAAACATAATCAGCGGGAACATCTACGATTACCTGTATTTCTTCTGCTATTATTTTTCCATTCACTGTAAGCTTATGTGTTGCTTGATGCGTGCCGATACCTATATTTCCATTTCCCTCAATTCTCATCGCGTCTGTCAATGCTCCGTTATTCGTTGTTCTAAATTGAAATATTGTAGTACCGGAATTGTCAGCCCTTCGTGCTTGAAAATAGCTGACATTTGTTCCATAGTATGGACTAATATACATGTGGCCTGGCAGAAATATACTTTGGACTGTACCTGCTATAGGATCGTCTGCAAGGTAAATATCTCCTGCCCCATCTACATCAAACTTACCGCGAGGGTTTGTGGTGCCAATACCAACAGTACCATTTAAAGGGATAGTCATAGCATAAGAAACTGTGTTAGGATCCCCCGTTGTTGAAACCCCTGTTCCAAAGGCGAGGCCATACCCATAAGCAGGATCGTGGATCTGACCAACAAAAGCATTATGAAAAACGTTTGGTAGCCCGGTATAACGCGTAAATCTCAGCACGGGGATACCGGTCCCATCCATTCTTACATTAATATTACTATAGCCAGGATCACTCGACATAATTGAGCCATTTGTTACGTGCAACTTTGATTGAGGAGCAGTAGTACCAATTCCAACATTACCTGTTCTTGTAATTGTAGTGGTTTGGTCATTGGCTCCGCTCCACTGCTGCGCAAACAGCCTAACACTCTGCAAAACGATTAACGATAGTAAAAGAAAGTTTTTCATGAATCAAGGGGTTGTAGAATATGATAAAAGTTACTACTTCAATGAAGTAAGATTAAAATACATTACCAGGAAACAGCTAGTCAATCTTGCTGTTCAATGTTTCAATCTGTTTTTGCTGTTGCGCGATAGATTGCTGTAGCGTTTCTATTAGTTCATTTTGTTGGATGATGTAAAGTGTAAGTTCCTCAATCTTCTCCAGCATCTTATTATTCATCTCCCCAACGTTCCATCCTACTTCTTTTATTTCCGCTGCAGACGGCACACTTGGCAAGTGTCTATTTTTCTGAATAAATTTTGCAACTTCCGCCAACGGCATGAGTTTGTAATCACTATCAAAAACATAATCAGCGGGAACGTCAACGACAACCTGAACTTCTTCAGCTTTGATTTTTCCATTTACTGTCAACCTCGTGTCCGCATTAAAAGTGCCTATCCCTACATTACCATTTGACAGGTTTACTTGGACTCCATTTTTGCCCGTTGCCCAATCGGCGAGATAAAGTTGGTCAGTATAATTAGTCCATACCCCAGCTGCAACAGTCCCACCGGAGAGTCGCAATTGACCGCCAGCTGCTTTTATATCCAACCTCCCCTCAGGGCTAGCGTTATTTATTCCAACAAGCCCGGTAGGTAATATCGTTAAAGCATCCATTCCTCCTTGTCTAAAATTGTATCCCTTACTGCTTGGATTATAAAATACCATGTAGTTACCATTGGCTGCGGCTGCATGCGTAACACCGGTTTGGATGAATGAGGATGAATTCCAATAACTAGAGTTGAATTGAAGATAAGGATAATCTCGATTGACATGAATTTCACCTTGAACAGAAAGCTTATAAGTGGCATGCGCAGTTGTGCCTATGCCAACATTTCCACTTCGCGATATTGGACTTGTTTGATCATTGATACCAGACCATTGTTGGGCAGTTACTGAAGACACTGCAAGAAAAAATACTGTGGCAAAAAGAAGAATTTTCATATTAAGTTTGGATAACAATTAACCGGTTTTCAGTTAGGCAAACACTCCAGTTTCATACTTCAATTTTATTTATTCCACATCTCGGACTATCTTTTATATCAAGCACTGTTGCGGCGTTGATTCTATAAGAAATGTGTTTACCCACCACTTGATACTACTGCGTTATTCACGGAAAAATATCAAATGAGTAAACGTGATGTTTGGCAACAGACAAATAAAGATTAAAAGATTTTTCATTTATTTATTCTCTTCTCCAATTGAATAATTTTTAATTGTTGCTCTTTTATTTGCTGGTCTTGTGCGGCATTTATGTTTTGCAATTCAATTAAGTAAAATGTTATTTCTTCAACCTTCTCCAGCAACTTATTATTCATTTCGCCAACATTCCATCCTGTTTCTTTTATTACTTCTGCAGAAGGGACATTTGGTAAATGTTTATTCTGCTGAACATAATTTGCAACTTCTGATAAAGGCATGAGCTTGTAATTAGGTTCAAAAACATAATCAGCAGGAACGTCTACTATTACTTGAATTTCTTCTGCCTTGATTTTTCCATTCACTGTAAGTTTTGCATCCGGGTTACTTGTTCCTATTCCGACATTGCCTCCTGGGATGAGTACCTTTCCTCCACTATTGCTGTAAGCGGTGTTCCCCAAAATAAGGCTCTTATCCCATCCAGATTCGATCTGCAAATTCCGGCCACCACATGAAATCACTCCACTTAAGTCATCTTTCTGTACTACAGCTAAACCCCAGGAATTTTCAGTTTCATTTTGATGCCTGACCTTTAATTCTGTTCTACTCCCTGAACTTCTTATCTCTAGATTACCTTGAGGCGTTGTTGTTCCTATCCCTACATTACCACTTGACGTTATTCTCAGTGGGTTGAGATAAGTAGATGTTGTACCGTTCCAAATTTTGAATTGAAGGTCAGTATAGTTACTGCCATCAGGGCTATTCTCTATGATGACATCCGACAAACCAAATTGAAGTACACCTTTATGATTTGCAGCTCCATTGCTTAAGCGAAGAACATCGTAAGTAGTTTGAGCGTTTGTCTGGAACGCGAAGAGTAAAAGAATAAACTCTGAATAAGTTTTCATATGCTTAAATTTTAATTTCCGATTTTACCATCCTCTTTATTCTTCTCTTCCTTCTTCAACTCCTTATACTTTTTCATCCATGGTTTCTTTTCTCTTTTCGAATTTTATTGAACTTAGTTCCTTAATGTTATTCGATGTATATTCCCTTTTCAAAAATTGAGTGCCTATTTAACTCCCAAAAAAACTGCCTTAGTATAGCAAATCACCTTTTCTTATTTAAATGTTGCCTTTGGCTTCTTAAACATTGCCAACTCTGTTGTTTGAAATCCAATTTTAAAACTCCATCTCTTAGGGTAGATTGGATCGTTATATTCATACAGGAGATTGTACATGAAAATTGCTGTCATTTCGACTTTAGGATGAATAGAAAACTTTCTACCCACACCAATAAATGCAGCATTCTTCCATGTGCGTTTAATATTAGTTTCTGTCTTTCGCATTCCTGGGGAGTTGCGATCAAATTCGCCATATAGGAAAAAGTCTTTTACAAGATCATAATTTGTGAATGCTTTATAGCCGATTACTTGTGGCGCAATCAATGGTAATGAATCACTAAAGGACTGACGATAGTTGCCGCCGATCCCGGCTATTAACTTTCTATTGAACCTATAGCCTAAAGCAGGAGAAAAATCAATACTTATAGGATCTAATGATACTAGTTGAAAATTACCTGTGAAGTACAAGCGTTCTCTAAATGATTTGCCTTGAAGGGAGTTTCTTTTGATAGCTGTGCCCATGTCATTGGAGTTTGGGATTACTGAATATTTCTTCATCAATACACTCATCTTTGCCTGTACACCTTGAAGTAACTCGGGATGTTCAGAGACATACTTCATTGCGAGTTCTTCTGCTTTCCTCTTTGCTTGGTCTTTTAGGTAGGTTGAATCCTGCATTTGTTCAGCATGAGATTGATAACCGCCTGGCATTCCCTGAAGTTTGCCAATTTCAGCTTCAGCCTCTGTTAACTCTCCTAATCCTTCCACACGTGATACAGCTTGTTTCATAGCCAGATCCTCGCCCTTCGCCTGCACAAAATCCTTTACGCTATCGCTACTGGATAGTACTTGTGAATATCCTACATATTTATCTGCTTCACTTTTATACCTACCACCTTTGCCTTTTACTACAGAGGCTTTTCTTATATACCTATTCCCAGCCAATTTATTTTGACCTGTGCCTTTAATGGTATTGAGGTTGTGACCTTCAAGAATGTTATACCGCTCAACTTTTGATTGTAAGGTTTTAGGAAGTTTTAATCCGGGCATTTTTTGCTTTAGTACAGCGATAGACGCATCATTTTGGGTAGCACTGAGAAAGTAGTTCTCTAAATATTTAAGAAGGATTAGTTTAGCATTCGCTGTAATGGTGATGCCATGCAGCTCCAGCCAATTCAACTGGTGCCATGCTTGTATTTTTGCCCAAGGTTTGTAGACTCTATTGAAAACTTTACTCTTCGCATCAGCTTTCACCTTTTTACCTCTTTCTTCCAAAGCTTTTTCTCTGTTAGCAACTACGTCAGCCATACTATCAATTTGCAATTGGTAACGGCGATCAAGTTGCTTTGCTTCACGTGTGCTGTCTTTCTTGTAAAATTTGCGGTATAATGATAACTTTTCCTTTGATTCCTTAACCCTATTAATTTTTTCGATATGTTTTTTCGAACATTCAATATGCTTTTGTCCGTAGGAAGACTTTGAACAGATAAGCAAAACTATAGCTAGAAAGAATGAATAATTTCTCATTTTACATTAATAATCATTCCTTTTTGTAACAGTTCTAAGTTACTTTCTTAGCACTTTAATAAAGATTTATTTGATCCTTTTCACATCTAACCGTGAAATACTGAAGTAGACAAACATCCCAACTGCGTTAAAATCATTTAGCCAGTTGCCATACTCCAGTTTAATGTTTCCGCAATCCACGATTGTAGGGTAGATATTTGTTATTTGTCCATAGCATTCATAAGATAAGCGATTGTTTTTTAGCGGTCTAATCATTCTCTCTTTATTTCTATTTTCATTCCAAAAGGCGAACTCCGATACTTCTCCCTCAAGAAATGGAAGAGTAACAAGATCGATGTCACCTGGCTTGAAATCACACGGATGGCAAAAAGCCCAAATGAGCAAGCCGTCGATGTTTAACAATACCTCAGCCTCACTGTACTCGTCATCTAACCAAGAAACGCAATCAACTTGTGCTCTATACATAATTTATCTAATACCAAGTTGAGATGCAGTTTTAATATGATATGTGGAAATAGAAAGACCGTTATTTTTCAAGCCAACGAAGCCAAATAATGACTCACCTGTTCTGGATGAATTGCCAATATATTGATAATATCCTCTCAAATTTGAATCATAAGTTCCATTATCAATAATCCAATTTGCATCATCGATGTAGTCTTTTAGGTTATAAGATGATTTCTTCGTAGCCTTCATAATTTCTTTAGCATGTTGATTAAAGTGACCAATAGCCTCATCTTTAGTAAATTTTAAAAATTGTTTAACGCTAGATCTCTGTTCAATTACAAGTTCTTTTAACTCAATTCGTTCAAATATTGATTCTCCTCCCTTCAACGTACCTTTAGCTACCTTCCCTGACCAGTTTTTACTTGTAGTTTCTAACGCATCTACACCATTTTTAAGTATAACTGTCTCCTTTCCTGTCACGCTAGTGTTCCTAATTATATCGTCTAAAAGAGCACGCCGCTGGGCTAACTGTTCTGCACCTTCCCACGCCTTCTTAGTCGCCTTTCCTCCAACAAAACTGAACGCAAAGTCGGTAATACCTTGGGTCATATCAGGCGGTCTGCCATTCATGACATCGATTACAAGATTTCCGCCAGAAAGAACAGTCGCACCTATGAGTGGATTTACAAATGATATACCACCAGAAGCGGCGCCAACAGCAAAATATTGCATGAATTGCATGGGATCGCTTATGTCATCCCAATTGTTCGCCACATTTCCTACTCCACCTATCAACGCCGCCCCCGCTACTAGTAAGAGCGGCACAGCCTCACCCGTCGGATCAGTATAAAGTACAGGATTGTTAGCCATTGCACTATAAGGAGAAAGCTGAACAAATTGATTAGCAGGGTCAATTGAATGCCACCTGCCTAGCCTAGTATCGTAGTTACCTCTGCCGGCAAACCGCTCCCATCCAGTCCAGCTCTCATATTCGGCAAAATCTCCTTGATACTTGTAGTTATTGTCTATTCGTGTTTCGTCAATATAATTTGTCCCAGCCAAGGGCAATCCAAAAGGATCGTAGTCTGTCACCTCTGTTACACGGAGCTCAGGTGCTACTTTTTGATGGATAATTTTGAAATCGTCGAAGTATGCAAATACTGCGGGGTCTGCCGTTTCATTTGCTACATAGGTATATAAAAATCCGTCAGCGGGTACGGTGAGGTCAATGGCCAGGCGTTGCTCTGCTGTGTTCCCCACCACTGCATGCGCGCCCCATTGTGTTACTCCTGTGTAACTTGAATTGAAGATGGCATAGAAGAGGTAAGCTTTTGGCGCGTTTGTGTTCCTATTTATTGATAACAGGGGTATATTTTGATTCAATGCCTGAGCTGCCTGCTCACCTATCACACCGGGGCCTCCCATGGCAGTTGAAACTAAAGAAGCAAAGTTAAGTGCCAAGTTAGTGTTGCTTGTAATACCTGATAGTCTAGCGAAAACTTCAAGGCTTACTTTATCACCATTTTTCACCTGCAACATTTTAGCAGGCCCTACAGCTATCGGTGACGTTCCATAACCTGATAAGCGGGCCGCGCGGTCAGGTGTTGTTGATTCCTGCGATGGTTTAGTATGGTTATAACCTACGTTTCTGGATTGTGCAACATTCCGAAAGTGCGATATTTCTCTGGCACTAACATCCACATCATCTTCCATCGTAGCAGTGAATAAATCAGTCCCATGCAAGTATCCAAATGCAACCCGGGTGTTCGTCAAGTGGTCTTTCAGGAAATATTCATATTCATAACTACCATTGTAAGCAGTTGCTCTTCCTTCGGAAGTAAAGACAATTGCCAAGTTTTGATCATAATATTGAATACCCTTTACATAGTCGACAGTGCGTACTGTTGTGGTTCCTTTTTTGTATATTTTTCGAGTTACATAACCAGAAGCGTCATACTCGTAAAGGATTGTTTTATCTAGCTCTGGTGAAGGAAGGTCTATCAGAATACTTTCAGGAAGATTTAAAACATTATAAGTAACGGTGGTAATCTCTGAGTTCAAGTCGCTTTTTACATTCCCGTTCTTATCATAATCCATTTCTACCGCAATACCATCGGTCTTATCAGGATACCCAAAATGATTGTTTGTTAAATCGTCAACAGTGGTAAGTTCGTTTCCATTCGTAGCATAATCGTAATCCAGATTGTCGATAAGTGTTTTAGCCCCTTCGACACGACTGTAACGTTGCACCGTATTGATGTTACCATGATCATCATTATAAGTAACTGCAAGGTTATACAAATCAAGATCGCCTGCCCATGCTCCATTATTATCCATGGTAGCATATTTTGCCTGTGAAAAGCGCTGATGGCCATCATAAGCGTAACCGTAAATTCTTTCTTTTGCGCCTAACTGTGGATGCTTACTTGACCAACGCGCAGCGGTTATCCGCCCATCATAAAGCTGAGGAGCACCATTAAAATCAGGGGCATCCTGGTTATAGGTAAGGTTAAGCCCGAAAAGATCGCCTGTGTCATTATTTGTTGCTCCTCCATCATTGGATAAGGTGCTGTTATTAATAGAAGTAAGCCAGCCCCTGATATTATACCGGTAGTCAACAGACTGGAGAAATGAATTCCCTCCATCAGTAGAATGTAGATTGGATTCAATTAGCTGTCCCAGCTCATTATAGTTGTATGCTCCAACTAGAACTTTAGGATTATTGTCAATTTGGTGATAATTCTTCTTCAGTCTTCCCGCATGATCATATTCGAAGTTTTCTGTAATTGTTACAATAGCGGACGTATTTGGATTATAGTGCTTCCGCTGACTTTGTAAAAGCTGGCCGGCAAAATCATAGGCATTTGTAATTCTATCGGGTGTTGTACTGAGGTGGTTCCTTTCAATTGAATGAACGGGGCGATACTCATTATCATAGTAAACAACCGAATTCAACCAGCCACTGCCATTTAATAACCTTGTCTTAGACCCTGTGACATTACCGTTGACTGTGTTTAACACAGCCAATCCACCATCTGCATTATAAATTGCGTTATTGGCTGCCCACCCAACAGCATTTGCAATAAAGCTATAATCGTCATAATACATGATAGCGTTTATTGTTATACTATTAATACTACTTGCACCTGTATAAGGGAAGCTTTGCGTAGTAGTATAACCTATGTCAGAAGAATTCTCATCCTCATATCGTGTTCCTATAACTTCGAGGTCAGTCGTACTGCTTCTGGTGAGTACACCAGTGATAATAGGTCTGTTAATTATATCGTATTTAATAAAGCTCCATTCTTGCGGATTTTTTAACCTCTGTACACCGTCTTGAGTAGCTACAAGCCGATCCCACTGATCATATACATATTCAACCCAATCGTTATTGGGTCCAGGCCCCTTCTTCTTGATTAGTCTTTTCTTGCTGTCGTATTTATACTGAAAACCCCATCTGTTCAGTTCTTCTAAAGTAGTGGAAGCAGTAGAAGTACCGGTATATACTTTGCTAATCTCAGGAGGCAATACATACCTCAACAGTCCAAAAGAATCGTACACATAATACGTTAAAAGAAAGTTATGATTTATGCATACTACATTCCCACGGTAGTCGGTATATGTTTTCGTAGTATAGCCATGTTCATCTGTAGTGACTTCAATGGCTAAAGTATTTTCTGGGTAGGTCCCGTCACTTTTTGGTTTTGGTGTTACTCTTGGATCAGTAACAACATCGAGATACCATCTTCTAATGGTGTTAGCTTCATTTAATTCATGTGATGATGATACTCCCCTAAACGTACCACTCCTTTTGTGATACCATAAAACTCCTGCTCCATATCCAACTTTAATTCGATTTAATACAGATTTTTCATAATCTAAGGTGGTGTTCGGTCGGCTATCATTTGGTATTCCATTAGCGCCATTACTATAGAAACTTTCAACGCCACTAGCAGGGTTAGTTTTGATGGCTCCGTTTTTTTCAAGCGGCACATAAGGTAAGTAGTCGTCATAAATTCTTCCGTCTAAAGAACTATAGTTATAGAATTTGACAAGGTCATTTGCGGACGGGCTAATTGCTTGATTCACGGATTGACTTAATCGGCCGATGTTGTCAGAATATTGATATTGAACCAGTTTATCCCCGTTTTGCAAATAATTGATCTGGTCTTCATTCGTGACGCCTCCAACGTGAATGTTCTCTATTCTTACAAAATTTTGTTCAGGATTTGGTGGGATGTTTTTAGGAATTGTGGCGCCGGATGCCGGTCTGATAAATACGTTCCCATGAGTCGCCCCGCTTATGATTAACGAACCAGAAGCTGGGGCCTGTAGCTTTACACTCCCTGTAAATAAATATGATTTACTGGTCGAATATGTGCTTGTCGTAAAATCTGTCACTAGCTCAACATTTTGAGCAGATAACTTTAGGGTTACAGCCAAAATTATAAATAGTACTTTTTTCATGATTGCAAGATTTATGGTTGAGCGCAAGTTGAAGGACTTTTAATAACACTAATTGTTTTGGGCGAGCTTTCCGTACTATTGCCACAAGTCGAAATATTGTCATTCACAACGCACTTTACCTGAAATGATCCGATTTCACTTGGATACCATGTTAAAGTTGCCCCTGAACCAATATTAATCCAACCCCCTCCATTTTTACTTGAATACCAGTTATAGGTCAGAGGAGAGCATCCTCCTGAACCAGTGGCTTGCAAGGTCGTACTTGTTGGGGAAACACAAAGGTTTATGGATGTCCTTGATGTCGTAATAGAAACAGTAGGTAAAGGATAAATACTTAAAGTCTTCGTTTGAGTAACCGTACCATATTCAGGGTTGATCTTGGAAAGTTTAACAGTAAAAGTACCTGACCTCGAATAAGTGTGTGAAACTATGGGGGCAGCTCCTTCAAGAACCTGGCCATCACCAAAGTCCCATACGTATCGCGTTACACCTGTATTTTCACTGTTGTAAAGAGATGAAAAAGAAATTAGTTGCCCTGTAGGTGCAGATGTCTTACTGATTGTAAAGTCGGAAGCAAACTCAATGTTATTTCCATAATTATATCGGTAACGGGTTAGAATATTTCCTGCGTTATCCTTTATAAGTTTTAATCTCCCCATGTTGTCATAACTGTACCGGGTTGCAATGTTATTCATATCAATAACTTGTTCAACTGCTTTAGAAGGTGTATATGTATATTGAGTAACATACTTCTCTTGGCTGTTAACTAATAATGAAGATGATGCAAGTAATGTATTATTACTCTCCCAATTATATTTTGTTGTTATCCCTTGATTATCCGTTACACTCCCAACAACCTTCTTAGCATCGTCATAGCTATAAGTTGATAGTTGGCTGTAGTTTGTATTATCATAGTTGAAAACACTACCAGAACTAGTCAAGGTTGCTTCAGTTGTAAGGTTTGAAATAGGATTTGACAAGGTCAATCCGTATACACCACTGACATAAGGTTGTCCTGCCCCAGCTTTGTTAAACGTAAAAAGCTCACCTCCCACCAGGTTAAACGCAGGTGCCCCCCAATCTTTCAGGTAGCTAAGCTTCTCAATGGGCGTTACTATATGTTTATTCTTAAGTGCCCAAACGCCCGCAGCCAAAGGTTGAGGTGATGCTGGTTCAGAACCAAAGCCAGAGACATCAGTAGGATATCTGAAAGTAACCTTTTGTTGTGGTCTGCCAGTCAAAGTCTCGGGCCCAGTAGTCGTGATTATTGATGTAGGAAAAGTTAACCAATAAGTGTGGTAGGTGTAATCAGTTGTTTGCACAAAAGATTTTGTAAAGTCCGCCTGATTATAAGCTGTTACAATTTTTTTCTTTAAATACAGTGGTTTACTATAAAGGTTATAAACACCAGAAATGTAGGTCCGTTTTGGGTTTGAACCAAATGCTTGCTGATAACCATGAAGTGCCTGAGATTGAACCGTACTTTGAGATATACCTTCCTCATACTGCATCTCCTCAACAGTTAAAAGATTATTGTTAGAGTCGTAGATTTTGATAAACCTTGGTAAACCTCTCATCCAAAATCGTGTTGTTGTTGAAGTAAAAGGAGGACCGTTTACATCGGACACGCTTACGAAAGTAGGGATGGTGGTTGGTGGAAAAGCAAGATACTTCTGTACTACTGGTGCTTCATCAGAATAAGTAGTAAATTCTCGAACAACCTTCGACCCGTCTAAAAATGTTTCGGTTACTATTGGGTACCCGACACTGGTGCCATTCACATCAAACAAATCGGTGAATGACGATGAGGACCAAATAATAGATCCATCATAAGCCTCATAGTTATACACTGGAGTACCGAAGGAGGCTCCACCACTATACGTAAAAGTTGATTTTGCTACTGGCGTTGTTCCAACATTAAGAGTAGAGATAGATCCAATACGAAGACCTCTTCCATTAGAACTTTCATACTGGAAGATAGATTTGCCTCCAGTTGCATTTGTTATTTCTTTTAAAGAATACACATTTACTGTTGTTGGATTACTTGATCTATTCGAACCAAAGTTGGTACAGCCTAATGGCAGCCGATAGGTCGGAGAGCAACTTGGGGTGGGGCCATTAAAGTATCCATAGTGGTCATAGTAAAATGAATCGCGGCCAGGGCTCAAACTTTGACCTGTGGAACTATAAACGTCATAATAAGAAAAAGCATGTGTTGTAATGGGATTATTTAGGCCTTCTCTAACAGATGCTAATCTCAATCTTTTGTCATTCCACTCGGTTGTAAAATAGTCAAGACTTAAGTGATATTTTTTTAAATTGTTATCATTAAGGTCTTTATAGGTTACGGATTTTAACTGCCGTGCATTGGGCAGATCATCCCGGGTAAACACATACTCAAAATACACCCTGCCGATAGAAGTACTGATCCTGTTCACATACTTTGCCTGGTTGACTTTTATTTTTGTATTGGCTGTTTTTACGCTTATGGTTCCGCTAGTTGGTTTAACTCCCGTTTGATTATAAATTATATACTCGAAATCGCTGCCTGTATCATAAGTAATAGATGCGACCTCCTCGTTTGCTGGAGACATAATCTTGTTCAGATACCAGGTTGAGGTATAAGTGTATTTTTGAGTATAGGCTGTATTATCACCAATGTAATATGTTGTTTGTTCAACTGAACTTGGCGACTCTCCGAAATAATAGACATAACCGTTTTCATCAGTGATGGTCCAATGTCCAAGGCTTAAAGGACCAATCCCAGGCTTGATGATTATATCTTGCCAAGGCATCGTACTAACAGAACCTCCATTGTCAAAAAACATCTTTCCCGATCTTCCTGGAATTGAGAAATAGAATAAGTCCTTTTCACCATCACAAAATTCCCCGTATTGAGAATTGAAACTCCCTGGTCCTATTGAACAAAACGCCTTTGAAAAATCTGGCAAGCCTCGCACCACTCTGGTAATAGCGCCTCCCGCTACTAAGTTGAATCCCAATCCAACTGAGCTGGCAACATCCTGAACCTTAATCCCAGAAGCGTGGTAGTCCAAACTTACCGGCATCGATACGCCTTTTCCTCCAAGAGCACCAAGGGGGATAGAAATACTTGGAACACCCGTATAGTGACCTACCTGAATATTTGCACTCCTTACTAAACCAGCAGAATTAGGTGAAGGGGGAATATTTGGTGTTTCAAACTGGGCGTGTAAATTCAGAGCTCCTGTACATAGGAGCACCGCAAAGCAATACTTTATCATAATATTAACTGGTAATTCAATTCTTATTTAACGCATTAATTTCCTTCTTTAACTCAATCACGTACAACGTCAACTCCTCCACCTTCTTCAACAACAAAGCATTCATCGCACCAAGGTCAACGCCTTTTTCTTTTACCTCTGCATCTGATGGAACTTCAGGAAGATGTTTATTAATTTTAATATATGTTTCAAGTTCTGATAGAGAGAGAAGCTTATATCCGTCATCGAAAACATAGTCAGCCCAATTAGCAGTGGTTACATTTACTTCACGTGCTCCTATCTTTCCTTCTACGGCCAGTCTGTAACTTCCGGGGGTAGTGGTACCAATACCTACATTGCCAGTGCCATCAATAAAAAGACGTGCTTGGTTATTTGTGCCTAAGACCAAAGGTTTAGGGTTTACGTTTACAATGGAAGCTGATCCTTTTCCTCCCCCATAACTCCAATTAATGTCATTCGTTATATTATCATTGCCGAAGAAGTCTATCTCTAAGCCGTGTGTATAGTTGGGACCATGCAAACGAAAGGTGGTGTAAGCATTTGCGTTAGTACTCGAATTTTTAAATCTTACACCAGATCCTTCAACGTCAAGTTTGTAGGCTGGGCCGCTGATTCCAATACCTACATTTCTTCCTCTGAAAATATAGTTTCCCTCATCAGCATCTTCTCCCCAGTAAACATTTTTGTTTGTTTCAAAATTATAAACTACAGATACGGTAGGACTGGCACTAATGTGTGGCACGCGTACATAACCTGAAGTAGCGTGCAGTCTGAGTTGGGCATTTGCAACGTTAGTAAGATCACTGGAAGAACCGCCCGAGTATGCACCGCTTGAGAATAACGGAAACAAATTAGTTTGGGCATTAACTACCAAAGCAGTAAGTGTAAGAAAGATAGTTAAACCAATAGTTAAACGAGAAGGTTTTAGAATTAAGAAGGTAAGCACAGAAGAATCAAAATTAATTAATCCATTTACTAGTGGGTCTTTGTACATGGGAGTAGGTCAGGTATTAAACAAAGATGATTTAAAATTTATGATTAGTCAAGGCTGCTTAAAATATTCTGAAAAATATTCTTGCCTTCAAGATATTATGCAGTATTAAAACTACACTTCAGTAAATTTCATTTCTTCTCTAACTTGATAATCCGCTCAGACTGTTCTTCTAGCTTTTTGTTTTGTGCTTCAAGCTTTTTGTTTTGTTCAATCAGTAGTAAAGTCAATTCTTCAACTTTCTTTAACAACAGCACATTCATCTCACCGAGGTTCACCCCATTCGCTTTTACTTCTGCTTCTGTAGGAACATCAGGCAGGTGGTTGTTTAGCTTGATGTACGCTTCAAGTTCTTGTAGAGAGGGAAGTTTATACGCGTCATCGAAAACATAATCAGCCCAACTAGCAGTTGTAACGTTTACTTCACGAGCGCCTATTTTTCCTTCAACTGCAAGCTTAAAACTCCCGGATGATAGGGTTCCTATGCCAACTTTTCCATCACTATTGATTGTGATTGCTGGCGTTGCGCCATAGCTGATATCAAGAAAAGCATACTGATTATTGTCTCGAGTCTTAAACGTCCAAGGTCCACCCGTATGTCCGTAGGGCTGTAAGACCAAACGGGTTATTTCCCCTATGCTTCCAGCTTGTGCTTCCTGCTTTCCAATGTGAAGATTCCCTGTAGGATTATAATTTCCTATTCCTATAAACCCATTGTCTCCCCAGAACATATAAGTTCGGGTAGCATTACTGTTAATGAGATAGAGGTCATCCCTATCAAGATCTTGAACAAAACGAATCGACCCAGTACCACGTGAAATCCTGATTTGCTCGCCTCCCGTTCCATCGGAAATCTGAAGCTTGGACACGGAAGCATTTCCACCAATACCTACATTTCCAGATGTAAAATTATTGCCAGTGTTGCTCCATTGCGCATATGACGAATTAAATGAGCCAATGAGAATGGGGAAAATAAAGACTGATACTATTTTATTAAAAGCAGAAAAGTTGGTGCCGATGAGTTGTCTCACTAGAGAAGGGGTTAGGATGTAAAAACTAAAATATTAAAAGCAGGGTTTACCTCAAACTTTTCCTGTTAAGTTTTTAAGATTTATTTTGAACGTGTAGCGTTTACTCCTATACAAATCAATTCGTAATTGACTTTGCCTATCAAATGTTGAAGTAATGCGATCTATTTCAGTCTTGCTTTAAGTTCAAAAAGTTCTGCTTTCAAAGAATCTATCTGCTGTATTTTTTTGTTTTGTTCAATCACGTACAATGTTAGCTCTTCTACTTGCTTGAGAAGCAACACATTCATCTCTCCGAGGTTCACCCCATTCGCTTTTACTTCTGCTTCTGTAGGAACATCAGGCAGGTGGTTGTTTAGTTTAATGTACGCCTCGAGTTCTTGTAGAGAGGGAAGTTTGTACGCGTCATCGAAAACATAATCAGCCCAACTAGCAGTTGTAACATTTACTTCACGCGCGCCTATCTTTCCTTCTACTGCAAGCTTATAACTTCCAGGGCTAGTTGTCCCTATTCCAAGTTTCCCTCCAACAAGAGTCATTTCCTCAACGAACGTAGTTCCATTGAATGAGTTAAAGGTTAACCTCGGATATCCTCCTAAAGAAGTATTGTAAACAATAAGGCTTTCCCCGGCACCTCCAGACTTATTCCAACCAAATTGTAGCCCATGAATATTTTGAGGGTTGCCACCGTTATTAATATTGTTAGCGAAATAAATCCAGGCATTCTGTCCCAGACCTGTTGCATGAATCAGGCCTTGCGGATTTACATTTCCAATTCCCACGTTACCATTTCTGTTGATAGTTAATTTAGGAGTTCCCCAACTAATATCCTGACCAGCTCCATTGGAGGGGTCTGTGATCAAAAAATCCATTCGGCCACCATTGCCTAAAAACATGATAGCACCTGCACCACTTCCATTCTGTCCAGCACCAAATTTCTGTTTTACATTTCCTGCATCCATTAAGTTACCATCTACCGAAACAGGGTTTTTATAGGCGTTAAATAATATCCCGTGATGACTTCCCCATGCATCATGGGTTAATTGAAGAAATGTACTATAATCAGATGTAGTGGTGGAAATATTACTACCTTCCCATAGTTGAGAATAACTGTTCGTACAAACTACAAAACTTATGATAAGACTAAATGTGATTCTCATATTACTTTAATTTAGAATTGTTGATTGATATGCTCTAAAATTTGAAAGTTACTAAAGTGAGTGTTTAACTATTCAGAATCAATATTGTAAGTCAATGAATTTTACGTCCTTCATTCCCTTCCAATTTCTTGATTCTTCTGGTCAAATTTTCATTTTCAATACTAAGTCTATCATTTTGCTTTTTCAGTTCTATCAAGTACAACGTGAGTTCTTCAACTTTCTCAAGAACTTTATTTGTCATTTCGCCAACTAGAAAACCATCAGCATCGACTTCTGCTTTACCTGGAACTCCGGGAAGATGTTTGTGCTCTTTCACATATGCTTCTACTTCTTCAAGTGGGCGCAGCTTGTAGCCTTTTTCAAATACATAATCAGCAACATCCACAACCACTTGAATCTCCTCTGCTCTTATTTTCCCATTCACAGTTAACTTATCCGTAGGATTTGTAGTGCCTATTCCAACATTTCCGCCAGAGGCTTGAAATATTAGATCGTAGGCCGTATTGCTATCATACCTGCCTGCCTGGAGCCAAGCTCTTCCGGTGTTGCTAACGCCAATAAATAGTCCATAGTTTCCACCATCAGCAGACGTCACTGCAAAATGTCCCGTTGATGTGCTTCCAAGTGTCATCATATCCGAATTATAATTGATTCCCTTAACATGCAATCTGAAAGCAGGAGAACCTGTGCCTATTCCAACCAAGCCACTGGCTGTGATTCTCATACGTTCAAAAGACATGAACTCACTGTGCGATAATGTTCTAGGAACGTTGGCATATGAAGGAGCCGTGATAAAAGCAAGTCCGTTATCATTTACATGAATAATACTTGAGAAGTCATTATTTCCAATTGGCAACACTTGCCATCTTTTTGCAACTGTGTCCCAATATACGTTTGAACCAAAGTTAGTTCTTGTATAGTTATTTTCCGGCACTACCGGACTTTCCATAAATGAATTGTTTGTTGCAATTTGACCTGAAACATCAAGCATGAATCTAGCAGTGGTTCGCCCTATACCTACTGCTCCATTGCGACCAATAGTATTAGTGACATCGTTGGGACCACTCCACTGTTGACTGAAGGTAAATGACGATTGTAAAGCAATGAGAATGATTAGAATTAACTTTTTATTCATATTGATGTTCGAATTTTAAGAGAATTATTAAAAAGGTCGAATGTTAAAAAGGTTCCTAAACACTTAACTTCGAAAGCCATCACTGTGCATCTTTATAAAAGATCCGTATTCAATGACTACTTTTGATTCTCCAAAAGTTTGATACGTTCCTCAAGCTGAAGAATATAGAGGGTAAGTTCTTCAACCTTCTCCAATAGCTTGTTGTTCATTTCCCCAACATTCCATCCATTCATTTTTAATTCCTCAGCTGAAGGCACGTTAGGCAGATGTTTGCTTTGTTCGATGAACTTGGATACTTCCGATAGTGACATAAGATCATACTCAGGGTTAAAGACATAATCGGCAGGGACATCTACAACTACTTGTATTTCTTCAGCCAAAATCTTACCGTTAATAGTTAGTTTTTGAGTAGGTTGTGTTGTTCCTATTCCCACATTTCCATTCGCTTTTATTACCATTCTTTCGGTGCCGTCCTGCACGCCACCTGCACTAAAGCGGATGTCTTGCTGTGATACAATTCCAAGTCCATTAACATCAGCGCCGGTAAGTACTGTACTGCTCGGTCTATAGGTCTGGGTATATCCAGTTGATACATGCGTCTCCCCATGGTGTGCCAGGTATCCGTACTTTCCTCCATATCCTTGTCCGAATAATAATATAGCTCTTCCAGCGAAATTCTGGTTAAATATTCTTACCCCTGTATGTTCACTATTTCTATCAATTTGCACATCGTAATCAGAGGGTTGAGGGTTCCCTGTAATCAAAATATAACCTGCTTTGTTTGCAGGGGTCCAATCTTGAGCAGTTGCGTAAAAGAAGGAAGAGAGAAGGAGAAACGTTAGTATGATTTTCATAAAGTGTTGGTGTTATTTTAATTTGTTCTCAATTGCTTTTATTCGCACTTCCAGCAATGCTATCTTCTCGTTCTCCTTTTTTAGATCATCATTTTCTTTTTTCAATTCAATCAGATAGAGGGTAAGTTCTTCAACCTTCTCCAATAGTTTATTATTCATCTCTCCCAGATTCCATCCATTGTTTATCAAATCTTTAGCAGAAGGAACATTAGGTAAATGTTTATGTCGCTCGATGTATTGGGATATTTCTGATAGTGGCACTTGTCGTCCATTGACTAAAGACAACAACAGGACTAAAAGTTGACAATAATAGAATTGCTAGAGGACACTTTATTTTCATGTGTTAATAATTGTTTTTCAGTTGTCACATTGAATGCCATGCCGATTATCATGCCTTTGGGTCTGCTTCGCTGATGAGCATTTCATGGATTTATATTAGTCAATCTTTTTTACAATAAGTCAAATCATATTTAATATCATGGACTCTGAGATTTGCAATTATACTGTCAATGCTTCTGCATATCTTTAACTTCCTGTTGAAGCTGCATGATGCTCTTGTTTGCTTCAATAAGGTGTAAAGTCAGTTCTTCCACTTTCTTCAGCAATAGCAAATTCATTTCTTTAAGATTGAGACCGTGCTCTTCCATTTCTTTAGCTGACGGTACTTCAGGGAGGTGCTTATATAAATTAATATATTCCTCCAAGTCAGTAAGTGAAAGGAGGTTGTATTCCTTTTCAAAAACGTAATCTGGTCCAGGTACATTTAAGTCAACTCTGACTTCTTCTGCATGAATTTTTCCTTTAACAGTAAGCTTTGCATCCGGACTACTTGTTCCAATGCCTACATTTCCACCAGGTATTAATACCTTACCGCCACTATTGTTATAAAATGCATTTCCCAGGATGAGGCTCTTATCCCATCCCGATTCAATTTGAAGATCTCGACCGCCACATGAGATCATTCCGCTAAGGTTTTCAAGTTGCTTTATAGATAAGCCCCACAAGGTTTCCAGTTCGTTCTGATGCCTAACCTTCAGCTCTGCTTGGCTACCTGAACTTCTAATTTCAAGCCGTGCTTGAGGCACTGTTGTACCTATCCCAAGGTTTCCGGAGTTGTCAACAGTAAGAACTTCATTGATTCCTGCACGCCATAATGTAAAATAACCGAATGTCCCTCTCCTACCCATCACCCAATCTCGAGTTCCATTATCGAATTGCCATTCAATATAATTCCAGTTATTGCCAGCCCGACTGTCTTTTATGATTAAAGCTCGATCATTGCTGGAATTTAGCAAGGCAGTTCCATTTGTCGGGAAGGAGTTTTGACTTTCAGCATCAGGTAAAATGGCCAACAAAAAAGTAAATACGGTGATTATTTTTTTCATTTAATATTTTTTTAATGTGCTTATTATACTTAAGTTCAATGATAGCCACTTATAATACATTTAGAAGTGGGTTTTCCTAAAAAGTTTTTTTAGTATGATTTTAATTTGAAAGTATACATTTCGCTCGGTCAAATTTCCATAGAATTCGAAACCGTATGTTTCGTCAAATTGGCTGAGCGTAACTCCGTTGTTTGATGCTGATGATAATGTACTTGTCTAGTTAGTGTTACCGTGCCAAACTCGATGTTCGGTGTTGAATGACGGGTATTGGCATTGTCAGATTTTGATGTATTGATTGGCTGCCATTGTCCAAGTGCAAAAGCAAATGGAATGAACAGTAAAACACTTGTAGCGCGAAGAAATTTAAATAATGAAAAGCGAGAAGATAAATAAATATCTTGACAGCGTCTTATTCCATTTACGAGTGGGTCTTTGTACATGGGATGGGTTAAGATATAAAACAAAGATGAATTAAAACTTCAGAATATTCAAGGCCGTTTCAATTAATTCAAAATTCATTGCTTGTTTTAAAGCAGGAGTGTAAATGAATTTTAATGCTCAATCTTGCCTTCATTTCTAGTAGCACTCAGTGCAACCTAAAGTAATATCGATACCAATGACGATATCAAAATAGGTTCGGTCCAATTAATTCAAGGCGCTGTCAATCTTCATTTTTCAGCAAAAGATTTCGTTACAACAAGAGGTTAAACATCATTTAAAATTCTTTCAAAGGTTATATTTCTTCCAGTCCATGAGCCTACTAGATCAGCTTAAACTAAATTCTCTCCATATCCAGCCGATACAATATTCCATCAATATCTATATAATAATCCATATTCATCTTTTAGATAACCCGTATATAACCTGTATATAATTCACTTATAACCCGTATATAGCCCATACCTTTATAGATACCGGTTATCTACCTATTATCTACAAAAAATCTTTGTGTTACAATCATGTTTCACTAACTTAGTCCATAAGTCATACAACGTTAACCCCACTAAAAAACATGGCCATCCTTGCCTCTGAAATCACTTTTATAGGTTCTCTTGGTGACCTCTCTGCTTATAGAATGCGTGGATCTGATAAGATCATTGTGCGCAGGAAGGGCGGAGCCGATAAAAATAAAATCAAGACATCTCCTTCTTTTGTAAACACCAGACGCGTGAATGCTGAGTTTGGGGGTCGTTCTACTGCGAGCAAATGGATTATGCAAGCACTGTGGCCACTAAAACCGCTCGCGGACTATAACATCGCTGGTGCATTAAATGCGCTGATGAAACCCATACAAGCGCTCGACAATTTAAATGAATGGGGAAAGCGAAGTATTGCACTCTCGCAAAATCCGTGTATCCTCGAAGGCTTTTCTCTGAACAACAAAATAGTACTGGAGTCGGTGATCAGAACACCAATCTCTTATACACTTTCAAAAGAGCATCTCACTGCCCGCGTTGATATCCCTCAATTAATTCACGGCATCAATTTTCATCTAATGAATTATCCTGTATTCAAAGTCATTGCCACGTTGGGCATTGTTCCTGATCTTTCTTATCACGAACTGGGCTATAACCAATCTGCACATGCTTATTCACAACTTAATGCTCAAAAAGTTTCCACGGAGTGGCTGGCAGTATCAAAAGGATCAGAAGGTATAACACTGGATTTGAAATCCCCGTATACCATGCCTGATAATCATTTTAGCTTAGTGCTGGGTGTGGGCATTGCCTATGGAAGTTACAGTGATGGTAGTAACGTGGAACAAGTGAAGTATGCAGGGTGTGCGAAGGTGTTGGGCGTAAGGTAGAGCTGGATGCTGGTGTGCGTGCCTAAAATAAGTTGACCTAAAATTAATAGAATTACTAAACTAAAAGGGTCAATAGTATGTCAATTACGATTAAGCCAAGGCGTATCTTTAGTGAAGATCTTAAAAAAGATATTGTAGG